>Ga0070699_100002542_pt1 | contig 16390 bp, 17 predicted proteins | sample KBSK1503metaG_FD_65473 | JGI IMG/M metagenome (GOLD analysis project Ga0070699, IMG submission 65473) | Corn, switchgrass and miscanthus rhizosphere microbial communities from Kellogg Biological Station, Michigan, USA - KBS K1-50-3 metaG | ecosystem: Host-associated > Plants > Roots >...
GTCAACAACATCGAGGTGATCTACGACCACGTGATCCTCGTGTTGAAGGGCGTCTCGCTCCGTGTTCCCGAGGGGGGCATCGTCGCCCTCCTCGGGGCCAACGGCGCGGGCAAGTCCACCACGCTCAAGGCGATCTCCAATCTGCTCCACGCCGAGCGGGGTGAGGTCACCAAGGGCTCGATCGAGTTCATGGGCGAGCGCGTCGACGGCCGCGACGCCGCCGACCTCGTGCGCGCGGGCATCGTGCAGGTCATGGAGGGCCGTCGCGTCTTCGAGCACCTGACGGTCGAGGAGAACCTGCTCGCCGGCGCCTACACGCGGGGCGGTCTCCGCGCCCGCCCGGACCTGGAGCGCGTCTACCAGTACTTCCCGAGGCTTCGCGAGCGGCAGCGGGTCAAGGCGGGCTACGTCTCGGGCGGCGAGCAGCAGATGACCGCCATCGGCCGCGCCCTGATGGCACGTCCCCGGCTCATGCTGCTCGACGAGCCCTCGATGGGCCTGGCGCCGCTCCTCGTCCGCGAGATCTTCGACATCGTGCTGCGCCTGAACCGCGAGGAGAAGGTCTCGATCCTCCTCGCCGAGCAGAACGCGGCGATGGCGCTCCGCGTCGTGCGGTACGGCTACGTCATGGAGAGCGGGCGCATCGTGCTCGACGGGGACTCCGAGCAGCTCCGGGCCAACGAAGACATCAAGGAGTTCTACCTCGGGCTCACCGGCGTCGGCCGGCGCCGGAGCTACCGCGACGTCAAGCATTACAAGCGCCGCAAGCGTTGGTTATCGTGACCGCCCGCGCGCGGGTCCCGGCCACGGCCCCATGAGCGCGACGCTCAGCGTCCGGGCCGTCTCCAAGTCGTTCGGCGGCGTCCAGGCCGTGAGCCAGGTCGACCTGGAGATCGGGCGCGCGGAGCTGGTCTCGGTGATCGGGCCGAACGGGGCGGGGAAGACCTCGTTGCTCAACATGGTGAGCGGCTTCTACCATCCCGACCGGGGTCGCCTCGTTCTCGACGGTCGGGACATCACACGCCTCGCACCGAGTCGGATCGCGGCCCTCGGGGTCGCCCGCACCTTCCAGAACATCGCCCTCTTCAAGGGCATGACCGTGCTCGACAACCTCATGCTCGGGCGCCACGTGCGCATGCGGTCGGGGGTGCTGGCGTCGATCGTCTACTGGGGGCTCGCCCAGAGGGAAGAGGTCCGGCACCGCCGGCGAGTCGAGGACGTGATCGACTTCCTGAAGATCCAGGACCTGCGTCGGCGCGTGACGGGGTCGCTGCCGTACGGGCTCAGGAAGCGGGTCGAGCTCGGCCGCGCCCTCGCGCTCGAGCCCGAGCTCCTCCTCCTGGACGAGCCGATGGGCGGGATGAACCAGGAGGAGAAGGAGGACATGGCCCGCTTCATCCTCGACGTCAACGAGGAGTGGGGCACGACGATCGTCCTGATCGAGCACGACATGGGGGTCGTCATGGACATCTCCGATCGCGTGGCCGTGCTCGACATGGGGCAGAAAATCGCGGAGGGGACGCCCGATGAGGTGCGGGCCGACCCGCGGGTGATCAAAGCCTACCTCGGCGAGAAGAAGATCGGCCACGCGGTGCGCCCGGTCGGCAAATGAAACGCCCGCCCTCAGACGATCCCCTGACCCTGCCCGGCTGCCTCCTCCGCAACGCGGCGGAGCTCGCCGACCGGACCGCGATCCGCGAGAAGGACGGGGGGATCTGGCAGTCCTGGAGCTGGCGCCGGTACCGGGACGAGGTGCGCGAGCTGGCGCTCGGGCTCGCCGCGCTCGGCTTCGGGCGCGGCGACAAGCTCTCGGTCATCGGAGACAACCGCCCGCGGCTCTACTGGGCGCAGGTGGCGGCGCAGGCCCTCGGCGGGATCGCCGTTCCCGTCTACCAGGACTCGATCGCGAAGGAGATGGCGTACGTCCTCGACCACGCCGAGGTCTCGGTCGTCGTGGCCGAGGACCAGGAGCAGGTCGACAAGATCGCGTCGCTCCGGGACGAGCTGCCGCGGCTCCGACTCGTCGTCTACGACGATCCGCGCGGGCTCGGGCGGGACCGCCCCCGCTGGCTCCGGGCGTTCGAGGAGGTGCAGGAGCTCGGTCGCGCGTTCGGCGGCGAACGCCCCGGCTATTTCGAGGCCGAGGTCGCGCGCGGCCGGGCGGACGACGTCGCGATGATCTGCTATACGTCCGGCACCACCGGCCACCCGAAGGGCGCGATGCTGACCCACGCCAACGCGATCCGGACCGCGCGGACGTTTCTGGAAGCCGAGGACGTCCGGGTCGACGACGAGTGGCTCTCCTACCTGCCCATGGCCTGGGTCGGCGACTCGATCTACTCGCTCGTCATGAGCCTGGTCGCGGGTTTCCCCTGCAACTGCCCCGAGAGCCCCGAGACCGTGCAGCGCGACCTCCGCGAGCTCGGGCCCACCATCCTGCTGGCGCCGCCCCGGATCTGGGAGAACATGCTGACCTCGGTCCAGGTGCGCGCGGCGGACGCCTCGCCGCTCAAACGCCGGGTGTTCGAGCGCTTCCGCGCGGTCGCCGAGCGGGCTGAGCTCCTCCGCGCCGACGGCAAGCGGGTGTCGTGGCGCCTCCGGCTCGCCTGCGCGCTGGGCGAGCTCCTCGTGTACCGACCGGTGCGGGACCAGCTCGGGCTCCGCCGGGCGCGCTGGGCCTACACGGGCGGCGCCCCCCTCGGCCCCGATGCCTTCCGCTTCTTCCGCGCCTTCGGCCTCAACCTGAAGCAGGTGTACGGCTCGACCGAGGTGAGCGCGCTCGTCTCGATCCAGCCCGATGCCGAGGCCAACCCCGTCACGGTCGGGCGGCCCTGTCCGGGCGTCGAGGTGAAGATCGGCGAGCGGGGCGAGGTGCTGATCCGGAGCGCCGGCGTCTTCCGCGGCTACTTCAAGGCGGAGGCGGCGACGCGCGAGGTCGTCGACCCCGACGGCTGGTTCCACACGGGCGACGCGGGCTTCCTCGATCCGCGCGGCCACCTCGTCATCATCGACCGCACCCGGGATGTGGGCGCCCTCGATGACGGTGCGCCCTTCGCCCCGCAGTTCATCGAGAACAAGCTCAAGTTCAGCCCCTACATCCGGGAGGCGGTCGCCGTCGGGGACGGGCGTCCCTTCGTGGCGACGATGATCGCGATCGACCTCGGCACCGTCGGCAGCTGGGCCGAGCGGCGGGGGCTCCCGTACACGAGCTACCTGGACCTGTCGCAGAAGCCCGAGGTGCGCGCCCTGATCCGTGCGGAGATCGCCAAGTGCAACGCCACCTTGCCGGCGGCCACGCGGGTCCGCCGGTTCCTCCTCCTCACCAAGGACCTCGACCCCGACGACGCGGAGATCACCCGCACGCGCAAGGTGCGGCGGCGCCACGTCGCGGAGAAGTACGCGCCGTTTATCGACGCCTTCTACTCGGGCCAGGACGAGGTCGAGGTGACCGCGACGGTCACCTATGAGGACGGGCGGCAGGCGAAGATCCAATCACGGGTACGCGTGGAGACGGTGGAGGCGGCGGCCGTCGATGTTTGACTGGCAGTTCTGCGCGCTGCTTCTCTCCAACGGCGTCCTGATCGGCCTCATGTACTCGCTCATCGCGCTCGGGTTCGTGCTCGTCTACAAGGCGACCGACGCCTTCAACTTCGCGCAAGGCGAGTTCGTCATGCTCTCGGGACTCCTGGTCGCCGTCGGCCTCGGGAGCTACGGGGCGCCGCTCTGGCTGGCGGTGACGGTGGCGCTCGTGCTCATGGCGGCCTTCGGCTTCGGGCTCGAGCGGGTGGTGCTGCGCCCGATGATCGGCCGGCCGGTGATCGCGGTCATCATGGCGACGATCGGGCTCGCCGCCGTGCTCCGGGGGTTCGGGCCGCTCGTGTGGGGCGCCGAGACCAAGCCGCTCCCGCTGCCGATCCCCGACACGCCGATCGTCCTCGGCCCGCTGCTGATCCCGCCCATCCAGGTCGTGGGGGCGGCGACGAGCCTTCTGTTCCTGGCGGGGTTCGGCTGGTTCTTCCTCCGGAGCCGGATCGGCGTCGCCATGCGCGCCGTCGCCGACAGCCAGCAGGTGGCGATGGCGATGGGGATCAACGTCGAGCGCTACTTCGCGCTCGCGTGGGCCATGACCGGCGTCGTGTCCGCGCTCGGGGGCGTCGTGTGGGGGAATCTGCTCGGCGTCGACGTCCACCTCTCGCTGGTCGGCCTCAAGGTCTTCCCGGTGGTGATCCTGGGCGGCATGGATTCGGTGCCGGGCGCCGTCGTCGGCGGGCTGATCGTCGGCATCGTCGAGAACGTCGCCGCTGGCTATCTCGATCCGTACGTCGGCGGCGGGACCAAGGACTTCGCCCCCTACGTGCTGATGATTCTCGCGCTGATGGTCCGTCCCTACGGACTCTTCGGCAAAGAGATCATCGAGCGGGTCTGAGCCATGATCCACCGCGAGTGCGGTGTCCTCAAGACCTCCTACGAGGCCGACATGGCCCTCTACCCGCTCCCGATCGCCCGGTGGGCGGTGGGCGCGATCGCCGCCGTCATGTTCGCCGTGCTCCCGCTGGCGCTGGGCGAGTACTACCTGTCCCTCATCAACCTGGTGTCGATCGCGGTGGTGGGGGCCCTCGGGCTCAACCTGCTCGTCGGCTACACCGGCCAGATCTCGGTCGGACACGGCGCCTTCATGTCGGTCGGCGCCTACACGGCGGCCAACCTGGCGGTGCGGCTCCACGCCCCGTTCTGGATCGCGCTGCCCCTGGGCGGGCTGATGGCGGCCGTGATCGGTGCCCTCGTCGGCATCCCCTCGCTCCGGATCAAGGGCCTCTACCTCGCCATCGCGACCCTGGCCGGCCAGTTCATCATCGAGTGGCTGATCAACCACGTGACGTGGATCAGCGGCGGCGTCCAAGCGTCGATCGAGGTGCCTCGCCCCCGGCTCTTCGGGTTCGAGATCGCCTCCCAGCGCGCGATGTACTTTTTCCTGCTCGTCTGCGTGGTGCTGGCGATCGTGGCCGCCCTGAACCTGCTGCGGAGCCGGATCGGCCGCGCCTTCGTCGCCATCCGCGACCACGACATCGCGGCCGAGATCATCGGGATCGACATCTTTCGCTACAAGCTCATCGCCTTCGCCATCTCGTCCTTCTACGCGGGCGTCACCGGCGTGCTCTACACGTACTACCTCGGCGTTGCGAACTACGAGCAGTTCCAGATCACCGTCTCCATCGACTACCTGGCGATGATCATCATCGGCGGGCTCGGCTCGGTCCTCGGGTCCATCTTCGGCGCGATCTTCGTGACGCTCCTCCCGATCCTGATCCGCTACGCGATGGAGGCGTTCGGCGGGCTCCTCTTCTCGCCGGCGGCGCTGTTGAACATCATCCCGAATCTCCGGCTGATCGCGTTCGGGGTGCTCATCATGGTATTTCTGGTCGTCGAGCCGGAGGGGCTCAACCGGCTCTGGCGCAACATCCGGAACTATTTCCGGGTCTGGCCCTTTGCGTATTGAGCGCGCGCCGCTGCAGCGTGTGCTCGGAGGAGGAAGACAGCCATGAACGGACGCTTCGTGATCGTCCTCGGGCTCGTAGTGGCCGCGGCGGTGCTCGCCTTCCCGCCGGCGGCGGCGGCGAGCCACGAGATCGTCATCGGACTGCAGTGCGACCGGACGGGCGCCACCCAGGTCGTCGGCGTCAACCTGTGCCCGGGCTACCACGACTACGTCGGCCTCGTGAACTCGAAGGGAGGGCTCAACGGGCACAAGATCCGCGTGATCGAGATCGACCACGAATACAAGGTGCCGCAGGGCGTCGAAGCCTACGAGCGTCACAAGAAGGAAGGCGCCGTGCTGATCAGCCTGTACGGCACGCCGCACACGTACGCGCTGACCCAGAAGCTGACCGAGGATCGGATCCCCGGCACCTCGCCCGGCTTCGGCCGCGCCGATGCCGCCGACGGCACCCGCTACCCGTACATCTTCCCGATCGCGGCGACATACTGGTCGCAGGCGACGGCGGCGGTGAAGTTCGCCGGCGACCAGCTCAAGAGCCTTCGCGGTAAGAAGATCGCCTACCTCTTCTACGACAACCCCGCCGGCCGGGAGCCGATCCCGGTCCTGGAGGAGCTCGCGAAGAGGGAGGAGTTCCAGCTCCGCCTCTTCGCCGTCCCGCCTCCGGGCGTGGAGATGGGCGCGCAGATCCTGGACATCGCCCAGCGTTACCACGCCGACTTCGTCATCGCCCACCTGTTCGGTCGGTCGCCATCGGTGTCGATCAAGGAGCTCCGGCGCATCGGGTACCCGCTGCGCAAGGTCGTCTCCTTCGTGTGGGGGGCGGCCGAGGCCGACATCGAGGCGGCCGGTGGGTACGGCGTGGCCGAGGGCTACAACTGCCTCGAGTTCGCGGGCGTGGGCGAGAACTACCCGGTGCTCAACGAGATCCGCGAGATGTACAAGAAGGAGGGCAAGGAGCCGCCCAAGGAGATGGCCTCGACCGTCTACTACAACCGTGGCGTGCTGATCGCGGCGATCCACGTGGAGGCGATCCGCAACGCGCTCAAGGCGAAGCCTGACGGCAGGATCACCGGCGAGGACGTCAAGAACGGGTTCGAGCGGATCAAGGGCTTCACGCTGGGCGGGCTCGTGCCGCCGCTCGAGATCACGCCGACCGACCACGAGGGGGGCGGGTGGGTACAGGTATGGCAGGTGCGGGGCGGCAAGCTCGTGCGCGAGACCGACTGGTTCAAGGCCTACCCCGAGGTCATCCAGGCCGAGCTCAAGCAAGCGGCCATGAAGAAGTCATGACGGGGTAGCGGTCGATGCTGGTCCTCAACAACATCGAGGTCATCTACGACGGCGTGATCCTCGTCCTCAAGGGCGTGTCGTTTTCCGTCCGCGCGGGCGGGATCACGGCGCTGCTCGGCGCCAACGGCGCCGGGAAGACCACGACGCTGAAGGCGATCTCCGGGCTCCTGCGGGCCGAGCGGGGCGAGGTGACGTAGGGGTCGATCGAGCTCGACGGCGAGCGCATCGACCGGCTGCCGCCGCACGCGATCGTCGAGCGGGGCGTGGTGCAGGTGCTCGAGGGCCGCCGGGTCTTCGAGCACCTGACCACCGACGAGAACCTGATCGCGGGCGCCCACGTGCAACGCGACCCGCGCGTCGTCCAGGCGGGGCTCGAGCGCGTCTACGAGTATTTCCCGCGACTCAAGGAGCGGCGCGCCGTGAAGTCCGGCTACCTTTCCGGCGGCGAGCAGCAGATGCTGGCGATCGGGCGCGCGCTCATGTCGGCGCCCCGGGTGATGCTGCTCGACGAGCCGTCGCTCGGGCTCGCGCCGATGCTGGTGGAGGAGATCTTCACGATCGTGCACCGGCTCCACCAGGAGGAGAAGCTCACCGTGCTCCTCGTCGAGCAGAACGCGACGCTCGCGCTCGAGTTCGCCGAGCACGGTTACGTCATGGAGAACGGACGCATCGTCCTCGACGGCGCCGCCTCGGCGCTCATCGAGAACGCGGACATCAAGGAGTTCTACCTCGGGCTGACCGACGTCGGCGCCCGCAAGTCGTATCGCGACGTCAAGCACTACAAGCGCCGGAAGCGCTGGCTCAGCTAGCGCGGCGGAGGCCTGGAACGTGAGGACGGTCGATCGCCGCCGCGGCTACTGGGATCGCGAGAAGGAGACGATGGCGCCCGCGGCGCGCGAGCGCTATCAGGCGCGCTGGCTCGCCACCCTCGTCGCCCACGCCTGGGAGCGGGCGCCGGGCGTGCGCCGTCGCCTCGAGCACGCGGGGCTTTCCGGCGACATCCGGGACCTCGCGGGCTTGGCGCGGCTGCCCGCGATCAAGAAGAGCGAGATGCCGGATCTCCAGAAGGTCGACCCGCCCTTCGGCGGCTTCTGCGCGGTGCCGGTCGGGAAGCTCCGTCGCATCTTCGTCTCGCCGGGCCCGATCCTGGAGCCGATGGGCCCCGAGGTGAGCGCCTGGCACGGCGAGACCGCGCTCTTCGCCGGCGGCTTCCGGCCGGGTGACGTCGTCCTCAACACGTTCGCCTATCACCTGGTGCCGGCGGCCCACGAGATCGACGAGGCCCTCCACCTGATCGGGTGCACCGTCGTGCCCACCGGCGTCGGCAACACCGACACCCAGGTGACGACGGCGCGGGCCGTGGGCGCCACCGGCTACGTCGGCACGCCGAGCTTCCTCATGACGATCCTGAAGCGCGCCACCGAGATGGGCGGCGGGCGCCTCCCGTTCGAGGTGGCGCAAGTCGGCGCCGAGGCGCTGCCGGAGTCGCTCCGGCGGCAGTTCGAGGAAGACCACGGCATCCTCACCCGCCAGGGCTTCGGCACCGCCGACATCGGTATGGTGGCCTACGAGTGCCCCGAGAAGTCGGGCATGCACCTCGTGGACGACGCGATCGTCCAGGTGTGCGACCCGCAGTCGGGGGCGCCTTTGCCTCACGGGCAGATCGGCGAGCTGGTGGCCACCGTCAACAACCCGACCTACCCGATGATCCGCTTCGCCACCGGCGACCTCACGATCATCACCGACGAGCGGTGCCCGTGTGGGAGGACCGCGGCCCGCATGCTCGGCTGGCGCGGCCGTGCCGACGAGGTGACGAAGGTGCGCGGGATGTTCATCCACCCGCGGCAGGTCGACGAGGTGGCGGCGCGCGCCGACGGCGTCGCTCGCTGCCAGGCGGTGGTCGGGCGCGAGGGCCACCAGGACACGCTCGTCCTCCGCGCCGAGCTCCGGCCGGGCGCCGCGGCGCCGGCGGTGACGGCGGCGATCGAGGCGGCGATCCGCGACGTCATGAAGCTCCGTGGCAACGTCGAGATCGTCCCCGCGGGCACGATCCCGGAGACGGCCAAGAAGATCGCCGACCAGCGGACGTGGGAGTGATGGCGGGACCGATGCCTCGACGACCGTGAAGCTCGCCGGGAAGGTGGCGATCGTCACCGGCGCCGCCAGCGGGATCGGCTACGCCATCGCCCTCGGGCTCGCGCGCGCGGGAGCGGCGGTGGCGGTCGTCGACCTCAACGAAGACGGCGCCCGCGAGGCTGCGCGCGTGATCGAAAAGGAAGGAGGGCGGGCCCGCGCCTGGCGCGCCGACGTCGCGCGGAAGGTGGAGATCGACGCGATGGTCACCGACGTGCTCGAGGCCTGGCGCGCGGTCCACATCCTCGTCAACAACGCCGGCTGGGACCGGCCGATGCCGTTCGCGGAGACGACCGAAGAGTTCTGGGACAAGGTGCTCGCCATCAACCTGAAGGGCCCGATCATCTGCACGCGCGCGGTGCTGCCGGCGATGATCGGGCAGGGGTACGGGAAGATCGTCTCCATCGCGTCCGACGCGGGCCGCGTGGGCTCGACGGGGGAAGCCGTGTATTCGGCTGCCAAGGGCGGGGTCATCGCGTTCACGAAGACGATCGCCCGCGAGGTCGCCCGCCACCGGATCAACGTCAACTGTGTCTGCCCTGGCCCCTCGGACACGCCCCTCTTCCGCAATGAGTTCGTCGCCGTCAACCCGAAGCTCTCGGAGAGCCTCACGCGGGTGATCCCGTGGGGTCGTCTGGGCCAGCCCGAGGACGTGGCGCCGGCGGTGGTGTTCCTCGCCTCGGACGAAGCCGGCTACATCACCGGCCAGACCCTCTCCGTCTCGGGCGGGCTGACCATGGCGTGAGCGCGCCGGACTTCATCGCGATCGGCCACGTCACCCTCGACCGGTTCGGCGCGGCCGTCCGGCCCGGTGGTGGGGCCCTCTATGCCGCTGTCACCGCGCACCGGCTCGGCGCGTCGGCCGGGATCCTCACGAGCCACGGTGACGACTTCCCGCTCGACCTGGTGCCGCCGCCGATCGAGATCGTGAGCGTCCCTAGCCGGCGGACGACCGTCTTCACGCATGGCGCGGACCCCGCCGGCGGTCGGACGCTCGGCTGCGGGCAGTTAGCGAGCGCCATCACGCCGGCCGATGTGCCCGAGGACTGGCTCGCCGCCCCGCTGGTCCTCCTGGCGCCCGTCATGAACGAGCTGGACCCGCTGCTGGCGGCGGCCTTCCCCGACGCTACGGTGGCGGCCGCCGCCCAGGGGTGGCTCCGCGGCCGCACGACGGACGGGGCCGTGGTGCCCACACGCTGGGAGAGCGTGGCGCTGGTCCTCTCCCGCATCCAGGCGCTGTTCCTCGCCAGCGAGGACGTCGGGGCGGCGGCGACGGAAGCGGTCGAGTGGTACCAGCAGGTCCCGGTCGGGCTCATCACGGCTGGCCGCCTCGGTGCGCTGCTGTTCGTCAACGGCGAGCGCTACGAGGTCCAGCCGTATCGGGTCCGGGAGGTCGACGGGACGGGCGCGGGCGCCGTCCTCGCCGCGGCCTTCCTCCTCCACTACGAGCGGCACGGCAATCCGTGGGACGCGGCGGCCGCCGGCGTCTGCGCGGCTGCACTCTCGGTGGAGGGCCCCGGCATCTCGGCGATCCCCGACGCGGCGCGCCTCGAGGGCGCCCTCGAGGCGTACCGGCAGGAGCTTGGCCGCGCGCCTTGACAGTTCGCGCGCCCCGAGCCTACCGTGGCAGCAGGCCACCGAGATGGACGAGGCCACGCGACGGATCCGGATCACGGCCGGCCCGGCGAGCGCCGAGGGGGTCCTCGACGACTCGAAGACGGCGGCGGCCATCTGGGAGGCGCTGCCGATCGCGGCGCGGGCCGAGACCTGGGGCGACGAGATCTACTTCGACATCGGCGCCCGCATCCCCCCGGAGTCGCCGAAGGCGGTGGTCGAGCGCGGGGATCTGGGCTACTGGCCGCCCGGCCACGCCTTCTGCATCTTTTTCGGGCCGACGCCGGCGAGCAGGGGCGACGAGATCCGGCCGGCGAGCGCGGTGAACGTGTTCGGGCGCGTGGCCGGCGACCCGACGGTGTTCAAGAAGGTGCGGTCGGGCACGCCGGTGCGAATCGAGCGTGCTGAAGGAGACTGACGATGAAGATTTTCCTGGATACGGCGAACGTGAGCGAGCTCAAGGAAGGGGTCGCGATCGGCGTCGTCGACGGGTGCACGACGAACCCTTCGCTCATCGCCAAGGAGAAGCGCCCGTTCCGGCCGCTCGTCGAGGAGATCTGCTCGATCGTGCCGGGAGACGTGAGCCTCGAGGTGGTCGCGACGGATGCGGAGGGCATGGTCAAGGAGGGGAAGGAACTCGCCCAGATCGCGCCGAACGTCGTCGTCAAGTGCCCGCTCACGAAGGACGGCCTCAAGGCGGTGAAGCGCCTCACGGGGGACGGCATCCGGGTGAACCAGACGCTCTGCTTCTCGCCCACGCAGGCGCTCCTATCGGCCAAGGCGGGCGCCTACTACATCAGCCCCTTCCTCGGCCGCCTCGACGACATCGCCCACGTCGGAATGGACCTGATCCGCGACATCGTCGAGATCTACCGAAACTACGGCTTCCCGACCCAGATCCTCGCCGCCTCGATCCGCAACCCGCTCCATATCGTGGACGCCGCCAAGGCGGGCGCGCACGTGGCGACCATGCCGTTCCCGGTGCTCGAGCAGCTCATGAAGCACCCGCTGACGGACATCGGCCTCAAGAAGTTCCTCGACGATTGGAACAAGGCCGGCGCGAAGATCTGATCCGGGGCGGAGGGCGTTACTCCGGATCGCTCAGGGCGACCCGCGGAGCCTGACACTCTGTCGCCGTCCCCATTTCGTCGCGATGGGGGCCCACGCCGACCTTCCCCGGAACTCGCCCACCCTCAGGACCTGCCGGGCGCACCACGGGCAGATGCCGTCGGAAACCGAGAGGGGCCAGAGCGGCCACCACGTCGACACGCCCATGATGGCGAGCCGGTGAACCCAGTGCCATGCGCACCGCTTCACGATCATTCAGACACCCGTCCTGCCACGACCCAATTGCAGCAGGCGCGAGATGAGCGGCGCTACTCGGTGAACCCCGGCATCGGGAGACGGGAAATCCCGGAGAAGGAGGCCGCATCACCCGGGGATTTCCCCTATCGGTTGTGCCCTTTCCCGGACTCCTGCCGGCTCCGCTCAAGAAGCGTCTTGACAACACCCTTGGGTCGGCGCAGAGTCCGCTTCACGCCACCCTGGAGACGGAGCCATGGCACTCCTTTACGTCGTTTCCCGAGACGCCCCGGACACGTTCGCTTATCTCACGGAGGCGTTCAAGGGAATTGCGGAGGTCGAGATCCTGTTCGACCGTCGCCGGGCCGAGCGACGTCAGGGACCGCCGCTCCTAGCGGACGATCGGCGACGGGAAGACCGCAGAAAGAAGTCGATCAAACGAGACCTGGATACCATCGGCTCGGCGCTCGTGAAACGATGATGCGCGGACAGAACGCGCATCGCGTCGTCTCCGTCCTGCCCGAGCAGGGGGCTGCTCGATGATTCCTCGGCCTCCAGGAGGTCGCCCGGCAATGCGACGCTGGCAGCGTGCCGTTTGTCCGCTTTTCATGCTGGCCCTCGTCGCGGCCGGGTGCGCCCGACGGCCGTCGACGCCCCAGGCCTCTGCGCCGTCGCCGGCGGGCTCGACGGCTGCCGGAGTGGGCGCGTCGGAGGAACCCGGTCCGAGCGGAGGCGTGAGCGAAGCGCCGGGGCCGGGCGGGACAGTGGAGCCGGGCAACGGCACCGGCGGCGGCGCGACGGTCACCGGTCCGGCCAGCGCGGAGACGAGTCGGGCAGGGCAGCCGGGTCCGAGCCCGCCCGCCGGCGGCGCGCCGGCCGTGAGCCCCGGTCGCGCGGAGGCCGGCACGACGGCGCCAGCCGGAGAGCAGAGAACGGCGGCCGCTCCCCCGGCGCCGACGGAGTACAGTGCGCTCGCCGAGCTGCGGGACATCCACTTCGACTTCGACAAGTACACCATCCGGCCCGACGACGCGACGGTCCTCGATGCGAACGCCGAATGGCTCAATTCCAATCTCACCTACCTCGTCCTCATCGAGGGCCACTGCGATGAGCGCGGCACCAACGAATACAACCTCGCCCTCGGCCAGCACCGGGCGAAATCGACGCGGGATTACTTGGTGGCGCACGGGATCGCGGCGAGCCGCATCACGACCATCAGTTACGGCGAGGAGCGGCCGCTCTGCAACGAGCACACGGAGGAGTGCTGGGCGAGGAACCGGCGCGCTCACTTCCTGGTGAAAGCCCGCTAGGCGTTACTCCCCGCCACCGTTCGACCGCCCGCTCGAGCCCGAGCCTGCCCCCTCACGGGTGACACCCGGTTCCGCTGAGACCGCAGCTCTGTTCGCGAGGAGCTCCGCTTTTGCGCGCATCGTCTGGACGCGCCCCTGGCGAAGACGGTGGATTGCGCTCTATGATCGCTTCATCGCCAACCTCCGCGGCGTCGCCGCCGGGGGGCGTCGCCGCCATCAGCGGCCGGCGGCGTTCGTGTCCCACAATCGGGGCGGCAGGCTCTCGCGGATCTCGAAGTCGACACCATCTCGATCGGCGCGCCGAATCTCGGCGGTGCAAGAGAGCACGCCCAGCGTCGTATCTATCTCGAGCCGGCAGAGATCGCCCGCGCTGACGAAGGCCGCCACCTTGTCCGAGGTCTTGATGCGCATCGCCCGGGCACTGGCGCCGATCGCACACCCGGTGAAGAACACGTCCTCGTGGAGCCACACGCGAACTGACCAGGAGACGGGCTGGGGGCGACACTCCGCTTCGGCTTTCGGAGCGCGAACATTTCCGATCGACGGGGCTTCGGTGCGCTGCGTCTCGGCCATTAGTCTCCCTGGTCGGGGTGTCTCCGGTCGTGCCGTCGATGGAGCAATCCGGGTGCCAGGAACGAAGGGTCTCAACGACAGCCACTTAGGAGTGGCGAGAACAGGTTCCCGCGTCAGTCTGACTCCGGGGTGCCTGATTTCGATAGGCAGGTCTTGCCCGGATGGCATCTCCTGCCCAGTCCGCCTCGGACGAATCTCCGTTGCCTCGGGCACATTTCGGCCGCCTCGCGGGCTGGCGCCTTCCTTGCTTCGTCTGACGGGGTAGCCGCGCCCGAACGCGGCTCGCAGGAGGAGCGGTGGAGGAACGTCGCCGGCATCAGCGTTACGCCGTAGCATGGCCCGTTCGTTTGTGGGTGAGTGAGAACACTTTCATTGCCGGACGAACTGTGGACGCCAGCATCCACGGCGCCCAGGTGGAACTGGACCGCCTGCCGACCGGCATCCTGGAGCTCGGGGACGTCTGCGCGCTGACCATTTGCCCGGGCACTCCCGAAGAGTTTCACTGCATCGCGGTCGTGCGGCATCTTGGGAACTGTTACGGGGTCGGCCTGCAGGTCAAAGACGAGTTGCCGATCCCGCTCGGCGCGAGCCCGGCCTCGGGGCGTGCCGGGAACGACTCCCTTCATCCGCCGGGAGGCCTGTCGCATGACCCCGACCGACAGAAGCTCCCCACCCTTCTCGTCGTCGACGGCGAGCCGACGCGCCGCGACGTCTTGACCGATTACTTGAGACACGAAGGCTACGAGGTGGCCTCGGCCCGTACCGTAGAGGAGATGTTCCAGGCGATCCACCACGGGGACGCTCACCTGATCCTGCTCGACATGGGGTTGCCCGACGTCGACACGCTCGAGGTGCTCAGACGCCTTCGGCGCGACGAGCCGGGGATCGGCGTCGTCATCATCGTCGGGAATCGTGAGCTCGCTTTGGCGCGGATCGGCTTCGACCTCGGCGCGGTGGATTGTCTGTTCAAGCCCTTCGATCTGGATCGACTGAGCTCCGCAGTCGAGTCAGGGGTTCAACTGGTCGCGGACTCGGCCGCCACCTGAACCCTTCCCCCTCCGGCTCCCCTCGCCTCGGGTCGACCCGACGATCGCTCGGTGGTACGCTGGTGCCGTCGGCAACAAGGGGAGGGGAGGACGATGAGAAGGTCAGCGTGGATTTCACTGCTGGCGGTCGCGCTGGTTCTCGTTGTGGCTGCGCCGAGTCTCGCCTGGCGGGGACATCGCGCTTTCCACCACGGTCATGTCTTCATCGGAGTCGGGCCGGCGTTCTGGTGGGATCCGTGGTGGTATTACCCGCCGTACTACTACTCCCCCCCGCCGACGGTGGTCGTGCAGGAACCGCCGGTGTACGTCCAGAGGGAGCCCGTGCCCTCGCCGGACGCGCCGGCGGACTCGTACTGGTACTACTGCCCCAGCGCCAAAGGCTACTACCCGTACGTCAAGACGTGTCCCGAAACGTGGGTCAAAGTCTCCCCGAGGCCTCAATGAGGGCGCGCGCGCTCCCCGTTGCGGCCGGACTGCTCCTGACGGCGTGTGCGACGGTGCCCACGGGACCGAGCGTGATGGTGCTTCCGGGCACCGGGAAGAGCTTCGAGCTATTTCAGGCCGATGACGCGGTCTGCCGCCAGTGGGCGGCGCAATTGACGGGGACGACGACGCAGCGCGTGTCGACCGAGAGCACGGTGAGCGGAGCGGCTATCGGGACCGTGGTGGGGGCGGCTGCCGGCGCCGCCCTGGGCGCGGCCGCCGGGAGTCCGGCGACCGGGGCGGCGATCGGCGCGGGCATCGGGCTGGCCGGGGGCACGGCCGTGGGCGCGAGCAACGCCGAAGCCGCGAGCGGGTCCGTGCAACACCGTTACGACATGAGCTACGTGCAGTGCATGTATGCCAAGGGCAACCAGGTCCCGGTTCCCAGGGGCTCTCAGCCGGCGTACACAATGCAGCCCCCGCCCCCGCCAGCAGTGAGGGCTCCGGCCAATATTCCCCCTCCGCCGCCGGGCCCTCCGCCGCCGCCCCCGCCTGGGGCTTCACAGTAGCCCGGAATTGACCTTCCGAAGTTCGTCCGGCCCGGGCGAAGCTCCAGGTCGATCTGGACACGCACTCCCCGGTCGCGGGTATCTCCCTGCGCTTCTGAGCGACCGGGCCGGCCGACCTTACCCTGGCCGGGTTCGGCAGAGTTCGCGAGCCGTTTCTATACGCCGGTCAGGCGACGGGTGCGAGGAGAGCCACTCGAATTTCGGGGTCGACGACCGTTCCCTGGCTCGCTGAAAATGCTCGAGCACTTTTGCGAGCGCGCTACACGATGAGTGGGAGCGGACGAGCAGGTCCGCGGCGAAGCGGTCCGCTTCGGCCTCCTGACTCCCGCTGAACGCGCTCATAAACGGGTACGTGTCGGCGTGCAGGACCAGGTAGGGGACGAGTCCGATCACGAAGAGCTCGGCGCCATTTCGCAACAGCTGCGTAGCGTGCTGGGACTCGATATGGCCCAGATAGACATGGCCGAGCTCATGGGCGATGACGGCGCGAAGCTCGTCAGCCGGCAGAGCGAGCGCGCCAGCCGTCAAGATCAGATCGAACTGACGGCACTGCGGCGGCGGCGGGGGCGTGGCCTCGGGCCGCGGCGCCTCTTTGGTTTCCCCGAGGGCCTTCATCGGGGGCGAGGGCTTCCG
>Ga0070699_100002543_pt1 | contig 16388 bp, 13 predicted proteins | sample KBSK1503metaG_FD_65473 | JGI IMG/M metagenome (GOLD analysis project Ga0070699, IMG submission 65473) | Corn, switchgrass and miscanthus rhizosphere microbial communities from Kellogg Biological Station, Michigan, USA - KBS K1-50-3 metaG | ecosystem: Host-associated > Plants > Roots >...
GTGATCGTCGCGCCAGACGGAGGCTCTGTCGATATCTCGACACTTCATCTCTATACGTTCAACTCCGCGTTCATCGAAGGCCTTCCGTCAGTACTTCGCGCTCGCCCGGCGGAGTGGCTTCAGGTACAGCTACTGCGCCGCCTGACGGTCGCATTCGGTTATCTGCCATCATGGAATTCCCCGCGACTTCGCATACATGTAGGACCTCGGCGCAGTCATCCGGAACTTCCAGATTTTCATATTTCAAGCGAAGACCCTCCGCCGGGGCAAAGCCAGATGCTGCGTTCGGTCCTACTAAGGCTCATTCGGTCGGCCCGGGTACTTGACTTGTATCCGCTGATACCAATGTTGCGGCTATCTGCTGCCGGGAAAAGCTATCACTGGGGAGGGAGCTTCCCCCATACTGCCGACAGGCCTACTCTGTCTAATAGCGACATACTGGGGCGTGTCGGGTCGTGGGAGCGAACTCATCTAGTGGACGCATCAGTATTCCCAACGGTGCCGGCGATGACTTTCGGGCTGACAGTTATGGCTAACGCGCACAGGATAGCATCAGAGAGCCTGGAGCTTATGTAATGCCTAGCCAAACACCGGTCGTCGCCGTAACAGGGGCAAGCGGTTACCTGGGGTCGCAAATCTGCCAGACCTTGGAATCTCGAGGCTGGCGAGCGATAAGGCTCGCCCGATCTCCGGAGCAGAGCCATGGCCAGGGATTCACGTACAACCTGGCCGTGCCAGTCACGGCACAGGTGAGGGAAGCACTTCGATCAGCGAATACCCTTATACATGCCGCATACGATTTGTCATTGACAAGGTCCGCTGATATATGGCGCGTGAACGTGGAAGGCACACGCCGTCTGCTCGAAGCGGCAAGAGAGTCTGCCGTGGACCGCATCATAGTGCTGTCAAGCATGTCTGCTTTTGAGGGGACGACTCAACTCTACGGGCGGGCTAAGCTCGATATCGAGGCCATAACCACTGAGTTTGGTGGCTGTGCCGTTCGGCCAGGTTTGGTATACAGCGACCACGCTGGCGGTATGGCCGGAGCTATGCGGAAACTCACGATCTTGCCAGTCGTCCCCGTCATAGCTGGTGGGGCCGGCGTATACGCGGTACGGGAACAGGATCTCATGGGAGTCGTTGCCCTGCTGGCCTCGGCTCCGGCACTAGAGCCCGGAACGATCTCCGTTGCCCATTCGAGCCGGGTGACCCTGACAGATCTATTGAGAGCCCTTGCGGCGCAGCAGGATCGTCGGTGCCGGTTTGTCCCTGTGCCCTGGCGGCTGATCTACTGGCTATTGAGAAGTGGTGAGCTCATGCGTCTGCGCCTGCCGTTCCGGGCCGACTCGCTGCTTGGCCTGGTACATACGGCCCCCGGTCTCGTCGGCGGAGACCAGCTGGCTCGGCTCGGTGTCTCCCTGCAAGCGTTTACTGTCAGGGGTCCTACGGTGCCGTCCGGAGCACACTGATGCGCATCCTCCTGCTGGCCCAGTTCTTTCCACCGGACGTAGGCGGGGAGGAGCGCCACGTGTTCAACCTCGCGAAATCCCTGGCCGAGCGGGGGCACGAGGTTGCGGTGGCGACGCAGCGCATGGTTGGTGTCCCGGATCGGGAAACCCTTGCCTCGGGGGTCCGGGTCCACAGGTTCGCCACGGCTGCGATGCGCCTGCCGGGTGTCTATTCGACCAACCGCACCCATCATCCACCGCTGCCGGACCCGCTGGGTGTCCGCGAGTTGTCACGCATCACACGGCAGGAGCGGCCGCACGTTGTTCACGCACACAACTGGATTGTGAACAGTGCTCTTGCGCTGCGTCGCGCATCGCCTACGGAATTGCGCTTTGGACTCGTACTAACGCTGCACGACTTCAGTCATGTCTGCTCGACGAAGAGGCTGATGCGGATGGGCTCGGCGTGCGAGGGACCTTCGGTCGCACGCTGTCTGCCCTGCGCCACCGCACACTATGGGCCTGCCATAGGGCCACTGACCGCCGCCGCTACGGCGCTGATGCGCCCGTGGAAAAACCGGGCCATCGACCACGTGGTCTGCGTGAGCAACGCTGTCGCGAGCGGCAACCATATCGCGCGTGGCCCAAACAGCAGCGTTATACCTAATTTCATCCCTGACGAGGTCGTGTTGGGTCGGATAGGTGATGCGGCTGAGGGCCTGACCGAGGACATTCCACCGGGCTTGCCGAACGAAGAATTCCTCCTGTTCGTCGGCGAGCTATCCCGAGATAAAGGGGTACCGACGCTGCTGCGGGCCTACGAGTCGCTCGGCGGGAAACGTCCGCCACTGATGCTGGTCGGCCGGCGCACGCCGGACACGCCCACACACGTTCCCGATGGAGCTGAGATATGCTCCGAGTGGCCACACGATCACGTTATGGCCGCGTTTCGCCGTTGCCTTTTTGCTGTGCTTCCTTCGACTTGTCTTGATGCCTGCCCGACGACCGTGCTGGAGGCGATGGCCAGTGGTCGCCCGGTTGTCGCGACCACAACTGGCGGAATAGTAGATATGATAACGGATGAGGAAAACGGACTTCTTGTCCCTCCTGGCGATGAATACTCGCTCGCCGCGGCCATGGCCCGATTGCTGAATGATACTGACCTACTCGCCCGCCTTGCCGCTGGCGCGCGGGAACGCATCAAGCGGTTCACGGCAACCGCAGTCGTCGAGCGCATCGAATCCGTCTACGCGCGGGTCGCCCCGCGAAATTCTGGGGTGTCTCCAGAACCTACCAGGCGAGCATCGGGCGAGATCCTGACAGATCATGATGGGTAATGTATCTTCCGGCAAAGCGTTCGGCGATCGAGAGGACCAGCCGCTGGAGCGGCCACTCCGTGTACTCATGGTCTGCCCGCGTTACCTCCCGGAAGTCGGCGGAACCGAGATGCACGTGCATGAGGTCGCACGTCGCCTCTCGCCGCTGGGGAGCTTCGAAATAACTGTGCTCGCGACCGACCGGTCCCGGCGGCTGGCACGGCAGGATGTCGTCGAGGGTATCTCAGTCCTGCGTGTCCCGTCCTGGCCGCGCGGGCGGGATTATTACCTGGCCCCCGGGATTGCGGCTGTCATCAGACAGCGCAGATGGGACCTCGTGCATTGCCAAGGCATCCACACGCCAGTGCCGTTGCTGGCCATGATCGCCGCATGGCGTGTCGGCATCCCTTACCTGGTCACCTTCCACACCGGCGGGCACTCGTCACGGCTCCGGAATGCCATGCGAACCACCCAATGGCGGCTGGCAGGCCCACTGCTGCGGCACGCCGCGTCACTTATTGCGGTAAGTCGTTTCGAGGCTTCCGCCCTCGCGCGATATGCCCGCCTCGGCGACAAGCGGATCATCGTGATCCGCAACGGCGGAGCACTACCACCGCCTCGCACCGGGACGGTCGCGGTCCCTGGGCGGATCGTCTCCAGCGGCCGACTAGAACGGTACAAGGGACATCACCGCGTCATCGAGGCGCTGCCGCACGTTATGCGTGAGATCCCCGAAGCCCACCTGCTGATCTTGGGAAGCGGTCCGTATGAGCGCAATCTCTACCAACTCGCTCGCCATCTCGGCGTTTCCGACCGGCTGACCGTTAAGCACGTGGCGCCGGCGGATCGCGAAGGTATGGCCACCATGCTGGCCGAGTCGAGCGTCGTTGCCGCCCTGTCGGACTATGAGGCGCACCCGGTGGCGGTGATGGAGGCCTTGTGCGTCGCGCGCCCGGTCGTGGGCTATGACATCGCCGGCATCGGCGAGCTCGTCGCCGAAGGGTGGGTCCGTGGGGTGCCTTACGGAGCTCCCGCCTCCGCCGTCGCCCAAGAACTAGTCAGGGCCATGTCATCTCGGTCACTGAATGATCACATTCAGCTACCAAGCTGGGACTCTTGCGCTGATCAGCTTGCACATGTTTACCTGTCGTCACTAAGAGCATCCCCCGGGGAGCGGGCCGTCCCGCCCGCGAACGCGAGACACCCGCGGCCACGCTGATCGCGATGGCATGGGGCGTGGAAGCTACCATGACTGAAGCACGGAAAGCGCGGCGCGGCCACATCTACGCTGGAACTCAGCCGAGAGGAAACATCCTGCTCCCATCATCCTGACCACTATCCAGGGGGTGTATTGAAAGCGGCTCGAACTCCGGCTGTTATCTCCCAGCAGTCGATGCGGTTCTTGCCCTGGTTGCACTCGTACTAGGCGACCTGGGGAGGAGACATGAGCGCGGGAGAGCATGCTTCATCGTCCGGCCTCCCTTCAGACGACCTACGGATCCGCGAGGCACAGCAGGACACGGCGAATGCCGCGAACCCGCTGAGCGCCACGAGGACCGCCGAAGGTCAGAAGGCGGAGAATGCCCCTTCACAGACCTCTGTCCCAGGCCGGCACCCGGGGGATGCCTTCCTGAACCGCGTTCCCGAAGCGTTCGGAATGCTTCGCAGCGTCCGACAGCGCCGCTTTCTCGCCGGGGTCGTCTGCGCGACTACGGGCCTCGGCCTGTCCGGTGAAGGTTTTGCGATGGCTGTCGCCCCACGTGATCCCGTGGTAGGGCAGGTACTGTTCTTTGTCGCCATTGTAGTTCCGTTCACCATTTACCTGACGGTACTAATGGTCCCGCGACTGGGCTCTCTGAGAGAGATTACCGTTGCCGTTCTTGGCCTGTATCCTGCAATGGTCTACCGCATGGCCAGCCCACTCGTGCTAGCCGGGTACGACGAGCATCAGCACGAGCAGTCGCTCATGAACCTGTTGCTGGGAAGCGGCCTATTCGCGCCCAATCCGAATTTGCGCGTGGGTCCGTACTACCCGGGGCTTGAAATTTTCACAAGCGTCGCGATCCGCCTAACTGACCTCCCCGTGGCGCTGGCAGAGTCTCTCGTCGTCCTACTGTGCCGGCTGCTCCTCGTGCTGATAATCTATCATGCCGCACTTCTTGTCAGCCCCTCACGCCGCGGCGCGTCTTTGGTGGTCGCCTTCTACGCTGTTTCCTCGGAGTTCTACTCGTTCAACTCCGGATTCTCCTATCAGACGCTGGCTCTGACCTTGGGCCTGGGTGGGATCTTCCTGCTGCGTCGCGCCCAGCTCGCCGACTACGCTGCGGCCCGCCGGCTCTTCTTTATTGCGTCGCTTGCGCTGATCGCCACAGTGTTCACTCACCACGCGACAAGCTGGATGGTGCTAGCGTTCCTCATTGCCTGGGCGGCTATGAGCCGGAAGGATGAGCGCAAGCTCCTCGCTCGCGCCGCGATAGTAATGGGAGCTGCTGTCGCGATCTGGACTGCCGCCCTCGCGACGCGCCTGGCGGAGTACTTTGTGCCAATCGTTACAACCGCCCTGCAGAGTGCGCGGGCTTTTCTGACCGGGACCAGCGGGCATCACATCTTCGGCGCTAGCGCAGGAACGCCGCCCATCTCGGACTGGGAGCGTGTTGTACTGGTCGTCTACACACTCTCCTGCACTTTTGCAGCATTGGTATGCGCGTGGATTATGTTTTCGCGGGCGTTTCATAACCGGGATCGCATGCTCGCTCTCCTGGGTGCCCTGAATCTAGCCTTTCCAATCACCGCCGCCGCGCATTTTGACCCGAGCGTCGGTGAGCTGGGGAACCGCGCTTCTACATTCTTGTTCCTCCCGCTCGCGCTGTCATGTTCCTTGATCATACAGCGCCACCCCCGTGTCACCCGGCGTCCAGCCCGCAGGTACAGTCCCTACCGGCCCGCTGTGCTCGTACCCTTGGTGATAGGAGGGACGGCGGTTATCTATCTGGGCGGCGTCTTGCTCGGGTCCAACCCCGACTACAGTCGTCTTCCGGGCCCTTACCTTGTTTCGGCAGACAATCGCACGCAGGATCCTGAAACTCTGGCGTCGGTCGACTGGGCCGCCACGCATCTTCCCACGGGCAGTACCGTGGTGGCCGACCGAGTTCCCTCCGTTCTCCTCGCGAGCCAGGCACGGCTGTGGTCTGTGACTGAGCCCCAGCAAGGTTTCGTGCCGGCGCAATTGTACTTCTCAGATGCTTGGGGCCCTCAGGAGACGGCAATCGTCAAAGCCCGACATATTGATTACGTGTACGTCGACACGCGCCTAGCTGACTCGCTCCCGTATGTTGGTTACTACATCTCCGAGGGAGAAACAACTAAGCCGACGCGCATCACCGTGGCAGATGTTGCCAAATTCGCGCATGTGCCAGGGCTGACGGCGGTTTACCATCATGGTCCCGTGACCATCTATGACACCTCAGGCCTCGGGGTGGGGCCTAAACGGGCCGGATTCACGGGTTATCACACGATGGGCCGAGGGCTCTGGGACGCAATTCTGGGCGCGGGCGTCGTCCTTCTCATCCTGCTAATCAGAAAACGACTGGCGTGGGTTAAATCGGCCGCCCAGGACATCGGCGTTCTCGGGACCACGTTGGGTGTCATAGCTTTCTCCATTTTCATAGGTGCCGTACTACTCGACCTTCGCCTTATGCCAGGCTCCGCTTTCACCTTGGGGGCCTTTGCGGCTGCAATCGTGATCTTTGCGGTTCGACGCCGAATGGACGGTCTGCGGCTTGTCCGGCGCCTGCATCTCCCGCACAGGCTGGAACCGCTTGTCCTTCTTGGCGTCGGTGCCGGCGCCGCCGGGCTGGCGATTGCCATCTATGCTGCGTGGATCACCGATGTTGCCGACGTCAATGCGATCCTCCGGGCCGTCACGTAGCGGTGCGCATCTGGTCTCGCGCGTCCACCGACGAGCGGGAGCCTGGCAGCCAGCTCGCCGAGCTGTGGATCCGGATGAAGCCCCGCAGCGTCTAACGGCTATGAACGGACTGTACGGACTGTACCGGCGACAGGGCGTGGTGTGGCCCGTGCGCCACTCTGCCCGGTTGCTTGCGCTCGCCGGCGCGTGCACCTTGCTGATGTCGCTGGCTCTGGCCGCATGCGGCTCGGCGACATCAGCGCGGCCGGTGTCGCCCGGGTTCACCGGGTATGTCTGGCAGGTCGTCACCATCAGCCACGACGGAAAGGTAACGAGCATTCCGGCGCGGCTGCAGGTCGCCTTGCGATTCTCGCCGGGCAGGCAGTTCGGCGCGAACGACAGCATCAACTTCCACAGCGGGACCTACCGCACGACCGGCGATGGCTTCACGACCAGCGCCATGTCCATCACGGGGGTCGGCTACGCCGGGCACGACCCAGCCGTCCTGCTGGCGATCAGCGCGATCGGGTCATTCGACAACGGCGCCCACGCGACCGCCAAGCTGACCGCAGACCGCCTCGTGGTCGGGGTCGGCTCCTACACCCTGACCTGCCAGCGCCGCGGCCCTTAGGCCGACGTCCCCGCCCCCGCAGGTACGGGTGGATAGCGCGCCCTGACGGCCCTGCCTCGCCGGCCGGCGGGGTCTCCCACTCGTGGGCGTCTCGGCCAGCTCGTCCTGGGTCAGCCCGGCCGCATCGCGCAGCTGCCGCGGTAAGCCGGCGAAACTCAGCCCAGCCTGTTCTGTCACAGGCCCTTCGTCCCTCCGCACGCCCCCCACCCGGGGCCCCGCGCGGGCACGGTCTCGCCGCCAAGCTTAATCCTGTGCCCTTCCTGTGGGCCGCTACGTATGGTGACCGCCCGGGCCGCTGGCGACCGTGGCTGACAGAACAAGCCCGCTAACAGGAGACGGCCCTCATGCGCCAGCTCATCCTGCTCGCCGGCGGCCGACGCCGCGCAGCCGCAGCCACCGCACACCTCCCGCGGCCCCGATGCACCTGACCCGGAAGGACGCTCTTCCGATGCGCGATGACCTGGCGGTCACCGACCTGGTGACCCGCGCCCAAGACGGCGACCAGCAGGCATGGGACGCGCTCGTCGACCGGTACGCCCCGCTGATCTGGTCGATCTGCCGCCGCCACCGGCTGGGCGGCGCCGACGCCGAGGACGCCGCCCAGGCCGTGTGGCTGCGGCTGGTCGACCAGCTCGACAAGATCCGCGACCCGGCCGCGATCGCCGGCTGGCTGGCCACCACCACCCGTCGCGAGTGCTGCCGGGCCCTCCGCGCGACGCGGCGGCCGCAGGCCGCCTGGCCCTTGCCGGACGCCGAGGCCATCCCCGACCAGCAGGCCCGCACCGCCGAGCACCAGCTGCTGGCGGCCGAGCGGCACGCGGCGCTGCGCGAGGCGCTCGCCTACCTGACCCCGCGCGAGCGGCAGCTGATCGCCGTCTTGACCGCCGACCCCCCCGTGCCGTACGCCGAGATCAGCGCCCGGCTGGGCATCCCGGTCGGCAGCATCGGGCCCACCCGCGGCCGGTGCCTGGACAAGCTGCGCCGCCACCCGGCCATCGCGGCCCTGATCAGGGTCGAAGCCCAAGCCCAGGCCGCGTAACGTGAGGTGCACGCCCAGCAACGATGTGCGCTCGGCGATCCCCGGCATCACACGCGCAGACGTGCCCGCTGACCGCCTGCACTGCCTCGGCGGGCCTGCGCCGTGGGCCGCCGACAAACAACCGCCGGGGGCGCAAACGAATCTGCTGAAGCTAAGCTAATCCACGCCAGATTTCGCGCCACTCTCCGCCTGCTCGGTCCAGTAGGCGAGGCCGGCGCGGACGGTCAGGGTTTCCGGGTGACCGGGGCCAAAGACCCGCTCGTGGACCGGGAGCAGTGCGGCGTACTGGTCGCGGGTCCGGGCCGCATCGCCCGCTTCCCCCGTCCAGCGGGCCAGGTGGCTCCCGACGGCCAACGTGGCCGGGTGCTCGGCACCGAGATCCCGCTCACGGATTGACAGCAGCGCAGCGTACTGGTCGCGGGCTCCGGCCGCATCACCTGCCTGCCCGGTCCAGAAGGCGAGGCCGCTCCGGGCAGTAAGGGTGTAGGGATGCTCAGGGCCTAAAACCCGCTCGTACTCGGGCAACAATGCGCGGTACTGGTCGCGGGCCCCGGCCGCATCCCCCGCCTCCCCCGTCCAGCGGGCCAGGTTGTTCCAGGTGGCCAGGGTGCCGTTGTGCTCAGGCCCTAGCACCCGGATACATACAGGCAAGAGAGCGGCGAACTGGTCGCAGGCGCCGACCGCATCGCCCGCCTCCCCTGTCCAGCGGGCAAGGTTATTCCGGGTCGCCAGGGTATCCGCGTGCTCGGCACCGAGCACTCTTTCGCGCACGGGCAGCAGCGCAGCGTACTCGTCGCGGGCCCTGGCCGCATCCCCTGCCTTCCCCGTCCAGCGGGCGAGGCTGTTCCTGGCGGCCATCGTGCGCGGGTGCTCGGAGCCAAAGGTCCGCTCCCGTGCGTCCACGATCCGCTGCTCGAGCTGCAGCGCGGAGGCGTAACTACCCCGTTCGCCGAGGTAATTGGCGAGCCGGGCCTGGCCAGCGCTCTCGTCGGCAAGAGCGGCCTGGCCGTGTGGCAGCAACGCCGCGCACGCCGGCCACGTCTGCGGCCAACTGGTATCGGCGGGAATCGCAGCCTCAACAAGCGCAGCAGCGGCCTGGCGCCACTGAGCGGCCACGTCCGCGGGCATCTGACTGGCGGTAATGGCCTGCACCAAACGGTGCACCGACACAGAGCCGTCCCCGGCGGGAGTGACCAGCGAGTAGCGGCGCAACTCGGCGACCGCATCTCCCGCCGCGACCCGGTCACCCAGCAGCGGGCCCAGTGTGACCGCTACGGCCGGGGCCAGCTCCCCAAAGACGTGCGCATCGGCGAGCAGCAGCGCCAGCGGCACCGGCTCGGGCGCCAGGCACGCCAGCAGTCGCAGCAGCCCCACCGCGGCTCGCTCGCCGAGCCGCGACAACGCCAGCCCCAAGGTGGCCGCGACGCCCGCCGGGTGCCCTGCGGCTTCGCCGCGGGCCAGCAAGTCCGCCCGGCGCTCCCTGAACACCGAGACATACCCGGCCAAGGTGATGCCGGTGGCCTGGATATAAGCCGCCGCCTGCTCCAGCGCCAGCGGCAACCCGCCGAGTTCTGCCGCCAGATCCTCCGCGGCCGCTTCGTCCGCATCACCGGTCCGTTTCACCAGGAACTGCGCGGCGACCTTGGTGCCCAGCACCCCGACCTCCACTGCCCAGCCGGGCGGCCACGCCGCGCTCTGGCTAGTGATCAGCACCCGGCCCCGCCCGGCCGGCGGCAGAAACCGCTGCACCGCCTCATAGCCGCCGACGTCATCGAACACCAGCAGCCAGCCCGCCGCCGACGCGGCCAGCACCGCATGCACAGACGCCACCGGATCCCGGGCATCGACCACCTCCCGGGCGCCGAGCTGAGCTCCCAGCCGGGCGAACTCCGCCAGCAACACCTCGCGGTCCTCGGCGGGGAACTGCCACGCCAGCCCAACCTCGGCCAGGTGCCGGTGCGCGTATTCCACCGCCACGCTCGTCTTCCCCGCACCCCCCAGCCCATACAGCGCCACCACCCGCGGCCCCGAGACGAGGCCGCTGGTCAGCCGCGCGTCGAGATCGGCCAGCAGCTCCTCCCGCCCCGCCAGCAGCGCCGACCGCGGCGGCAGCGACACCGGCAGACCCGCCACCACCGCGAACGCTCCGGGCCGCATCCCCTGCCGTGCCACCAGCACGTCGCCGGCGAGGGCCCTGCCACGGGCCGCCGCCACGAACAGCTCGCGCACAGGACCGGCCAGGTGCAGCGCACCGGCCAGCAGCATCGCAGTGTCCTTATGGGCAGTGCGGTTGATGCCCCGCTCCAGGTCACTGATCGAGCGCGGGCTCAGGCTCGCCGCCTCTGCCAGCTCCTCCTGGGTCAGCTGGGCCTCAGCCCGCAGCTGCCGCAACAGCCCGGCGAACGAAAGCCCAGGCTGTTCGTCCACGCCCAAGCATCCCCTCGCGACCCCCGCCGCGGCCACGCACACCCGGCGGAACCATTCCTGCACCAACCGTACGCAATCTCAGCCACCTTGACCATCTCTCGTCGGCCTTCGCATCGGTGATGCGTCCAGGAACCGCGCCCGAGCGGAATCAGTCACCTCGCCGGCACCGTGACCACGGCAAAGGCGCCGCGTGCAATTCCTGTGGGTTGTCCTGTGGGTCGTGGCGTGTGGTGAATCACCAGGCGGCCGCTGATCGTGAACAAAGCCGGCCAGGCCAGTCAGGCGCCACCAGCCACCGCGACCCTTGCACCTAGTGACTGACCGGGAAGCAGGACACTATGAAGCTCAACCAATTTCACCGCGTGACTACCATTGCAGCCGGACTGATACTGAACGGACTCGGCTCAATCATGATCCTAGGGCTCCTTGGGGGGTGCGCACCGGTCGCCAGGTCCCCCACCATCAGCTACACCGCGTTGACGGGTGTGGCGTCAGGCTCCTGGCTCAGATTCGGCGCACAGGTGCTCATGCGTGAGAAGGAGGGCACCACAGTGCTGGTCTCCCCCCCGATTGCGGTCACGTGGCCCTGTTTGTACACACCCATTCCCCCGGGATATCCGCGGCTGCGGGATCAGCGGCGGTGGGATCTACACCGCGCTTTCCAGCAACCGCAATGCGCTCGGATTTGGCGTAGCCGCGGACGGAACCGCCGACCAGGTCGCGCAGTTCACCCGTGAAGCCGCAGGCCGGACAGGCCGCGTCGGTCACCGCGGCCTCCACTCGGGGTGGTCCATGTACCTGGGGATGCGGAAGGGCGTCTCGATGATCGTCATCTCTGCTGGCGAGGGCGTCTCCGGGAGCGTGAAGGGCATCCGGAAGGCCGTCGGCGGGGTCCGGCGCTCGCGTGGTCTGAGAAATCGCCTAGCGGCCTTCAGGAGGCGGGCGGGTTCCCTGGCTGGAGCAACGTCGCGAAGCTCGCGCAATCGCTCGCGCAGGGAGAATGTTCTCGGGATGGCGGCGCTGCGGACCTCGGCCAGGGTGGTTGCCGCGGGCCCTGGCAGGTCAATCTGAGGCGGCCGGGGAACGATGGCCAGCGCACCAGGTGCGGCCGAGGGCGCGATTACCCCTCCCCTGGCTGTGTCCACCAGTCGCGCGTCGCTCAGCCCGGACTCAGCCCCCGCCCCGTGCCCCGTTGCGTGCTTCCCCCCGATCCATTCGCGGTATTTCTCGGCGATTTCCTCCCGGCTCGGCCCGCCCGGCTCCCATGCCGCCTCGGCGACCGCCTCCGGTTCCCCCGTGAATGCGAGCTGGTCCCGCTCGGCCCGGGCCTCGCGCTGCCCGGCGTCGCGGATGGTCGCTAAGTTCATGATGACCCTCCGTACTTGCCGACCCCTGCTGCCGTAACCATAACATCACACTCAGTATCAGGCTGACTACGTTTCGCGCATAGCAGGCGCAGGGACAGGTCTCGCACGCTGACTCATGCGGCAGTCCAGCGCGGCCAGCGACGATCCGGCTGGCGAGCCCAGCGGGCATCGGCAAGCCAGCCGGCTGGCTGCCGCTCGCGGGCAGTTACGTTCTCACCGGGCAGCCGCCTGCGTGGGCCACTTGCGTACCGGCCGATCACGACGAAGTACGCCGGGAACATCCAGCGCGGGTACTTGGCTGACTCGAGATCGGCAAACATCGGCAGCTGCCCATGACGGCGGCCGTACCACGGGCGGGACAGGGAGGACCGGGGCCTGGCAGGACCCTTGTGTCGACTGGGCGTTCGGCGGGCGAGATGATGCGGCGAGGAGATGAGGATGCGGGTACTGATGATCGCGCCACCGGGTGCGGGGAAGGGGACTCAGGGCGCACTGATCGCCGCGCACTTTGGCGTCCCCCACATCGCGACCGGCGACCTGCTGCGTGATCACGTGGCGCGGCGGACCGGTCTGGGCCTGGCCGTCCAGGAGTATCTCGACCGCGGCGAACTTGTCCCCGACCAGGTCGTCTTGGGCATAGTGCGGGAGGCGCTGGTCGCCGCCAAGGCGGCGGGAGGCGGGTATGTCCTGGACGGAATCCCGCGGAACATGCGTCAAGCCCGCGCGGCCTACCAGATCGCCCGCGAACTCGGCATGACCGCAGATGTCGCGCTGCACCTAGACGCCGACGATGCCGAAGTCACCCGCCGTCTGCTGGCGCGAGCCGCCCTCGAGCACCGCTCCGACGACAGCGTGGAGGTCATCTCCCAGCGCCTGGCTCTGTACTATCAAGTGACCTCTCCGATCATCTGCTGGTACCGCGACCGCGGGATCCTGGTTTCGGTCGACGCGATGCGTCCGGCGCAGCAGGTGGGCCGTGAAATCCTCACCGCCCTGGAAGCGATGCGTCCGTTTCTGGACCACGGATCCCAGCAGACACCGCACTCCCTTGACCTGACCACCCTGGGGGAGGCGTTCGGCGCGACCGGACCCGACGCCACCTCCGGCTGAGATAACCGCTCACCGCCCGGCTAGTGGCGAAGCACGGGCCCCGGTCACCGCCGTTGCTCTGCCCGACAGATCAAGATCACCGCGTCGCCATGATGCCTGCGGGCACAGGGGTCTTGGTGAGCGGCGGGCAGGACGCCGCCGACCGCCCCACTGGCCAACCCCCCGCGTCCGCCGTTCCGCCCGGCGGTCCGCTGTCTGCCGGGGCACTCCGCGACGTGATCGACGACAAGCGTTATAAACAGCGACCGGCCAAACGAATAAGCAATCCTTTTCAGGGTATTTCGTCTGCTTGATACAGTGCTCGCACTAGCATGGCTGGCTATGCGGAAAAGGCACGGCTTGGCGATGCTGGTGAACGTTGTCGGGCTGGCGGGGCTCGCAGGCGCCGTGGCGTGCGGCGCTCAGGTCCGGGCCACAGCGGCCCGCCCAGTGACCCCGGCACGCCCGGCTGCAGCGGTGCGCCCGGTGGCTGCGGCGCGGCCGGCGGCCGCTGCCCGTCCAGAGTCGATGTCTAGCGGCCTGGGAGCGCTGCCCGACTTCGGCAACCCCAACGGGCACTTTCCGGTGCCGCCAGCAGGCCGGGCAGTGAACACCAGCCATCCGAACCACGTGATCGGCCATGGCACGCCGGCCAGCTGCACGTCCGCAGCCGTGGTCAAGGCCGTCGCCGCTGGCGGGATCATCAGGTTCAGCTGCGGCAGCAGGCCGGTCACGATCCTGATGACAGCGACCGCCAGCGTGCCCAAGACCAGGCACCTGGTCGTCCTCGATGGCGGCGGCCTCGTCACGCTCAGCGGCGGAGGCAAACGCCGGATCCTCTTCTCCGACACGTGCGCAGGCAAGTGGTCGACCGGCAACTGCACCAACCAGCCGTATCCGCATATCGTGGTGCAGAACATCACGTTCGCCAGCGGCTCCAACGGCACGCACCAGGCGACCTGCACCGCCAACGCCCCGCAATGCTGGTACGGCGGCGTCGACGGCGGCGGCGCCATCTATATCGAGGGCGGCCAGTTCAAGGCGGTCAACTCCAGGTTCATCGGCAACCGCTGCTACCGCTACGGCCCGGACCTCGGCGGCGGCGCCATCCGGGTACTCGCCCAGTACCAGAACCGGCCCGTGTACATCACCGGTGACACGTTCCGTGGCGGCCGCTGCTCCAACGGCGCAGCGCTGAGCAGCATCAGCGTCCAGTGGGACGTCCTCAACAGCGTCTTCATCAACAATGCGGCCATTGGCTGGGGCGCGAACCCAGCCTCGAGCGGGACACAAGGCGGCGGCAGCGGCGGCGCGATCTACAACGACGGCAAGAACTACCGCACGCTCATCGCCGGCACGGTCATGCGCGACAACAGCGCTCGCGAGGGCGGCGGCGCGGTCTTCTACGTCGTGGACTCCGGCTGGGGCACGCTGACGCTCAACCACTCACACCTGCACCACAACCCCAGCGGCCAGTTCGAGACCTTCCCCGGGATCTACGACAACATCGATGGCCAGGACGGCCCCCCGGTCATGATCGACTCCACCGACAGCTAGCGCAGCGCCTGCGCGATCAAGAGACCGCTGCTTTGCCAGGACTCGGCGGACATCGATGGTAATGCCGGGCCCTCTGCGGGCGGCCATCTGGCGGGCCGATGCTGCGCGTCCTATATCCGCCTAATTAGCCGAAGATAGTGCACGCTGTAATAGCGTGAGGATGCGCGCCTGCGCATGCTCGTAGACTCCGGGCACGGCCAACGTCCTGGCCGCCAGGAAGTATCCGCTATCCCCGGACCAGGCTTTCTCTGTGCACAACCCTGGGGACAAGTTGTGCAAAACCAAGGCAAACCTGTGCGCTGCATGGGGAAAAGGTGGCAGATTCTCGAGATGTCACGCCTACGCAAGGCCGTCACCTGGGGCAGGACAATCCACACCCTGTGCACAAGAGAAATCAATAAACCATGCACAAGCAAATCCTGCCAGCAGCTCATAAAATAAGCACAGCGGTTCACCGGGATGTTTAGCCAGCAATGCGCCGACGGCGAGAGCGCAGCGTGCTCGGGCAGATGGTGAACCCGGACGCTTACGAGAGCAGGAGGGGCAGAAGCGTTCACGATGTCGGACACACCATCGGGGGAAATCAAAGACCAGCAAGACTCGCGCAGCCGCGGCGAGGACGATTACCGGCCACGGCACCGGGAAATCCAGCGTGCCGGAAGACGACGCCTAGTCCTCGCTTCGATTGTGTCAGCAGCCGCTGGCCGCAGCAGCAGAGAAGGCGCGCACCCCCCGCCTGCCCGCGGGCGTCACGAAGGCCCCCGCGCTCGGCTGCCGCGACTCAGGCGCCGCGGCAGTCACGGAGTGGCGGTGTGACAAGGTACGGGGACGCCGGCCAGCTGCCGTGGGGGGTCCAGAACAGGCCTGCGCCGTCGCCTACTCCGACGAGCACCCCCAGGCCCTCGAGCCGGTCATCGCCTCGCTCCTCTCGTTCGGGTGCATCCACAACGCCGGGCAAGGCTCGATCCCCGCTGGGATCAGGGGAAGGGGACTTATGGGCACACGCACAGCTGTCGCGCCGACCGGCGTGCCGCAGCTGCCCAGTATCGGCAGCCAGGTAAGCGGCTGGCTTTTCCTGCGGCCGCGCGCATGGGCATGGAACCTGATCGCGCCGCCCGGCGTCCGCAGGCAAGCCCGGCGAGACGGCTACTGCGCGGGCCTGCTGCTCGGGGAGGGGTACCGTAATCAGCGCCAGACCCCCTGGCATCACCGTGACCTGCGCGCCTGGCAGGCAGGCCTGCGAGACGGCGCAGAGCTGGCCGCACGCCGCGGGCACCCGGACCGCGAAACCGTCCATATGCTGCCCCAGCCGAACCGCCCCTAGGCGCGCCCGACCACACGTGAGCTGGCCGCGCGGACGGCGTAGCGGTCGCGGCAGCCGTTCTCAGGCCGTTCCCGGCCGGTAGTCGTCGACCTCCTCCGGTCTGATCAGTCCGTCCTCGACGCAGCGGGCGAGCAGCGCATAGTTGGATCGGCAGGGCCGTCCGGCGGCCGCGAACTTCGCCCTTGCTCGCTCGATGTACGTCTTTACCGTGGTCACGCTCACCGGCTGGCCATCGGGCTTGCGCAGCCGGCGGGCGATCGAGCCCTGGTCCATTCCCTGGAAC
>Ga0070699_100002544_pt1 | contig 16387 bp, 10 predicted proteins | sample KBSK1503metaG_FD_65473 | JGI IMG/M metagenome (GOLD analysis project Ga0070699, IMG submission 65473) | Corn, switchgrass and miscanthus rhizosphere microbial communities from Kellogg Biological Station, Michigan, USA - KBS K1-50-3 metaG | ecosystem: Host-associated > Plants > Roots >...
CAAGATCAGCGTCGACAAGGACAAGCGCGAGGCGACCGTCGATTTCACCGGCACCTCGCCGCAGCAGAACACCAATTTCAACGCGCCCGAACCGGTGGCGCGCGCCGCCGTGCTCTACGTGTTTCGGGTGATGGTCGACGACGAGATCCCGATGAACGGCGGCTGCCTGCGGCCGATCAACATCGTCATCCCCAAAAAATCGATGCTGTCGCCCGAATATCCCGCCGCGGTCGTCGCCGGCAACGTGGAAACGTCGCAGGCGGTGACGAATTGCCTGTTCGGCGCGCTCGGCGCGCTCGCCGCCGCGCAGGGCAGCATGAACAACCTCAATTTCGGCAACGCCAAGTACCAGTACTACGAGACGATATGCTCGGGGTCGCCGGCGGGCCCGGGTTTTCCCGGCACCGACGCCGTGCACACCCACATGACCAACACGCGATTGACCGACCCCGAGGTGCTGGAATTTCGCTATCCGGTGCTGCTCGAGGATTTCCACATCCGCCCAGGTTCGGGCGGACGCGGCCGCTGGAATGCCGGCGACGGCGTGCGCCGCACCATTCGTTTCCTGGAGAAGATGGATTGCACGATTCTGTCGGGCCACCGTCGCGTGCGTCCGTTCAGCTTGGCCGGGGGCGAAGCCGGTCAAATCGGCGAGAACTCGGTGCGGCGCAACGACGGCCGCGTGGAGAAGCTTGCGGGCTGCGACGCGACCGTGATCGATGCCGGCGAGGCGATCATCATCCAGCCGCCGACCGCGGGCGGATATGGCAAGCCCGAGCGATGATCGTGGCTCACGAGCAGTGGCGTGAGCAAAGCCGCGCGATCGCTGTCCTGCTGAGACGGCAGTCCCGCCCCCGGACATCGCCAAAGAAATGGCCGGGACGAGCCCGGCCATGACGTCGAGAGCCTGCGACTAATGCGTCAGGACTGCTGGATCGCCGACACCAGCCAATGGCCGTCGCGCACGCGCATGAAGGTCCACACTTCGGTGGCTTCATCCGGCCCGCCTTGCAGGACGCGGCCGCTATCGCGATCCAGCGTCTCGTCGTTGAGCGAGAAACGCATCGCGACGGTGGCGTAGTCGGCGCCGCCCTCGCGCCAAGCCTCGGCGAGATCGCCCTGAATGAGCTTGACGTCGGAGACGCGATTGACCACGCCCTTGCTCGCATTCGCGGCGAGTTCCTCCGAGAAATAGGACAGCATCTCGGGCGTGACGTGCCGGCGCAACCGCGCGAGATCTTCGGCGCTATAGGCGCTCTGCACCTCGCCGAGGATCTTCTCGAAGGCATTGAAGTCATCCGGCGTGAGCCCGACTTCATCGGTGCCGGATGCGCGCGCGCTTGATGCAGGAGCGCCGCTGCCGCCGCCAAATCCCATCTGTGGACACGCGGCGCCGGGCGCGTAATCGCGCAATGCCGGGCCGCTCGCGAGCGCCGGCTGGCTGCGGCGCTGCCACCACGTCCAGAGGAGATAGCCGATGATCACGATGAGGCCGATTTGCAGCATCAGGCCGAGCATCGAGGCGAAGCCGCCGAGGCCGCCCAGGAAACCATGGCCGAACAGCATGCCGACCAAGCCGGCGCCGAGGAAGCCGGTGAACAGGCCGCCGAGGAAGCCTGGCCGATTGAAGAAGCCGCCCACGGGGGACGATATCGGCGGGCGTTGCGCGAGCGCACCGCCCGGCTGGCCCGGTTGGGTCATGCTGCGTTCAATGGGCCGCGCGGTCGGCGATGTCGTCGTCGACGGCGGCGCCGAGAAGGTCTGCGAGCCGCGGCTGCCAAAGCTCCCGCCGCGCCCGGCGCGGGCATCGGCGTCGGTCATCGCAAAGGCCAACACCGCCGCCACGGTGCAAAGCGCAAGCAGCGGACGAACGTGCAAACGAAGCATGGAGTCCTCCCAGAAAGACCCGTTTGGTCCACCTAAATATTGGTATCCCATGGCGGCATTGTAAGAGGTGCCGCATGGTGTCGCAGACCCCTGCCGCCGTCACATTTGGCAGCCGCGGATCTTGATCGGGTCATTCTATTCCGCTCGTCCCCGCGAAAGCGGGGGACCCAGATCGGGACAGTGGGCTGGATTCCCAACATAAGCGCGCTCACGCGCGTCTCGACGCGCTATGCGCGGGAATGAGCGGTGGGCCCGGCCTGCGATCTTGCCGTTCGAACTACCAAAAGAATTCGATGGTGTCAGTCGTCTTCGCCGTCGGCGCCCGGCTCGGCCATGGGTAGGGCGCGCTCGCGCCGCTCCTCGTCGGGGTCAAAGCGCCACCGCGGCGCCGCCAACCGGCGCGGTGCGACCGAGCCGGTGATCCCGGGGTCGCGCTTGATCGCGTATCGCGCGGCGCGCGCGGCGACCTCTTCGCCCGAGACGGCATGCGGGTTGCACGCGCGATGGCCGTCGCGCCGGCGCATCAAATCGACGTGGATGTGGTCGTAGTGATAGACGTTCGAGCCGGGCGCCAGCACCGTGCTGAATTGATCGCAGGCCGCGGCCTGCACGTCGCGCAGGAAACCCTGCTCCTCCGGCAAGCCGCGCCAGCCGTTCTTCACCGTGATCTTGCGCCCGTCGGCAAGCGTGAACGCCGCGATGTCGAGCGCGTTGCCGAAGGCGTGCTCGGAAATGCTCGCCCGCGAATTGCCGTTCATGCCGCGACAGGAATAGGCGGAAATTTGCCTGATCTCGGCAACCGGCGAGCCGAACCAGCGCATCGCCGCCGGCTGCACGGCGCCCGCGATCCAACGCTCGAGTTCGGACACGATCGGGCATGCAAGCGTCGCCGGCGGGCTCACCGCCACCGGCGTGAACGATGGTGTCGGCGGGATGTCGCGAGCGGGACCCAACGAACCAGGCGGCGGTTCGCGCGCGGACGGCCGCGGGGCGTCGCGCAGCGGGGCCGGCCCATCGACCAGCGGCCGCCGCTCGTAGGGCTCGGGCGAGAAGTCATCGCGGGGAGACGCCACCGGAGGCTGCGTGCGATATTTTGGCGGCGGAGCGGCCGGCATCACGCCGTAGGGTCGGCGAAAGTCGTAGGGCTCCGCAGCGACACCGGGCTGATCGGCCACGCCCGGCGGATTGAGCGACACGGGCTCATCGGGAGCGACGTCACGCCGCGGCTGCGGCGAGCCCATCTGATAGTCCGGCAGCACGCGCGACTGGTAAGACGGCTCCGCCGGTCTGATCGGCCAACGCGGCGGCGCTGAACCGCGCGGAATGTCGGCGGGCGGACGCAGATCGTCGCTGTAGCCGAGCGGCCCGCTCTCGCCCAAGGTCGACACCTTGAGCGGAAAATCGGCCCCACACACCCCGGGACCCCGGATCGGCCGGATGCGGACGATGCCCGCGCCTTCCTTGACGGCGCCCGCGTTGAGGCATTGCACCTCGGCCTCATGGCGCCACGGCGCGCGCTCGGCAAAAAAACCGCCGCCGCTGCACCCCGCTAACACGCCGATAAGGCCAAGGACGATGGAGCCGACGAGATACCAACGCACTCCCCACGCCATCGCGGGAGGATGCGATGCATGTTGTTAACGTTTCTTCAAAGATTGGCGTGGGTGCGCGGCCGCTGGTGGACGCCTCACGCTATGGTTAAGAAGTATCGATGCCGCTTGGCGCCGAACTGATGAGCGGCGCACGATCCTGGAAGCCAAGCCCAGACTGATATTGGCGCTCCTGATGTCGAGCGTGATGGTGTGCATGGTCACGCTCCTCGTCACCTTCCTCGATCTTGGATTGCGATCGGATTTTCTGCTGCAGTGGACGAAGGCGTATGTCATCGCCTGGCCGATCGCGGCGACCACCGCGTTCTTCATCATGCCGCCAGCGCGCCGCCTGACCGATCGCATCGTCGCCCTGATCGACGGCAAGCGCTGACGCTGCGTGTGCTTGGCGTTTTCCGCAACTGCGTTGCTCGGGGCGGCGCTCGCGCGAACCGCGACCGCGTGATCGCCGGGGCAGCGGGTTAAGATCATGGTCCGCCACGTATTATTCTACGTCACCCGCAGCTCTATTTAGGTCTCCGCGGCTCGAACATTGAACCTGCCAAGCAATCGTTATGCGCCATCAAAGATAATAGCGCCGATAGTTTACATCGACATATCAGGATGTTGGTGGGCGCTTCCGACGCGCGATGAAATTCGCGCGTTTGCCTTCGGCGGTGCAGCATATTTGTCATTAGGACTTCGTCGTCCCCCTGCTAAACTTGAACTCACGAAGATACGTGGGAGGACGTGACGTGGACCTAGCGCTCAGGCTCAATGTGCTGGCGGTGTTCGCCGTATTTGCGTTCGTCGGCGCGATCCTTTTGGGCGCGTTCTGAGTTCCAGCATCCAGCATCGCCGCGTTCGATCGATTTTTTCCGGCACCGGAGGGCACAGTCTCTCCGGTGTTTGCATTTCACTAAAAGGCATCGCGCTGGTCACACAGTGCGAGGCAGATGTTCTCCTTCCTGAGGCGACAATAATGCATCGCCTTCCGGCAGCGGCTTTCCCTTCGTCTCCGGCAAGAAAGGCACGGCGATCAGCCCAAGAATGTAGAACAAGCCGATGATCGTTGCCGCTTTGCCATAGCCGCCCAGGCTGACGATCAAGGTGCCGGCGATCAGTGGAGCGATCGCGGAGATCAATCGCGGTGCATTGAAGATGAAACCGGCGGCAGTCGCGCGCATCCGCGTCGGAAAGAGTTCCGGCAGCCATATGGGCGTCCACGAAAAAACACCTTGGATGAAAAATCCATACACCACCAACGCGAACAACAGCACATGGATATCCTGCACCCACAGGTAGACGATCGGCGTCAGGATCAGGCACATCAGATAAAACAATATGGTGGTCGGCTTGCGGCCAAAGGCATCGGCAAGGAAGCCAAAGCTGGCGAAACCGATCAAGGCGCCCAGATTTTGGACTAAGCCAGCCAATGCCGCCCAGCGCTGGGCCGGAAGGCCGGCAGCGGTTGCAACCGATCCGACATAGCTCGGAACAAACGTCGAAACGCCCCAATAGCCGATCGTCACCGACAGCGACATCACGAACGTCAGAAACAAGCGCAGGCGGACGGCGGGTTCGGCAAACACATCAACCAGCGTAAAGCGCACCAGCGCTGCGTCTTCCCCTTGGAGCGCCGCACCTTGCCGCCGCAGATCATACGCGGCGCGACGGCGCCTGTTCGATTCCTCCCACCGGGGCGATTCGGGAATATTGCGCCGGATCCAAAACACGATCAGCGCCGGCAGCACGCCGATCAGATACATGTACCGCCAGGCATCGGGGCCGGAGGTGCCGATGGCGAGCCAGACGCCGGAGGCCAGAATGCTTCCGATCGGGTAGCCCGATTGCAAAAAGGCGCCACCCTTGCCGCGTGCCTTGGCCGGCCAAAGCTCGGCCATGATCGACGCCCCCGTCGCCCATTCCGAGCCGATCGCGAGCCCGACGAGAAAGCGAAACACGGCAAAGGACAGCCAATCCCAGGAGAACGCGCTCACGCCCGTGAGCAGTGAATAGGCAAGAATCGTAAGGGTCATCGAGCGCTTGCGGCCGAGATAGTCGGCAAGCACGCCGCCGAGCAGGCCGCCGATCGCCCAACCGAATACGGTTATCGCAATGACCGCGCCGGCATAGGCGGGGATGCGCGGGTATTGGGAAGGGTCCAAGAGTTGATGCAGCGCAACGCCCACGGTGAGAATAAGTGCGAACACTTCGAAACCATCGAACGTCCACCCGAGGTTCGCGGCGATAAGCGCTTTCCACTGCGACCGGTTGAGCGAGCGATACCATGGAGAAGACTCGAAAGTGCCGACTTCGCTCATGATCCCCTCCCGGACCTTTGCTCGGCATGCCCTGCCGGCAGATCGCGAATGAAAGCTTACGCTAATATCCCGCGCGCTTGGAAGAGTGGGTTATGCCGGCAAGCTCGGTGGTCGCACTTTCCGGAATTCACAGTTTCGGAAGCACGCGTTCGCCGAACAATTCGACGGTACGCACCGGGTCGGAGGCGAGGCTGACCGTGAGCATCAGCCGCTCTGCGCCTGCGGCTTTGGCGGCGAGCGCCTGCGCGAGGCAATCCTGCGGATTGCCGCAGATCGACAGCCGGCGCGACAGATAATCGAACAGGCCGAGCTCTTCGACCAGCCTGATATCGGCTTCACCCGGCCGAGTGCTGTAGCGCGTGCGCAATTCGAGCAGCGGCGCACGCAGCGGCTCGGGCACGCCACGCGTCTCCAGATGCTTGTCTCCGATCACGTAGCCGGCGAGAAACGCGAGCATGGCGCCGACCTTGTTGCGCGCGACATTGCGATCCTCGTTGCAGTCGAGCGCCGCGATCTGCCAAATCTCGATGTCGTCGCCCGCGCGGCCGGCGGCTTTGGCTCCGGCGGCGATATGCGCTCGCGAATCGCGGATGTTGTCAGCGGTGAGGCCGTAATTGGCGAACACGCCGTCCGCGGTTCGGCCGGCCGCCTGCAGCGGCTGCGGATGGGAGGCGGCGAGAAAGACCGGCGGCGCGCGCTTGATCCACGGCAGATGCGCGCTCGCCCCGCCAAGGGTCGCCGGCGCGCCTTTCAACAGCGTCTTGATGAACGTCACCCCTTCCGCCAACTCGCTCGCGCGCGACTTCGGCAACCCCACATTCTTGGTGCCGCTGTGTCCAGCGCCAATGCCGAGCACCGCGCGTCCATTCGAGACGTGGTCGAGCGAGGCGATCGCGGCCGCGCTGACGGCGGGATGCCGGGTGAGCAGATTGGTGACGCAGAGCGCAACGCGCGCGCTCGGCGAGCTGCTCGCAAAGATCGAGGGTGTAGGGCCAGAAGAAGAAACCAACCTGCATCTTCCACTCTCGACTCGGCACCGCCTCATCGAGGCTGCGCATTCGCTTCGATTATTCGCGGAAACTGCCGCATGACTACGCGAGCTATTCCGCCGCCGTTCGCGCCGCGATCAGTGGGTCATAGTTGAGCACCGGCGCGAGCCATTTCTCAGCCTCGGCCGCGGTCCAGCCCTTGCGGGCGGCGTAGTCCTCGACCTGATCGCGTTCGATCTTGCCGACGCCGAAATAGTGGCTCTCGGGGTGGCTGAAATAGAGCCCGCAGACGGAAGCACCCGGCCACATGGCGAAGCTCTCGGTGAGCTTGAGCCCGATGCGCCGCTCGCCGTCGAGCAGCGCAAACAGCGCCGCCTTCTCGCTGTGGTCGGGCTGCGCGGGATAGCCGGGCGCCGGGCGGATGCCGCGATATTTTTCCCCGATCAGCTCCACGTTGCTGAGTGCCTCCTCCGGGGCGTAGCCCCAGAATTCCCGGCGCACCCGCTGGTGCAGGCGCTCGGCGAAGGCTTCGGCCAGACGATCGGCGAGCGCCTTGACCATGATCGCCGAATAATCGTCGTTCGCCCGCTTGAAGCGCTCCGCCACCTCGTCCTCGCCGATGCCGGCGGTGACCATGAAAGCGCCGACGTGGTCGGCAAGCGCGCTCGCGCGCGGCGCGACGAAATCGGCGAGCGCGATATTGGCGCGTCCTTCACGGCGGGTGAGCTGTTGGCGCAGCGTGTGCAGCACCGCGATCGGCGTCGTGCGCGCCTCGTCGCCATAGAGCAGGATATCGTCGCCGTCGGAATTGGCCGGCCAGAATCCGAACACTGCGCTGGCGCGCAACCAGCGCTCCGAGGCCATCCGTTCGAGCATCGCCTGGGCGTCGTCGAACAAGCTGCGCGCCGCCGGACCGTATTTGGCGTCATCGAGGATCGCGGGGAACTTGCCGGCCAACTCCCAGGTGGCGAAGAACGGCGACCAGTCGATGTAGTCGCGAAGCTCCGCAATCGCATAATCCTCGAGCACCCGCGATCCCAGGAAGCTCGGTCGCGGCGGAACATAATTTCCCGACCAGTTGAGCTTGAGCGCGTTCGCCCGCGCGTCTTCGAGCGAAAGCCGCTGCTTGGTCGCCTCGCCGCGCGCATGCGCGGCGGCGATGCGGGCATATTCCTGGCGAATGTCGGCCACGTAAGACGGCCGAGCCGCGCCCGACATCAGATTGGCGGCGACGCCGACGGCCCGGCTTGCGTCGGTGACATAGACCGCTTGCCCGCGCCGGTAATTCGGGTGGATCTTCACCGCGGTGTGCACGCGGCTCGTCGTGGCGCCGCCGATCAGCAACGGCACGTCGAAGCCTTGCCGTTCCATCTCGGCCGCGACGTGGCACATCTCGTCGAGCGACGGCGTGATCAGGCCGGAGAGCCCGATGAGATCCGCGTTCTCCTTCTGCGCCGTCTCCAGGATTTTCGCCGCCGGCACCATCACGCCGAGATCGACGACCTCGTAATTGTTGCACTGGAGCACGACGCCGACGATGTTCTTGCCGATGTCGTGCACGTCGCCCTTGACCGTGGCCATGACGATCTTGCCGTTGGAATTCTTCTTTTCGAGTCCCTTCTCTTTCTTCTCCTGCTCCATGAACGGCATGAGATAGGCGACCGCCTGCTTCATCACGCGCGCGGATTTCACCACCTGCGGCAGGAACATTCGTCCGGAGCCGAACAGGTCGCCGACCACATTCATGCCGTCCATCAGCGGGCCTTCGATCACGTGCAGCGGCCGCTCGGCTTTGCGTCGCGCCTCCTCGACGTCGCTTTCGATGAAATCGGTGATGCCGTGCACCAGCGCGTGGGATAACCGCTCCTCGACCGGCCGCTCGCGCCAGGCGAGATCGGCTTCTTTCTTTTCCTTGCCATGCCCGCGATAGCGCTCCGCGAGCGCGAGCAGCCGCTCGGCGGCGTCCGCGCGCCGGTTGAGCACCACGTCCTCGCAACACGCGCGCAGCTCGGCATCGAGATCGTCGTAGACCGCGATCTGCCCGGCATTGACGATGCCCATGTCCATGCCGGCCTTGATCGCGTGATAGAGGAACACGGAGTGCATGGCCTCACGCACCGGCTCGTTGCCGCGGAACGAGAACGACAGGTTGGATACGCCGCCGGAGACGTGGACGTGCGGCAAGTTCGCCCGGATCCAGCGCGCCGCCTCGATGAAGGCGACGCCGTAGCCGTTGTGCTCCTCCATCCCGGTCGCGATGGCGAAAATGTTGGGATCGAAGATGATATCCTCGGGCGGGAAGCCGACTTGCTCCACCAGGATGTCGAAGGCGCGCTTGGCGATCGCGCATTTGCGCTCGAGCGTGTCGGCCTGGCCCTGCTCGTCGAAGGCCATGACCACCACGGCGGCGCCGTAGCGGCGCACGATCTTGGCATGTTCGATGAACGCCGCCTCGCCCTCCTTCATCGAGATCGAATTCACCACCGGCTTGCCCTGCACGCACTTGAGCCCCGCCTCGATCACCGAGAATTTCGACGAGTCGACCATCACCGGCACGCGCGCGATGTCGGGCTCGGCGGCGATCAGATTGAGGAAGGTCGTCATCGCCTGCTCGGAATCGAGCAGGCCCTCGTCCATGTTCACATCGATGATTTGCGCGCCGTTCTCCACCTGGTCGCGGGCGATGACGAGCGCCCCTGCGTAGTCGCCGGCGGTGATGAGTTTGCGGAACTTGGCCGAGCCGGTGACGTTGGTGCGCTCGCCCACGTTGACGAACGGAATTTCCGGCGTGAGCGCGAAGGCCTCGAGACCGGACAGGCGCAGCAGCCGCGGCACTTGCGGAATCTGCCGAGGCGGCTTGCCCTTCACCGCGCGCACGATGGCGTCGATGTGCTCGGGCGTGGTGCCGCAGCAACCGCCCACCACATTGACCATGCCGGCGTCCGCGAATTCGCCGAGCAGCGTGGCCATGAACTGTGGGCTCTCGTCGTAGCGGCCGAACTCGTTGGGCAAACCGGCGTTGGGATAGGCGCAGACGAAGGTATCGGCGATGCGCGCGATCTCGGCGATATGGGCGCGCATTTCCCTCGCCCCGAGGGCGCAGTTCAATCCGATCGAGAACGGCGCGGCGTGGCGCACCGAGTTCCAGAACGCCGCCGGCGTCTGGCCGGAGAGCAGCCGTCCTGAGCGATCGGTGATGGTGCCGGAGATCATCACCGGCACGCGCACGCCGCGCATCTCGGTGACGTCGGCAACGGCCGCGATCGCCGCCTTGGCATTGAGCGTGTCGAAGATCGTTTCGATCAGCAGCAGGTCGGCGCCGCCTTCGAGCAGCCCTTTGACCTGCTCGGCATAGGCGCCGCGCAGGTCGTCGAAGGTGACCGCGCGGAAGCCGGGATTGGCGACGTCGGGAGAGATCGAGGCGGTGCGATTGGTCGGCCCGAGCGCACCGGCCACGAAGCGCGGGCGGCCGTCCTCGCTTTGCGCGAGATCGGCCGCGGCGCGGGCAAGCCTGGCGCCCTCGACGTTGAGCTCATAGGCAATGCCGGCCATGCCGTAGTCGGCTTGGGCGATGCGCGTCGAGGAGAAGGTGTTGGTGGAGACGATATCGGCGCCGGCGCGGAAATACGCGAGATGAATGTCGCGGATCTTGGCGGGCTGGCTGAGGATGAGCAGGTCGTTGTTGCCGCGCACCTCGCGGTTCCAGGCATCGAAGCGCGCGCCGCGATAGCCTTCCTCGTCGAGCCCGAGCGCCTGGATCATGGTTCCCATGGCGCCGTCGAGCACCAGGATGCGCTCAGCCGCGAGGCGGCGGAGCGTTTGCTCGGTGCGAGACATGGGTACCGACATCGCGGCCGACTCGGGCGTCATCCGACCCCCCTCACCCCAACCCTCTCCCCGATGGGGAGAGGGAGCGCAGTGGGCTCGTGGCTTGGCCGCAGGCCGAGCAGATGACACACCGCGTAGACCAGGTCGGCGCGGTTCATGGTGTAGAAGTGGAAGTCGGTGACGCCGCGATCGACGAGATCGAGCACTTGCTCGGCGGCGACCGCGGCGGCGATGAGCTTGCGCGTGGCGGCGTCCTCGTCGAGGCCCTCGAACCGCTCGGCGAGCCAGTCGGGCACCGAGGCGCCGCAGCGCGCGGCGAATGCCTTGGTCTGCTTGAAGTTCTGCACCGGCAGGATGCCCGGCACGACCGGCACGTCGATGCCGCGTGCGCGCACGCGATCGAGGTAGCGGAAGTAGAGGTCGTTCTCGAAGAAGAATTGGGTGATCGCGCGCGCGGCGCCGGCATCGACCTTGGCCGCAAGCATGTCGAGATCGGCCTCGACCGTGGGGCTGTCCGGATGCTTTTCCGGATAGGCGGAGACCGACACCTCGACGTCGGAAAGGCGCTTGATGCCGGCAACCAGGTCGGCGGCGTTGCGATAGCCGCCGGGATGGGGCGCATAGCGCTCGCCAGCGCCGCCGACGGGATCCCCGCGCAACGCCACGATGTGTCGCACGCCGGCGGCACAGTAGTTGCGGATCACCGTGTCGATTTCCTCGCAGGTCGCAGCGACGCAGGTGAGATGGGCCGCGGGGGTGAGCGCGGTCTCCGCCAGGATGCGCTTGACGGTCGAATGCGTGCGCTCGCGCGTGGAGCCGCCCGCGCCGTAGGTGACCGAGACGAAATTCGGCTTGAGCGGCGCAAGGCGGGTGATCGAGTCCCACAGCGTCTTTTCCATCTCCTCGGTCTTCGGCGGGAAGAACTCGAAGGAGACGCGGATGCGGCGCGGCTCGCCTTCGCCGAGGCGTTGGACGAAGCGGCTGGCGCGCGGCTCGGCGTGCATCAGGCCACCTCCCGTGCGGGCGCGGCAAGCGTGATGCGCGGATCGCGCCCCAGCCAGAGCGAGACGGCGATCTTGCCTTCGGAGGCGGGCTCGGGCGCGAGGCTGCGCTGCAGCATGACGTCGAGCCCGGCGGCTTTCATCCATTGCGTCACGGTCTCAGGCGCAAAGCCGAGGCGGCGATGGGCGTGCTCGTCGCGCAGAAATTCGAGGTCGTGGGGGGCGAAATCGACGACCAGCAGGCGGCCAGCGGGCCGCAGCACGCGCGCCGCCTCGTGGATCGCGCGCGCGCCGTCGTCGAGGAAGTGCAACACCTGGTGGATGACGACGGCGTCGAAGCTGTCCTTGGGCAGCGCGAGGTCGTAGATGTCGCCCTGGCGCACGCTGCAATGCCGCAGCCCAGCGCGGTCGAGCCGCGCGCGCGCGAGCGCCAGCATGTCGAGGGAAAGATCGAGGCCGAGGCCGCGCTCGATCTGCGGCCCAAACAGTTCGAGCATGCGCCCAGTGCCGGTGCCGAGATCGAGCAGTGCGCGTATCGGGGGCTCTGCCAGAGCGCCGGTGATCGCCTCCTCGACCGCCTCGTCGGCGACATGGAGCTTGCGAATGCGGTCCCACTGGGCGGCGTGCCGGCGGAAATAGGTTTGGGCGGCGCTGGCGCGTTGCGCTCGCACCGCGGTCAGCCGCTCCCGATCACGCGCGAGCGTCGCGTCGCCGGGGTCAAGGCGGGCAATGAGTTCGCGGGCAAGCTTGGCGGCATCCTCCCGCTCGCCCAGGCGGAAGAACGCCCACGACCCTTCGCGGAAGCGCTCGACCAGCCCGGCCTCGACCAGGAGCCGCAGATGGCGGGAAATGCGCGGCTGCGATTGGCGCAGGATGGCGGTGAGATCCGAGACGGTTAGTTCCGCCTCCCCCAGCAGCGCGAGGATGCGCAGCCGGGTGGCCTCGGCGGCCGCTTTGAGCGCGCCGTAAAGCGCCTCAAACCGCAGGTGGGCAGGCGTGGGCATGGGGTGTGGGCCGTGGTCCCATTTCCGGTCGATGGCAACGATGTCGGGCTGGCATATAAACATATCTTTATACGCTTAAGCGGCGATTGCAAGGCCGAGGTGGGCAGCCTGTCACCCGCCGTCATTGCCGGACTTGGGGCGGCCGTCCATCTTGTCAGCCAAACCCTTTTTGATGGACGGCGAGGACCACCCATGAACGACAACGCCTTCGGCATCCGCGATGGCGAAATCGCGGTTGAACTGCCGGCAAAGTTCGACGCCTCGCTTTATTTCATCGGCCGTATCCGCACGCCCTGGACGCGGCGCGAGGACTGCCCGAAAAATGCGCGCGAATCCGACGCCGTTTGCACCCTCGATGTCGACCAGCGCTGGGCGCAGGCGCTCACGGGGGTCGAGACCTGCACCCACCTGGTCGTGCTTTATTGGATGAGCCGGTCGAGGCGCGATCTGGTGCTGCAAGTGCCACGGCACTATGGCGTGGGGCGGGGCACGTTTGCGCTGCGCTCTCCGGCCCGGCCCAACCCGATCGCGATGAGCGTGGTGCGCCTTCTGCGCGTCGAGGGTACGAGGCTTTCGGTCGTGGGCCTCGATTGCCTCGACGAGACCCCCCTCCTCGACATCAAGCCCTATTTCACCTCGACCGATGCGGTTGCCGACGCCGTGGTCGGCTGGCACGCGGCCCGGGAATAAGCGGCAGCCGGCGTAGGTATCATCACGCCTTTGCGACCTTTTTCGCCGTCTTCCGGCGTGGCCAGACTGGCACACTTTCTGCATTGCGAAAAACAGGGAAACCAAGCGATATCAGCGAGTTAACTCACTCCGACGTGAGCCGGTAACCAAGCTGTGAGATTAATTTCGGCCAGCATTTTGAACCCAGGCACCCCCCATTCGACCAATGGTCATCTAAGGGGGACGTGCCATGTACAATTTTACCCGCTTGAAGACCGTCACCGCGGTCGCGACCATCGTTGCCGCGACTGCCATCTTCACGAGTGCGGCTTCCGCCAACCCGTTCAATCCGTTCGAGGCGTTGTTCGGCCCGCATCGCGAACCGGTGCCTGCGCCGGCCTATGCCAATCCGCAGGAGGATGCGAACGACGTGCGCGGCGATCTGCAGCGCCAGATCGTCAACTACCGGACCAGCGAGGCGCCCGGCACGATCATCATCGACACGCCGAACACCTATCTCTACCTGGTGATGGGCGGCGGCAAGGCGATGCGCTACGGCATCGGCGTGGGCCGCGAAGGCTTCACCTGGTCCGGCATGAAGACGATCGAGCGCAAGGCCGAGTGGCCGGATTGGACGCCGCCGCCGGAGATGATCCAGCGCCAGCCCTACCTGCCGCGTTTCGTGGCCGGCGGTCCCAGCAACCCGCTCGGCGCCCGCGCCATGTATCTCAGCGGCTCGGTCTACCGGATCCACGGCACCAACGATCCTTCCACCATCGGCGGCCACGTGTCGTCGGGGTGCATCCGCTTGGTCAACGAGGACGTGATCGACCTCTATAACCGCGTCCACGTCGGCGCCAAGGTGGTGGTCCTGCCGATGAGCGTGCGCCGCGCCTCGACCGCAACGGACAGCATCAACTGAGCATCGTTACCTTCGCGTATGGCGTGATCGAAGTCTGCGCCGGCCTCGCGATGTCGCGGGGCCGGCGTTTGGTTTTGGCGGCGGAGACCATCCGAGGAAAAACACCGTGACCGCGCACTCGAACCTGCCGCGCATCTCTGCCCTCCTCGCCGCATCGCTGGCATGTTGCGCGTTAGAGGCGCGGGCCGAGAGCATGGGCGCGCTTTATGAGAAGGCGAAGCTGGAAAAGACCCTCGCGCTCTACGGCGCCGGACCAACCGGCTCCCACGATCGCTGGATCAAGGATTTCGAGCAACGCTTTCCCGGCGTCACGGTCGCCTTCACCGGCGGCTTGAGCACCAGCCTCAACCAACGCATCGAGCGGCAGCTCGCGAGCGGGACGATGGAGGCCGACCTCGCGATCCTCCAAACCATTCAGGACTTCGGCAAGTGGAAGAAGGCGGACGCGCTGCTCCTCTTCAAGCCCGAGGGCTCCGACGCGATCGACCCTGCGTACAAGGACGAGGACGGCGCCTTCACGGCGGTCAGCGTCAACACCATCGTCTATGCCTACAATACCAACCTCGTTCCTTCCGCCGACGTGCCGAGGTCGGCGCTCGACTTCCTCAAAAGCGGGTTTCAAGGCGGCCTCATCACCACCGATCCGACCGAGGACGACGCCGGCCTGGCGGCTTTCACCACGATCGTGGGGAAATACGGCTGGGACTACATGGACAAATACATGGCGCAGAAGCCCGTCTTCGTCACCAGCGGCCACGCCACCGTGTCCAACGCCATCGCCTCAGGCGAGAAGCTTGCGACCTTCGATTCCACCTCGACCACGCCGCGGCTCAAGCAGGCGGGCAAGCCGATCGAGCCGGTGTTCTCGCAGGCCGATCCCACGCCGGTGTTCCTGGTCGGCGCCGCCATCTTCAAGCACGCGCCGCACCCCAATGCTGCCAAGCTCTATCTCACCTGGTATCTGGCGAAGGAGCAGCAGAGCCGCAGCGGCACGTTCTCGCCGCGAAGCGACGTTGCCCCGCCACCGGGCCTCGAGTCACTGTCGTCCTACAACATCGACAGCGGCTATCGGGCCTTGGTGTCGGACGAGGCGCGGGTGACGCAATTGCGCGCGCGGTTGCGCGGTTACATCGGGCGGCAGTGAGGGCAAACCCTTTCCCGCATCTTGTTTCGATGCACACGGGCTAGGCGCCACGGCGGAAGCACGAGTAGCCCCACGGCGTGCATTTGAACGGCAGGTGGTAGTGCTACGCCGGGTCGGAAATGCCGACGGTAACGAGAAACGGCACGTCCGGCAACGCAACGCCCTGCGCGCGATAAAAGTCGGCGACATGCAAAACCGCGACGTAGCCGCCGGCCGCGAATTGGCTGGCAGTTCGGCAACGCATTGATTTTCTTGCGTGGATGCGGAACGCGCATCACGGTTCTGTCATTTCATTTACGCTAGCCTCACCGCATCGAATGAGTTGGCCGATGTCGACCTATCGTCTCGACAAGCTGTTTTCGCCGCGATCGGTCGCGGTGGTGGGGGCAAGCCCGCGTGAGACATCGCCCGGTCGCGCCGTGTTGAGAAACCTCGGCAGCTCCGGGTTCGAAGGATCGGTCAGCCTCGTCAACCCGCACTACGGCGAGATCGAGGGGATCAAAGCCGTCAAAACCATCCAAGAGCTGCGACAGGCACCCGATCTGCTGGTGATCGCGGCGCCCCCGCGATCGGTCCCCGGCATCGTCGCCGCCGCCGCCGAAAAAGGTGCGGCGACCGCGATCATCATCACCGCGGGCCTTGGACACGGAGAAGGCTCGCTCGCCGATGCCTGCGAGCAGGCGGCGCGTGCCACCGGATTGAGGCTCGTCGGCCCAAACTGCCTTGGCGTCCTGTCGTCCCGCGCCAAGCTCAACGCCAGTTTCGCCGCCCGCATGCCGCCCACCGGCGAGCTCGCGCTCGTCTCGCAATCCGGCGCCATCACCGCGGGCCTCATCGAGTGGTCGGCAGCGCACGACATCGGATTCTCGGCGGCCGTCTCGCTCGGAGACAAGATCGACGTCGATTTCGGCGATCTACTCGATTTCTTCGCGCTCGACGGCGCAACCCGGGCGATTCTGCTTTACATCGAGTCGATCAACAACGTGCGCAAATTCATGTCGGCGGCGCGCGCCGCCGCTCGCATCAAGCC
>Ga0070699_100002548_pt1 | contig 16380 bp, 9 predicted proteins | sample KBSK1503metaG_FD_65473 | JGI IMG/M metagenome (GOLD analysis project Ga0070699, IMG submission 65473) | Corn, switchgrass and miscanthus rhizosphere microbial communities from Kellogg Biological Station, Michigan, USA - KBS K1-50-3 metaG | ecosystem: Host-associated > Plants > Roots >...
GCCCCGTTCTTCCAAGCCAAAGGATGCGCAGCCTGCGATTACATGGGAATCAAAGGCCGCACCTGCATCGCGGAAATCCTGACCGTGACCGACGAAATCAGCCGCATGCTCCGCACCGGCACCGACGGCGACGACGTCGTCAAATACGCCGTGCGTACTTACGGGATGATGACCTTAAAGGAAGCCGCCGTACGCAAACTCTGCCGCGGCATCATTTCTTACGACGATATTTTCGATCTGCTCATATCTCCGAACGTGGCGGCGCCGGAAACCGAAACCCACGCCTGGCAGACTGCCGCCACTGAAACTGTTTACAACGCAACTGCAGAAACGCCAACACACCAGGTTGACATACAACCAGAGGATTACATCGATGCTGAAGAAGTTGAATTCGAAGAAGTCACCGCGGCAGCCGCGTAACGAAGCGGGCTTTTCGCTGATCGAACTCATGATTGTCGCAATCGTGATCGGCATCATCGCGGCGATCGCTATCCCCAGCATGATCGCTTCCAAACGCGCGGGCTACGAGTCCGCCGCCAAACAAAAACTCGCGGCCATCGGACAACAACAGACCGCCTTTAAGACCCTCCTGGGAAAACGAAGATACGGCAACATCGCCGAACTGCAGGGCACCATCGCCGGCGGAACACCACTTATTACGACCGACGACCTTGTCGTCAATGGATGGACCTTCTCAGACGAGGGCTCCAGCTCAACCACCGCCTTTGGAGCGAAAGTGACCCCCGCATCCGACAACCCGTCGCAATACAGTTTCTATATTTCAGAGGACCAAATCCTCAGACGCTGCGGACGCACAGGTCCCTGGTCAAAGAGCTGCGCCGTACAGCAACAGTAAATCAATGAACCCTGACGGCTGACGAGATCAATAAACAAAAACTTTTACGGAGCAAACCCCATGGCAACCGCCGAACACACAATCAACCCTGTAGACGCCGAACAAGTCTGCTTTAACTTCGAAGGTAACGACATTCTTGGTAACCAGACAAAGATGTACGTCTTTGCCGCCGACGAACAGCAGGCCATCGACAAACTCACCAACGCCCGCATTGAAGTCGAAGGCATCGGCGAGAAAAAACAACGCTTAAGCATGCCACGTAAACGGCTTACTCGCGATCAACTCGGCACCTTTGCCATTCAGCTCTCCGAGCGCACCGCCTCCGGAGAACCAATTCCCCAGGCCATTCAAGACATGGCCCGCACCACTAACAATCCACTACTGCGCAACGCCCTGCTCGACGTTTGGAACGAACTAAAAAAAGAATCAGTCAATGTCGACCAGGCTTTCAATCTTCGCGCCGACGTTTTTCCCGATGCGTTCCGGCACATCATTCATGTCGGACTAAAGAAAGGCGATCCGTCCGACATGCTGCGAAAATACGGACAGCGCCAACAACTCACCGCAGCCAACATCGCCAAGATTCGCGGGGCATTAATCTACCCGGCCGTAGTTCTTTCCCTGGCCTCAGTAATAGTCTGGATCTTGGTTTATTTTATTTTGCCCTCCATGGCCGGCATGTATCAGGCACTGCTTGACGCCGCCAGCGGCGCCAAACTTCCCCTGATTACAAGAATGCTTTTAGGTATCAGTGACTTTGTCACCAGCTACACCGGGCTCTTTGCTATCGGCTTCGTTATCGTCGCGATCATTCTTATGTTCCGCTGGCTGCGAACCGAAAGAGGCTCGGACTGGTTTCAACGCAAGAGCATTCGCTGGCCGCTCGTAGGGCCGCTTGTCCGCCAGTTCAATGCCGCGCACGTTGTAGATCTGATGAGCATCCTCGCTTCCGTCATCACTCCAACGGAGTTCCTGAACGAAGCCGCCGCCGCTTCCCTAAATGTTGTCTATCGCGAAACCTTGACTGCCGTCCGGGAAGGATTTCGTGACGGAGGACTCAACTTAGAGACCGCCTTCACTCCTTATGCGTATCTCTTCGGCAATGATTTTCAGGCGGCAGTAGCAACCGGAGAGAAGACCGGGCAACTTCCGGATCAACTTCGCAATTACGCCGGACTACTCGATCGCCGAGTACAAGAATCTACCGCACGTCTATCGAAACTTGTTGAGCCGCTGACGCTGGTAATTGCCGGCGTCACCATAGGCCTCATCGTGATAGCGGCCTACTACCCGTTATTTGACCTTGTCGGGCAGATGGCCAACAAACATTGACCCTCAAAGGGATTTGTATTTTCCCATCGAGGGATTTGTATCGTCCCGCTGTAACAGCTCGTAAATACAGCGCTTTTCGGTAAGAAATGAGATGCGAAGAACCAGGATCGACCAAACACAAAGTCATTGGCAGCAATCACAACTGTACCCATCGATACAAAGGAAACTTCAACCATGAACATCTACAAAGGCCTGCCACTGGCTGAGCGGCTACAAAAAATAGATCACCTACAAGCTAAACGCTTTTCGAAATTGTCCGGCACAGCTTCTGAGATCGCTGCCGAAGGCATCATTCGCCACCTGGCCGCGTGTGATCGAATGGACGTCAACCCGGATATTTCTGCAATTAGAGAAATCATGGACGACGCACTTAACGGTCGCCGTGTATACGCCGAAGCCGCAGCCGCATAAAAAAACAAATGGAACACGTATTGCCAACAGAAAGAATGCGTCCGCAGACGCTCGTAACTCTCAAAAACCTTCCCTTAAAGCAGCAATTTCTCAGGGGGAAAAGAGAAGTGGTGCAAATACACCCAACCAGAAAGTCCCTTCACTCCCAAGCCGGCATCGGCCTGGTCGAGGCGATCATTGGTCTCTTGGTCCTCACGATCGTGCTGCTCTCCGCCGCGCAACTCTTTCGCATTCAAGTCACGCACCTGGCCCTTACCGAACGCGCGCGCGTTGCCGACACACAAGCCACTCGCGTTATGAGTGGACTGGCCGCGATGAATCAGTCCGCCCTTCCTGATGTAAACCCCTTCGCCGGCAAGACCACAACCGCAACGATCGCTGACGGAGAGCAGGTCAGTTTAGACACTAACGTCTGCCAGTCTACTTATAGCTGCGACAAACTCGTCAGACTGCCCCAATCCTCCGGCACTGGATACGACTACGCCGAGATCGGTTGGACCGACCCGCTGCCGACCAACTCAACTTTGCTTTATTACCGCGCCTGGCGCGTCACGACTCTCGACGCTGCCAGACATCTTCGCCAAATCACCGTCGCCATCACACCGGCCGACATCGGCAACCAACCCGGCGATCCGGTCGAACCGCTCGCGCTGAGACAATCAGTTGCAGTCCAAAGGCAGTAGATCACGAAGGAAAGATCCAAAGGACACAAACCATGAACGCCCAACTATTCGAGCGAGCCGACACAAACGGTAACCACCCACTCACGACGCCTCGAAGCGTGTTGCTGGTCGACGACGACCCGGCAATCCTTAACGTCGCCCACGCCGCCCTCCTGCAAGCCGGCTACGACTGCATAAAGACGCGTTCACCATTACGTGCCCTTGAAGCTCTGCAAAACCATCGGTTCGACTTGCTGATCTCAGACGCCACCATGCGCGGCATGACCGGCCTCGATCTCGCCACACAAGCACTCGAAATCATCGACGACTTGTCTGTCATTATCATGAGCGATAACCGCGAAGTAGAAACGCCGATACAAGCGATTCGCGCCGGCACCACTGACTACCTGATCAAACCTTTTGATGTCGAGGACCTTCGCGCTTGTGTCTCCCGAGCGCTTACCAAAAAAGAAACCATTTTCGAGCGCCACCGCCGTCGTACCCAAATAACAGAATGGGACGCCGCCGCCCGCGCCTTCTCTCTCTCACTCAACGCTCGAGACAAAGAAACTGAAGGACATGCCGAGCGCGTAATCCTCTACAGCCAACGACTCGGCATCGAACTCCGCCTCTCTAAGGAAGAATTAGTCGCCCTCCAGCTCGGGGCCAGACTTCACGATATCGGCAAGATAGGAGTCCCTGACAGCGTCCTGAAAAAGCCCTTCCCGCTTACAGACGACGAAAAAGCAATTATGGGTGAGCACCCAGGCCGCGGCGAAGAGATGGTCCGCATGATGATGCTGCCCGAGGCAGCCGCCCAGATAGTCGGACAGCACCACGAGAGGTGGGACGGCAGCGGCTACCCCCGCAAACTGCGCGGAGAACAGATCCATATCGGGGCCCGGGTCTTTTCGGTGGTCGACACGTACGACGCTATCACTTCCGATCGCGTCTACCGCAAAGCCCAGCCATACGAAGCCGCTCTTTCGGAAATTCAAAAGTATCGAGGCACCCAATTCGACCCTGCCGTGGTAGACGCTTTCGTCCGCGTCGACAAAGCTGACTGGCTTGAAATAAAAAGCCGCTTCCCCTGCGAACCTATTCTTGAAAGCGCGGTGGCCTAAACCCATGGAATCTCAAACCGCCCCTATTCGCAAACTCGCGCCATTGCCAGACTCCGATTTCCGCGAGCCTGTACCCAAGCTCACGGACCTTCTGAAACTCCTGGTGCAATCAGGCGGCTCGGATCTTCACCTGATGACCCACACACCGCCCCGCATGAGAATCCACGGCGCCCTGCGCCCAATCAAGGACCACGTCTCACTGGAACCACAGGATACCAAGGAGCTGATCTATAGCATCCTGACCAATAAACAAACCGAGCGTTTCGAGGAAAAGCACGAAGTAGATCTCGCCTTCGCTATTCAGGGAGTCTCTCGCTTTCGCGTCAACGTCTTCGATCATCGCTCCGGCGTTGGCGCGACCTTCAGAGCGGTCCCGTTCGAGACAATTCCCCTTGAGAAGTTGAACGTCCCGAAACCAATTATCGAACTGTGCGACCGGCCTAACGGGCTAGTCCTCGTCACCGGGCCCACTGGCTCAGGCAAGTCAACCACCCTCGCCGCGATGATCGACAAGATCAACCGCGAACAGGACGTCAATATCATCACCGTTGAAGACCCGATCGAATTTATTCACACTCACAAACGCGCTCAGATTGTGCAGCGCGAGGTCCATACGAACACCTCGTCTTTCGCCAGCGCTACCAGATCGGCCTTTCGAGAAGACCCGGACATTGTTCTGATTGGAGAATTGCGCGATCTCGAAACAATCGAGGAAGCCCTGCGCATTGCCGAGACCGGGCATCTCACCTTCGCTACGCTTCACACTAATTCGGCGCCTTCCACCATTACCAGAATCATCGACGTCTTCCCCGCGAACCAACAGCCTCAAATACGCACTCAATTGAGTAACGTATTGATCGGGGTGATCGCCCAGCAACTCGTTCCCACCGCAGACGGCAAAGGCAGGATCATGGCCGTGGAAGCCATGCTCCCGAACGCAGCCATCAGAAATCTAATCAGGGACAACAAGATCAACCAAATTGCTTCCAGCATGGCGAGCGGACAAAACGAACACGGCATGGTCACGCTTAACCAATCGCTGGCCAAGCTAATCAGCGAAGGCACGGTCACCTTTGAAGACGCTGCTCGACGCTCAAACAACGTCGACGAGCTGCGCGAGAAACATGCCCATCTCACGTCAACCAGACATTCAACTATCCGCCCCATAACACCACTCACCACCGTTGAAAGGAGACCTTCAGCCTGAACCTATAAGCGCCACGCGGAAAAACCACACAGGATCCGTAACCAGGCCGCTAACCCGAAAGAGACTTGATGCAAAGACAACCAGAACCCAATCGTAAACAACTGCGCGACAGAAAAGGCGAACGAGGATCAACCCTCGTAGTCGCCCTGCTCTCTTTACTCGCTCTCTTTGCCATCACTCTCGCCGCCACCCAGGTAAGAATCTCGAGCGCCCGCGACATCGAGGACAAGACTAACCAGTCTATCCAATACTGGAATGCGCGATCGGCAGCCGCCACCATCCAGGCATCGTTAATCACCGACATCCCGCAAGCCTTTGATTCAGATCTGCAGCGCGCCCAGATAGCAGCGAATGGCTATCCCTTGCCCGCCTTCGACCAGACCAACATACAGCCAAGCAACAGCCTTCCCGTTCTCAATGCAGACGGCTCGATCTCAAATACGCCTACTCGACAATGCACCAGCTTGCTAGGGAACCTGGACGCCTGGGCCCAACGCAAAGGCGCGATCGCAGAGAGCTACGCCGCCGCCCGCGGCTACGGATCTGATAAAGCCAGAATCGCCGTTCTCCGCGAATACCAACGCCAACAACTAATGGGCGTCGGCAACAGTGAGCCCGCTTATGTCTTGCAATACATGATCGACGCCGCCGTAGGCCAGCAAGGAAATGCCCGCGGGCGCGTCCGGCCTTCCGGAACAATCATGCTCGGCCCATCACAGCCGTCCTGCAATACGACTGTTGCACTAGCCGCCAATCCTCCGACAATCGCCCTCGGCGCATCCTCAGTACTGACTGTCACCTACACCAACGCTAACCACGTCTGGCTCGTTGACCAAACAGGCACGGTTGTGACAGGTACAGACACGACCGGTCTAACTGAAACAAACGCCGCCCAAACAGTATCTTTCACCGTTTCGCCTACCGACGATATGAGCTACCGCGCCGTAGGACAGGGCGCGAGCGGATGCCAGGCAATCTCCGCTTTCGTGACGGTTGCCGTAACTTACCCGCCGCCACTCATTATTGCGTTTGACGCAAACCCGGCCTGCATCACCAGAGGGGAAAGCTCGACCCTCAGCTTCACGGTGCAGTACGCGACCTCTATCACGATCACCGGAGGCGGAGTAAATCAAACGTTCGCCGGAAACTCCGGAACAGCGCTTACCTCCGGAAGCTTGACCGTCTCCCCGACCGTCGATACCACTTACACGCTTATCGCCACCGGTAAGGGCGGGACCGCTTCGAGAACTGTTACCGTCTCAGTCAAACAACTGCTGACTATCGACAACTTCATTTCCGATACCTATTGCCTCACACCGCCAGCCAATACGGTAAACCTAACCTGGGCCGTCTCTAACGCAGAGACTGTCACGATCACCGACAACTCCACCGAGATCGTCACAGGCGTAAGCGCCACAGGCGGAACGCGCGCATTCACGGTCAATAACCCAACCACGTTCACTCTCACTGCAACCCGGACCGGGTGCGACGGTACGCCTGACGTCACAACCCGCGACATCAGCATCAATCAGAACGCTGTCCCGACCGCCAGCTTCTCAGCCAACCCGAGCGCCATCACACTTGGCAACACCACGCTGCTTCAGTGGAGCACCACTAACACTACCGACGACTCGTCCGTAACCATCAGCGCGTCGCCGGCCGCAGGATCCGGAATATCGACGCCGCAGACCGTCACCCCAAACGGAACGTTGCGGATTCAACCGACCGCAATTAACGCGGGACCCGGATACACCTACACGCTGACCGTTACTAACGCAGGTTGTAATACACAAACGATTACCAGGACCACAGTCGTACTCGTCACTTCGACTCCGGCGCCGCCGAGCTGTCCTAACGTCCAAAGTTTTGACGGAGACGCATGTCTGGTTTCCGGAAATAGCGGAACGCTTCGCTGGAATGTCGCGAATGCAGACTTTGTCGACATTACCGGGCCCGGCGTGAGTCAGACCTTCTCTGCAAATCCAGTTGGCACTGGATCAATGACCGTCACGCCCACAGCGGACGCAACTTACACGCTCTCCGCACGGACCAACAGCACTGGCCCGCAACAAGTAACCTGGGTCGCTCTAGTGGGCGCAAACGCCTCCACCAATAACCTCACTAAAACACAAGGAGACGGCTGGAACGCCGGCGCGTCCTCGGCACAGGCAATTGTTTCAGGCGATGGCTATGTCCAGTTTACCGCCAGCGAGACAAACAAACATCGCATGCTCGGATTGAGCAAAGGCGACAGCAATCAAAACTACACCGATATAGATTTTGCGTTTTATCCAGCCGCGGACGGCGGGCTGTATGTCTACGAAGGCGGAACATCACGAGGATACTTCGGCCCCTACACCACCGGAGATCTGCTAAAAGTGTCCATCGAAGGCGGTCAAGTCAAATACAGACGAAACGGGACTCTGCTCTATACCAGCACCGTTGCGCCAAGTTACCCGCTCCTAGTTGATACATCGCTTTACTCCAACGGCGCCACATTAAACAACGTAATCATCAGCGGCAATATCCAGACAACCAGCACCCCCAGCAGCGTTGGATTAGCAGCTTATTGGAATCTTGACGAAGGATCTGGCACCAGCGGCGCGGACGGCTCAGGAAATAACCACACCGGTTATCTCCTGAACGGCACCACCTGGACCGCGGGGAAAGTCGGCGGCAGTGCTCTCAGTTTCGACGGCGCCAATAACTTATTCGGAATCAATATTGACGACATGGCCCTCGCCAACACCTTCAGCTACTCGTTCTGGGCTTACCCAACTCTCTCCCACGACATAGATCCGGAAAGCACCAGCGGCTACGCCGGATACTCCGGACAACGCTTCGCCCTCTCGCCCTCATGGTACGAAGCGGGAGACGTCGACGCTGCAATTTCAGTAGCCACCAACGGCGTGAGCGTTTACGAAAACGGTGACTCCGACTTCGCCGCGCTGCTTGTTTACAGCGCTCCAATCACTGGCTGGACCCACATCACAGTCGTATTCGAAAATAAACGACCCAGACTCTATATCAACGGCGCTCTCGTCCGCACCGGACTTACAAGTAGACAGACCACCGTACACTCCACACCGGGCTATATCGGCGGCGGCTTCTATGGTTACTACGGCGGCAACCTCGACGACTTCCGCGTCTATAACCGCGCGCTCACCAACACTGAAGTCCAAACCGTCTACGGAAGCGGCAGTCCGGGCGCACTTAGCTGCACACCAGCATCGCCGCCAAACCCGACAACTGCCACGTTCACCATCCGCGTCGGTCAACGGCCCACCGTCTCTAACCTGGCCGCAACGCCTTCAACAATTGATGCCGGCCAGACCAGCCGGCTTACCTGGACTAACACCGGGAATTTCGCTACCGCACGTATTATCGGAAGCGGAGGCGATACCAGTACCTATACAGTACCGGCCGCACAGCAATACCTCGACGTTCGCCCAAATTCAACCGCCACCTACACCGTAATCGTCACTAGCAACGACTGCGCCGCACAGTCCGCAAGCCAAGCTACCACTGTCACCGTCGTCCCATGCCCGTCCATTACCACGTCGTTCCGCGCTACACCCTCGACAATCTTTCAAGGCCAATCGAGTACCCTTCAATGGGGCATCGCTAACGCCACCCAAGTACTCCTGAACGGAAGTCCGGTTGCGGCTTCCGGTAGTTTGTCCGTCTCTCCAGGCGCTACCACGACCTATCGACTTACGGCAGTCAGCAGAAATGGATCGTGCAGTTTCGATCAATTCGTTACTGTTACCGTCAACCCATGTCCCGCGCCTACTATCAACAGCTTTACCGCAACTCCCAACGCAGTCACTATCGGCGGGACGGCTACCGTTACCTTAGCCTGGTCCGTCACTGACACATCTGGCACCGGAGTCAGTATTACAATTCCGGGCGTGGGCACATGGGCGGCACCTAACGGCTCTGTCACCATCAGTCAACCACAATCAACCACCACCTACACGTTAGTTGCCACCACCGGCTGCGGCGCATCCAGTTCAAGACAAGTAACCGTGACCGCTAACGCATGTCCAGCACCTACCATTAACAGCTTTACGGCGTCTCCGAGCGCAGTCACTATCGGCGGCAACGTGACGGTTCGACTGTCGTGGTCGATCGCAGATCCATCCGGGTCCGGAGTAACGGTCACCATCCCGGGCGTGGGAAGTTGGAGTACGCTAACCGGATTCGTTGACATCGCCCAACCACAATCCACGACCACATACACCTTGACAGCGAGCGCAGGCTGCGGCGCATCCAGTTCGAGACAAGTAACGATTACCGCCAGCGCATGTCCGGCGCCTACAATCAATAGCTTTACGGCATCGCCGAGCGCAGTAACGATCGGCGGGAGCGTAACCGTGAGATTGTCATGGTCGATCGCAGATCCATCCGGAACCGGAGTCACCGTCACAATCCCAGGAGCAGGAACATGGAGTACCCTGACCGGATTCGTTGACATCGCCCAGCCACAATCAACGACCACCTACACGTTAACCGCAAGGGCAGGCTGCGGAGCATCCAGCTCGAGCCAAACAACTGTTACAGCAAGCGCATGCCCGCCAGCCACCATAAACAGCTTTACCGCATCCCCCAGCGTTGTCACTATCGGCGGCAACGTCATGGTCCGACTGCAATGGTCCATAACGGATTCATCGGGCACAGGCATAACCATCAGTATTCCGGGAGTAGGAACATTTTCTAATCCAAACAGCTTTGTCGACATAACGCAGCCTCAATCAAGTACCACCTACACCCTAAACGTCACTGTTGGCTGCGGAGCTACGTCTTCAGCGCAAGCAACCGTTACCGCCAATGCATGCCCCGCACCCATAATTAACAGCTTTACCGCGTCACCCAACGTTGTGACAATCGGCGGCGGCCAGACCGTGCGTCTGTCATGGTCCGTCACCGACAACTCCGGAACAGGCGGAACAGTCACGATCCCAAGAATCGGCACCTTCGGCCTCAATGGATTCGTCGACATTCCGCAACCACAATCCACGATCACCTACACGTTAACCGCAACCGTTGGCTGCGGGGCACAATCCACATCGCAAACAACCGTTACAGCAAACGCATGCCCAGTTCCGATCATTGACTCTTTTGCAGCCAACCCCGCAAGCGTCACCATTGGAGGGACCCAGACCGTCCGTCTATCGTGGTCCGTTACCGACAACTCCGGAACAGGCGTAACAGTCAGCATCGCAGGAGGGGGCTCCTTCGCGGCTAGCGGTTTCGTTGACATCGCCCAACCACAATCGACCACTACTTATGCACTAACCGCAACAGCAGGTTGCAGCGCACAGTCCACGTCCCAAATTACTGTCACCGCTACCCCCAACTTACAACAACGAGCCGGAACCGGCAGGTTCGCAAAAAACCCGCAATTCTTCTTCGACTCTTCAGGAAATCTTCGCGTATCTTCCGGCTATTTTGTTAACTCAACGATCGGTTATGTACCGTCTCAACAAATACCGAACGGCATCTTGGGCCTTCAATACACGGCGGCTTTCACCTCAATGGGAAGTAGCACTACGTACGATCCATTACCACCATCCTTCGACATAAATTACCAAGTCTACGATCTTAACGGGACGCTGATTACACAAGGGAACTTCTCTTTGCCTTGTGATAACTCTGTTACACACCAATGTATCGGAACATTCGGCTGGCAAGCGCCAGCATCCGGGACTGGCCCTTTCAAGATAATCGTACAGAATCCCGGACTCCCAACTTACGATTCAAGCGCGCCAATTCCAGCAGGATTTGGCCAACAGGCAACTATCTTCGGCTGCCAAATATTAAACGCCACGGGCTCGACTTACCATCTCAACATAGAACAGATTGGCGCAACAGATTACACGTTCTTCAGCCTCGCTTCCGGAGTCTCGAATGGTGGGGCAGGACAAGTCACCATTACAGACGCAAACGGCCAAACGATCATAGTAACAACCACTACTTTTGGCATGGCCAGTAAAATAACTTTGCCACAACCAATAGCCTTCGGTACTGCCACTTTACAATACAACGATCCGGCATCCACTACAGTGAACGTCACCATAACCAATTGCCCGTAACCGGCAGAAAGTAGCTAATAGCACCTAAACTCCAAAAAACTTGACCGTAAGAAGAGGAGACGAGTACAATTGCAGAAAAATAAGCAGCGGCAGACAAGAAAACAAGATGAAAATATTTCGAATACTTTCGCTACTGCTATTCACAGCTTGCCTCGTTTTCCAAGTACAAGCTCAGCCTGCATACCTTCCTCTTTCATTTACTAGATCACAAGCACCGGTCATTGCAGTCACAATCAATGGGACTTCAATCAAGTGCATCATCGACACGGGCTCCGATATCTCGTCCCTCACGACTCCGATAGCAACTCAACTTGGATTAATAAGTACAAGTTCCCCAAACGTAACACTCACATCGATTTCTGGAACAAGAAATTTCTCAACTGCGCAAATCGAAAACATTTCAATCGGTTCGGTAACCATCCACAACGCTCCCGTTATTGTTAAAGACTTGGCAGCGCAAGGAATCGACAGCGAAGTTAAAGGCATCATCGGTCAAGACATCCTACGACAATTCAACTATCTCCTAGATTATAAGAACAAGATCTTCTGCGCGTATTCACTACAGGATCCTGTATCACCAACAAGCGGTGCAAAGATTCCTTTTGACGATAGGAACTCTCAGATCATTCTAAACACTACCTTGCCACAATATGGAGAAGCTGTGACATTAAAGCTGGACTCCGGAACGCCACTGCTGGTGTTGTTCTGCACGGCAAGTAAATGCCGAAAGTTCGAGAAAGGAGAAAGAATCCGATTGTTCGTTGGAACTACTGACACTGAAGTAGCCGTAGTTAATACCCTATCAGTAGGTTCCACTACACTACGAAATCTAAAAGCAGCTCTCATCACAGAAGAAAGATACATCGCAGGCAGGACTGAGAGCGGCTTGCTGCCAGCGAGAGTTTTCTCAAACGTGCTAGTCAATAACAAAGAGCATTTCGTGATCTTAAATGGCCGCCTACAATCAGAGTTTTTGGGCAAACTAAAACCATGAACAATTCATAATTATTCGCAGCCACTAGTACTCTTCTTCCGACGAACCCAACGGCTGCAGTTCCGCCACTTCCAGCCCACTTTCTGCCAACATAACCCCTCGCCCACTCTACCAGGATTGCAGGAGTGTGTTGACTGTCAGGGTTTCAAAGACGACGCCGTGAATCCTCTTACCAAATTCAAAACTCTATCCGTCTCCCAATGGCTAAAAAGTCTAAGCGGTGAACTCCAAGAATGAAATCTTTGACGATGTAACCTACACCCCATCTCAAAACATCATTCGGAGAAAACCAGTGACCAACAAACTTCGCAGCCACCGCCTATTAGCCATAGCCGCCATAGCCATACTCCTGCTCATCATGTGCGCAATTACAGCACCTCTCGCGCAAACCCCAACCGAACAACCGACTGAGGAATACGACATAGTTAAGATCGATACCAACCTAGTCATCCTCAACATCTCTGTAACAGATCAGAAAAATCATCCAATCACCGGACTCAAATCAAATGATTTTCTTATTAAAGACGAAGGGGCCACAATAACACCACAATTCTTCCATTCCGAACGCCCCGCCAGCATAGTATTCATTATTGACATTTCTGGCTCCATGGACGGCAGTAAGTGGCACAATCTTAAAACAGCACTCAAACAATTTTTGAAAAAACAGCAGGACAGCAACTACACTCTAATAGTCTTTAACGAAACACCGCTGCGCCTCGCTTCATCAATCACACCCGATGCGTTTTGGAACCTGTTCCGTAACCTTACACCAGACGGGGACACCGCCCTATACGACGGCTTACTTTTAGGCCTCGATCAAACACACTACCTTTTAACAGACCACAAAGCCATCATCTTACTTTCCGATGGCGAAGATAATCGCAGTAAAAGTAACCTCGGTTTAGTACAACAAAAAGTATTTGACACCCACACTACAATTTACGCTGTCGGCATCTTATCCAACACGGAAATAGTATCTCCAAAGAAACCTCTGAAACCGGGGCACCAACTACTAACCGATCTAGCTTCAACCACTGGAGGACTCAGTTTCTTTCCAACTCCAGAAAAAATAGAATCCACCCTAATAAAAATCACCGCAGAGATAACCAATCAATACTCCTTCGGCTACTATCCTGCTAACAAAACTCCTGGTTGGCGAACCATCGAAGTGGATCTCCTAAAAAGCAACCTACCACGAAACACAAAACTCCGTTACCAAAACCGGTACTTGTTTAAGTAATTCGGCCAACGCTAGGATTAGGAAGTTTTGGGTGGTCACCTGTCTTGCGGTCTTGCGGGGTAGGAGGTAAGGCTGGTGAATGTTCAGGCGTTAAGGCAGTGACCCCACGCCACAGCCCCACAAGCCCGAAGTACCTAAAGCCTAAAGCCTAAAGCCCAAAAACCTAAAACAAAAAAATGCGGCGACTACGCCTCTACCAAACAAACTAAAAAACACGTTTGGGAATAAAGTAACATCGCGCAGGAAAGAAATATGTCGCCCACCATCGAACAATCAATCAGGATCGGACTCAACGCAGACAAAGTCGCATCAAAGCGATATTCGTTAAAAGATGCAAACGGCAGCCCCACGGAAGACTGGTCCGCGATCGTTAATCGCGTAGTCACACACGTCTCGACCGCAGAATCCGACTCTCACAAACGCGAAGAATTCTACCGAGCGATGACTGAAATCATGGCCGAGCGATTCTTTCTCCCCAACACACCCTGCCTGGTCAACGCCGGCCGCAGCAAAGGACAGCTCGCAGCCTGTTTTGTTCTAAACGTACCTGACTCCATCGACGGCATCATGGGACACGCTTCTGTTACCGCCAAGATTCACCAAACTGGCGGCGGCACCGGCATGACTTACGAACATCTGCGACCAGCCAATTCAACAGTGGGCAGTAATCGAGGCACTGCATCAGGTCCCGTCTCATTCATGAGAATCGTTAATGAGGTTACTGAGGTAGTCAAACAGGGCGGGGTCCGTCGCGGCGCAAACATGGGAATGATGCGCGTAACGCATCCGGACATCCTGCGTTTCATTCACGCCAAGAACGATCAGACCACCCTGGTCAACTTCAATATCTCGGTCAACGTCACCGACGACTTCCTTGCGGCCGTCGACCAGAGCAAATGGTTTCAGCTCTCCTTTGATGGCCAGCCCTGGAGACAAGAGATATTCGATCCCGTCACCAACACGAACTATGCCGTCTATTACGATCGCGGCGAGTACGAAGCCCTGGGCGGACGGGATCTCGACAAAGCTACCCCGGTTACCTTCTGCGACCGCAAGGCCTTTGAAAGCTACCAGCCAGACACCCTGGTCAAGATCACCCCGCCGGCGCCGGGCATGGTCTACGCTCCAGACATTTGGAACAGGATCGTAGCTTCAGCTCACAAGTACGCCGAGCCAGGCGTTGCTTTCATTGATGAAGTCAATCGCCACAATCACATGATGGCCTCAATGGGCCCTATCTTTTCCTGCAACCCCTGTGGAGAGCAATTCCTTCACGCCAACAACTCTTGCAACCTTGGCTCCATCGACGTCAGTAAGTTTTACGATCGGGAACACCGCGGGAACCGCAACATCAATTGGAACCATCTGCGCCACGTCGTTCGTTACTCCACCCAATTTCTCGACAACGTGATCGACACTTGCACCTGGCCACTTCCGGAGATTGAAGACACGGTCAAGCGCACCAGGCCGGTTGGTTTGGGCATCATGGGTTTTGCCGACCTTTGCTTAAAGCTGCAGATCACTTATGGCAGCCAGCAGTCCTGCGACCTGATGGATGAAGTCATGGGCTTTGTCCGCAGAGAGGCCTGGATCCGCTCACTCGAGCTGGGAGCTGAGAAAGGAACCTTCCCAGAGCTGGAAGCCAACCGCGAGGCCTACAGCCGGTTTCTCTACGACACCGTAGGCGTTCCCAGGAGCATCCCACTCACTCCGCGCAACTACGAAACCACCACTTGCGCCCCAACAGGAACGATCTCGCTCGTCGCGGAAACCTCGTCAGGCATCGAGCCCAACTTCTCCTGGGCCTATGTCCGCAAAGACACCGTAGGGACCCGCACTTACGTCCACACCCTCGCCGCTGCGGAACTTGGCATCTTCGTCGACCAGACTGACCAGGACTCAATCGACAAAGCCGCAGCTTATGTCATCGAACACGAACACGAGTTGCCGGCGCACTTCGTCTCGGCCATGAATGTTTCTTCAGAGCAGCACGTCCTTGTGCTCGCCGCAGCCCAACGCAATGTCGACAATTCCGTCTCCAAGACTTGCAATGGCGCTGCGACTGATACCGTCGACGACGTCGCCAAGCTTTATCACCTGGCCCGCACTCTCGGCTGCAAGGCCGTCAGTTACTACCGCGACGGCTCTCGCACAGGCCAGGTCCTGACCTCTATCAAAGCCGAACCAGCCATCGCAGCTCCGAAACCCGAGACGATCGCTCCAGTAATCGAATCACAAACCGAAGCTCCTCCGGAACCGCCGCCCGTAGTCTTTGAATCCGAGCGGGCTCCCGATCGCATGGACCGCCCAAAGGAGCTTGCCGGCGCCACTTGGCAAATCCCCTTCGATTCCGGAAACCTCTACGTTACGGTCAACCATGACGGCAAGGAGATCCTTGAAATCTTTGTCACCGGTCCTATCTCGGCCAGCGTTGGCAAACTCGCTTCCAAGATGCTGCG
>Ga0070699_100002549_pt1 | contig 16367 bp, 12 predicted proteins | sample KBSK1503metaG_FD_65473 | JGI IMG/M metagenome (GOLD analysis project Ga0070699, IMG submission 65473) | Corn, switchgrass and miscanthus rhizosphere microbial communities from Kellogg Biological Station, Michigan, USA - KBS K1-50-3 metaG | ecosystem: Host-associated > Plants > Roots >...
GCCGACCATGGCGAGGCCGGCCCGGCTGAACATGATCGGATACCACCGATAGCCGAAGGTGAACGCATCGATGTTGCCCTTGTGATCGGGGATCGACGGTAACGCCTGCTGGGACATCCGGATGATTTCGCTGCGCTGGGTGAAGACCAGCTGGGGGCTCACGTAGTAGTGCACCTCGAGCAGCCCGCTGTTCCAGGTGGCGTCCTGGGTCCCGCCCGCCAGGTCCTTGTCGTCCGAGGCGTGCATGACGAGGGGAATCAGCTCCAGGTTGCCCAGGAAGAAATCGCCCACGGCACCGAATCGGCTGAACGGCTTGTTGTCGGTCCCGGTGCCGGGCACCGGCTCCCCGCCGACGGTCTCGAAGCTGGTCGGCCGGTGCCCCAGGTAGCCGTAGAGGCCGATCCGCTGGAGTCCGAGGTTCCCCATGTCGAAGGCCTGGCTTGCGGCGAACATGCCGTCGTAGCTCTTGCCCTCGGGCAATCCGGGAGTGCCGTCGACGCCGCCCAGCACGGCAAGGGTCAACCGGGTGTAGCTGTTATCGGAGTGACCCTGCCACTCGGCGCCGATCTGGTTGTCGCCCAGGCCGAAGGTGGTGCCGTCCCCCGGCGCCACGAAATGGTAGCTCTGGTAGAAGGCGCCGTTGCTGGAGAGCATCATGCCCCGCTTCTCGGAAAGCATGTTGTCCATCTCGAACTTGCCGACTTTCAGGTTGGCCCAGGTGGACCGGAACAGGTTGTCGAACCGGACGAAGGCGGCCTCGATCCCGACGCCCTCCCCGTCCGCGATGGTCGGCACGAACCCGAAGGTGATGTTCTTGTAGAGGGTTCCCATCATCAGGAGGTCGGCACCGGAGATGTCAAACCCCGATTGGGTGATGGTCTTCTCCGTTGTGCCCAGTCCGGCGTCGACCGGCTGGTTGGTGGTGCGTTCCATCCGCCAGCCCGGCGTCGTGCGAATGGCGAAGGGGATGTATGAGGGATTGACCCAGATCGGTGAATCCCGGTCATTGCCCAGCTGGTAGCCCCGATCCCTGAAGCGCTGGCCGAAGGCATTGAGCTCAGGCCACGCGGTATGGCAGGCGGAACAGGGCATGTTGTACTTCCGGGCGAAGGCCGGAATCGCGGCATTGGCGTGCATGTCGCCCGCGTACTCGGTGGGCGTGGACACGACGCCGCCGAGGCTCGCCACGTACATCGCGTACCTGGCGCGCTCCAGGCCGCCGGCAGGCCCCATGGCCGCCAGGTTGGTTGCCAACCCCAGGCTGCCTGAAAGCAACAGCAGCGTCCGCCAGCGCTTCACAGACCAGTCAGTCATACCCCCTCCTGGGCCTGGTGATATCGGATATCGAGAGAGTCTTCCATGCGGACAGCACAAGCGACCGGCGACCACCGTGGCTACGGCGCGCCTTGAATGCGACCGGGATTGAGCACCTGTACAACGGAAACTTCAGGCGGGTAGGCGTCTCCACCCCTCAGGATGACAGGACGTTTCCAGACTATGCTATTCAACGAACTTGGTCAAGAGCGCGCCGGGTCCCTGCGAACCTACCGTCCTACCGTCTGGGTCGGGCCAGGATGCTGTCCCAGGATGCCAGGGCTTGTTTCGGTACCAGCACGGTATCCACCAGCCCCAGGTTGGCGAACGCCAGGAGCCCCGGCGGAAAGGGCGAAGGATTGAGATCGGTGAAGGTGATCTGGAAGACCCCCTTCGCCGTGGTGTTGTCCAGCAGCTCCGACTGGCGATGGATATAGTCGGCCTGAAGCGCCGGCGAGCTGCTCACCCCGCCCACCGTCACGGAAGGCCACCCACCTTCAAGCACCACGACGGGCAGCAGCGGCGCCGTCACCAGCCGCCGGTAATAGTTATCCGGGATGTCCTGCGGCGTGGCATAGCCGCCGAGGTACGGGTATGAAGAGAGACCTATCGCCTTCATGAAGGGGAAATCAGCCCGGTCCTGCGCGATCCCTTCAAAGACGTGGGTGCCCTGCAGCGCCCCCCACGCGGTCTCGACCTGAACGCTGACCATCAGCCTGGCCGGCGTCCCCCGCGCGTTGAGCTCCGCGGCCGCCCCGTTGGTCATGGTCACCACTGCGGCGTACAGCGAAGCCGGTGCGATATCGCGGACCAGGTTGGTCTCAGCCGCCAGGCTCATGTAATCGGGGTGGAGAATGGTATCCACCGCGCTCACATATTCCCGATAGAGCCGCTGCACCATGGTGTCGGTGATGCTCCGCCCCAGGGCGACCAGCGATGGATCCTCCGCCGAGCGGTCCAGCCCGTTGGTGACATCCAGCGCCACGACGATCCTCTTCCCTGAACCGCGATAGTAGTTCACCAGCGGCAACCGCACGATACGCACTTCGGTCGCCGCAGCCGTATCGGCCAGCAGAATTCCCCAGGGAATCGAGAGCTGGATCAGCCCGGCGTCGGAATGCTGGCTGGCCAGCGTGAGGGTCGGAATGAGCAGCGTGGTATCCAACTTGGGCGGGAGGGCCGAGAAGCCCATGAAGTAGTCGCGGATCGGGCCGGAGGGACCTTCGTCGTGATGGCACCCGGCCAACAGCAGTCCCATGGCCAACAGACTCACCACGGAGCCACGGAGACCACGAAGGCTGCACGGAGAAACGCCTTTTCCTAACAGTTTCATGTCTTGCCAATGAAAGGTCGATTCTTGCGTAAAGAACTCAAGCTTCTCCGATTCCCAGGTTGTTCCCGCCGGCCTTGGAGGTAATCCGGGTGTTTCCAGGCGCTCTCCGTGGAAAGCTATTGTGGTTCTCCGTGCAGCCTGCCTGTTCTCCGTGGCTCCGTGGTGAATCAGTTGGCCAAACCGTAGCGCTCGGGATAGGTGCACACGATCGCCGCGGCCAGCACCTTCGGCACGTACTCCCGGGTCTCCGGCGGCAGTTTCTTGAGCCGGTACAGGTGCCAGAAGTCCCGCTTGTCCTTGCGAAAACCGCCCTGCTCCTGGGCGACGTCGTGCAGCGCCCGCCGGACCCCCGCTTCACCCCGGTTGTAGCTCGCCATCGCCAGCATGAAGGAGTCCTCGCCGAACTCCGACAGCAGATTGGCGAGGTGCCGCGCGGCGGCGTGAGTCTGCCGCGCCACGTTCAACCGCTCGTCCACGCCGGCGTCCACCTCCAGTCCCAGCGCCTGGGCTGTACTGACCGTCATCTGCCACATCCCCCGGGCCCCGGCGTCGCTGGAGGCATCGCTGTCGAACTGCGACTCGGCCCAGGCGATATACGCCATCTCTTCCGGCAGCCCCAGCGCGTTGAATTCCCTGGTGATGACCGGCCAATACCGCTGGCGGCGGGCATAGATCACGTTGAGATTTCCGGCGCGGACCAGCTCGGTGATGTGAAACTGGAGCCGTTCCTTGAAAATCGGCGGGATGGCGTAGGTGGCGGCATCGAACTTGGCGAGGATGGCGCGGATGTCCTGTTCCAGGGTATCGGAGGAGACCGCGGCCGCGGCGACGCTGCTGTCGGTCTCGCTGAGCCGGGCGACGGTCCGCTCCGCGCTGCCCGACAAAATGCCGAGCATCTCCTCCAGCTGGGCCAGCCGGTCCGGGTCGGTCTCCTCCTGCATCTGCTCTTCCACCGCGAGGATCTCGGTGTCGATCGCGCGCTTCTGGCTCAGCATCGACGCGATACGCCGGTGCTGGAAATAGATCACCACCCCCATCACCAGCACCGCGATTGCGGCGACGCCGGCCACCGCGAGCACCACCCGCACCCACTTCCGCCGGGTCTTCGCCTTCACCGTGTTGGACACGGCGTTGAAGGCCCCCGCGAGGATGAACATCGAGTGACCGGAGTGGGGCTTGCCCGCCTTGATCCGCTCGTCGGCCACCCGCTGCGCGGCCACGTCCACCAGTTCTTTCGCCGAGCTGTCCCGGAGCCGGGTCTTCAGCATGCTGGCCACCCGCTCGGCTTCCTCGCGGGCCTCGAACGCCGCCGCGACGCCGGGATCCACCATCGCGAACTCGGTCCTGATGCCCTCGCTGGTTTCCCGGCGCCGTCCCCCGGCCAGTTCGATCGTCACTTCGACCTCGGGACCACCGGGAGTTCCGAATACGACATGATCGCCCGATTTGAGCAGCTGCTTCACGATCCGCTCGCCGTTCACAGTGGTGCCGTTGGTGGAACCGGTGTCGATCAGCCAGTAGCCGCCCTGCTGCAGCACGATGTGCGCGTGGTGGCCGGAGACCTTGATGTCACGGCGCACGTCATAGCGGAGGTCGCAGTCCTGGGCGCGGCCGATCTGGATGATCTCGTTGCTTTCGAAGCTGGTGCTGCCGGTCAGGCTGCCTGCCAGGTGGGTAAGCCGGATCATAACCGCAGATTACTCGGATTATTGGGATTACTCAGATTACTCAAATTTCAGCATTACAGTAAGGGGCTTTGACACTTCGTTGCTGCAACCGTCAGAACATCAGTCTGTCGAATCAGCGTAAATCTGTGTTAATCTGTGTCAATCTGTGTCAATCTGCGGTCAATGTGCGGTCGGCGTAATCAGGGCTATCCATTGCACTGAAATGATGATGGGCTTGTGAGTGTTTGGGTCTACCGTTGGGAATGGAACCTACTCGAGATCCAGACACCTATGGGATCATTGGAGCCGCTATGGCCGTCCACCGGGTCTTGGGAGCGGGGTTCAGCGAGGCGGCCTACCAGGAAGCTCTCGGGTACGAACTGGCTGACCGCGGCATTCCATTTCTGGCCCAGGTACGCCTGCCGATCCGGTTCAAGGACCGAGTTCTGCGGACCCATTTCCGGGCGGACTACCTCTGCTATGACGAAGTGGTCGTGGAACTGAAAGCCTTGCGGGAGCTACGGGGTACCGAGGAAACTCAGATTCTCAACTATCTCAAGGCGAGTGGGAAACGTCGCGGCTTGTGGCTCAACTTCGGGACGCCAAGCCTCGGCTATCGCAGATTCATTCTTACCCCAAGGCCAGGTCAATCTGGTAAATCCGCGTAATCTGTGGTATCTGCGGCACCAAAAACCCGGCGAGTGCGAACACTCGCCGGGCGCTGGTCCTGCCAGGCGCTAATTAGGCGCCGAGCTTGGTGACGTTCTCGGCCGCGGGGCCCTTCTGGCCCTGGACCATGTCGAACTCCACCCGCTCACCTTCGGCCAGGCTCTTGAAGCCCTGGGCCTGGATGGCCGAGTGATGTACGAAGCAGTCCTTCTCGCCCCCTTCGGGGGTGATGAAGCCGAAGCCCTTCGCGTCGTTGAACCACTTCACGGTACCGGTGGTACGTGCCATTACAAACTCCTGTTTGATGATGTGTAATCGGAGTTCCGGCATGGCCGTACGACCCGACTACAAAATGTGGCGTGAACCTGCCCTCACGCTGGGCGGCGAGTGCTCCAGGTCTAACAAAAAAGGCCCCCGAGCGAACTCCGGGACCTCTGCAGTTCCTAGGAATTGTCCTTACTCGCTGGCAACAAGATAACGGCACGGAGTCAAGAGTCAAGTGGCAGGACCAGCGCCGGGGGCGGAGCCGGGCTAGCTTACTCCACCCGCCCGTCGGGCGGCCCCCACCACTCCGACTGAAAGCCTGCCCTGTGAAACGGAATTTCCAGTTCGAAAAGCGGAAGAAAGATCTCGACAAGAAGCAGAAGCGGGAAGAGAAGTTGAAGCGCAAGCTGGAGCGGAGAAATCAGGGCGCAGACGCCGCCAGCGAGCTCCCACCGGAAACGGGGGAACTGGGCTCCCCTGCCCCGGACCCCGGCGTGGAATGAGCGGGTGACGCGGGGTGGAAGACCGCCAGCCGGTATCCCACGTAGATCGCCACCAGGCCCAGCAGCTCGGTCACATACAGGACCTCGGTGTGACCGAAGCGGGTAAAGGCCCCGCCGACGCCGGGCAATAGCGCGCCAACCGCGATCCACACGTTGCCGACGGCGCGATGGTGCGTCTCCTTCCGGCGCCAATAGCGAATCGCTGAGTAGATCGCCCCGCCGATCAGAAATGTCACCGCATAGAGGTTGATGAACGGGGAGAACAATCGCACCCAGCTCCACTCCAGTACCCGCCCCGAAAGCCGGTACGGCTCCACCAGTTCATACCTGATCGGTGACAGGAGCACGCAGGTTCCCGCCGTGACGATGGCCGTGAGCAGGATCCCGGTAGCCAGGTGCGCTCGCCGCCGGGCAAGCAGCAGATACACGGTGCCCTGGGCCAGGGGTGCGCCGCCCATCAGCGCGCCGGTGATGTACCAGGCCCGAAACACCGGCTCTTGCCATCCCAACAGGGTGGTCAGGGACTCGGTGAGGGTTCCCGCCGCGTAGGTCGCCACGCCAATGGCCCACCAGAGCAGGTGAAGCGACCCGGGACGCGAGCGGAACCGCTGCACCAGCACCCAGGAAAACCCCAGCGCCATCAGGAAGGTGACGATCGGGATGAACTGCACGACGCCGCGCACGACTAGAACCCCGTCGTCCAGGCGACAGTCAGGTTGCGTCCCGGTTCCGGCCGGAAAAAGCTCGCGTTGGCCGACTCGGCATACAACGCGTCGGTGACGTTTTGCAGCGTGAGGCCGAGGCTGTTGCTGAGCCGGCCGTAGCTGAACAGCCGGTAGCTGGCCCGGGCGGTGTGCACGGTGAAGGACGGCAGTACCGACCCGATAGGACTGGTCCCCAGGTTGGCGTCCTTCTGGTCGCCCTGGAACCGCACTCCGTACGACAACACCAGGCGGCCGCCGGGTGAGCGATACCCGAGCACGGTGTTCACCTTGTCGGCGTAGGTCTCTCCCACCGGGTTCTTGGGGTTGAGCACGTCGCGCGAGCGGAGGTGCGCATAGTTGAGACCGAGTGAAATCCCCGAAACCAATTCGATATTTCCGCCCAGCTCAAACCCGGTAAAGCGAAGCTGGTCCACGTTGATATTCTGGTATTCCGGGAAGCCGCCGACGCTGTCGCCGGTCGGCGCAATCCGAACTCCATCATGAATAGTGTTCCGAAAGGCAAAGGCCTCGAGATAAAGGCCGGGCCGCCGGTATTTCGCGCCGATTTCGACGTTGAGACTGGTCTCCGGCTTGAGATCGGGATTCCTGCTCTGAAATGCCGAGCCCTCGGGCGTTACGCCCTGGAAGAACCGCTCCACCAGGTTGGGTGAGCGGAATCCCCGTCCCACACTGCCGATCAGATTGAGGTTGTCGGTCACCCGATAGAGCAGGTTCGCGGTGCCCACGACCGTCCGATCGGTGCTGGTAGTCAGGGGGTCGGTAATGCGGGGCGTCGGGCGGGTGGCCGCTCGCACATCCTGATAGCGCCCGCCCAGAACGAGCGAAAGCGACGGGGCCAGGGCCAGATCGGTCTGCACAAAGACGCCGGCGCTCCGGAACGTCGCGTTGGGCACCTGCGGCGTGCTGTCCACCTGGGTCTGGGGCGGGCCGAAGCCCACCACCGTCGTGCTCACGACGTCGGTGTTCTCCGTGCGGTCCCGGAAGAAATCAATACCATAGGTGATGGTGTGACGCCCGGCCATCACCTTGATCGCCTCAGCCCGGAAACCCCAGGTGTTGAGGTCGGTGAAGTTGCGGGTGGTCGACACCACCCCTGCCCCGGGCGGAGTGCCGGGGCCGAACGGGATGAAGATGTTGAGGTCGAGGTTCCGGCGGTTGGACTGGGAGTAGACCGCGAAGTCCACCCGGTCGGCGAAGAGTGAATTGAACGCCTGCCCACGGTAGCGCCCGGTATAGCGGTTGACCTGCTGATTGGGATACCGGATCTGAATGAAGGGATCATCGGGCCGCCCATAATCCGCGGCGTCCACGTAGCCGAACCCGGCATCGTCGGCCACGTACCGGTCGTACTCCAGCAGAAGGTCATGATGCGCGCCGAGGGTGTACCCAGCCTGGGCCCGATAGCTTTCGTCTTGTACTCCGGTATCGTGTACCCTGGTATCCTGGCTCAGACGAAGGCCGCCGAAACGGCCGGCCGGGGCATCGTAACTGTCGGCCTCCCGGTAGGCGGCACCCAGCCCGAAACGAAAGCGGCCGATGCGCCCATCGGCCGAGCCGGTGGGACGGACCTCGGTCGCCGCACTGCCGTAGCGGTAACCGAGCGATCCGTGCAGGAGTTCACCGGTTCCGATTGGAGGCGTCGCTGTGATCAGGTTGATGACGCCGCCAATGGCATCGGTGCCATAGAGCACCGACGCCGGTCCCCGCACCACCTCGATCCGTTCCAGGTTATCCACGTCCACCAGTGCCGGGATCTCGCCGAAATCCTGCTGCCGTCTCGAATTGTTTATGCGCAGTCCATCGCTGAGTAGAAGAACCCGTTGGCCCACCTGGCCGCGGATCACGGGACGTACCTGGTTGGGACCCACGCCGGTCACGTCGAGACCGGGAAGCTCGCGAAAGAGATCCACCGGATTATCGGCCGCGGCGCGGCGCAGCAGCGCACTATCAATTACGGTGATCGGTGCGGGGGTGGCGAACGCGGTCTTTTCGACCCGGGTCGCGGTCACCGTCACGGGGTCCAGCTTGATGACCCGCGAGGAGTCCTGGGCCTGGGCCGAATGGCCGATCAGGAGGACGAGGCCGGTCACCATCAGGCTGGTCGGGAGCGAGCGGGAAGCCAGCAGCATGGAAGTTCAGGGAGTTGCCGAGGTGGCTCGGCATGGCCGGGCTCCGAGACGGAGCGCGGTGCTAGGATAGGAGGCTTTGATGCTGCGGGGTATTCGGACTGCTACGGAGTCTGATCCGTAGAATTACGGAGTAGGGTCGGAAGCTGACGCATTCAGTCCGCTGGCCACCGCGAAACGGGTCAGCCCGGCCACTGTTCGGATACCGAGCTTGCGCATGAGACTCTCCCGATGGGTCTCCACGGTGCGGGGACTGATACCCAGGGCAGCCGCGATCTCCCGATTGGTGTCACCGCTTACCACGCCGGTCAGCACCTCCCGTTCCCGCGGAGTCAGCAGCTTGAGCGTGGCCGCGCTCTCATGGTTGGGCGTTTCCCCGCGCAGGGCGTCCGCCAGTCTCTGGCTCACCGCAGCGCTGAAGAAATCCTCTCCCGCTGCCACCGCCCGAATGGCACGCCAGAGTTCCGCCGGCGAGGTATCCTTCCGCAAGTAGCCCCGCGCTCCCGCTCGCACGCTCTCCAGCACGTATTCAGCGTTGTCGTGCACACTCAGGATCAGAACCCGGGTCTGCCCCTGGCCGCGCCTGATGGCCGCGGCGAGTTCGATTCCGCTGCGACCCGGCATCGAGATGTCGAGCAGGGCTACATCGGGACGGGTTCGGTCGACCAGGGCCAGGACTTCGGTCCCGTCTCCGGTTTCGGCCACCACCTCGAAGCCGGGCGCGCTCGCCAGAACCTGGCGGATTCCCTCCCGGAAGAGGGCGTGATCATCGGCGATCAGGACCCGTATCGGCTCAGTCATTCGCGATTCCCGGCATGACGATATTGATGCGAACCCCGGTCCCGCTCTCCCCGGTGACGTCCACGGTGCCGCCCACAGCCGTGATCCGCTCCCGCATGCCGACCAGCCCGAGATGACCGTTGCGCTCCATCGCGGCGGCATCAAACCCGGGTCGAAGACCGCGCCCATCGTCGCGGATGCGCACCTGCAGGGCGTCGCCGGTCCGCGTCACCCGGATCATCACCGATTCGGCCTCGGCGTGCCGCGCCACGTTGGCCAGTGCCTCCTGCACCGCCCGGAACAGAGCCAGCTCGGCGTCCTTCGACAACGCGGGCAAGTCGGCCGCCGCATCGAAATGAATGGCATGACCGCTACGCTCGGCAAATTCCGCAGCCAGCGCGCGGATCGCCGGGAGCCAGCCCAGGTCGTCCAGCAGCGGCGGCCGCAGGTCGTTGGTGATGTTCCGAATCCCCCGAATCCCGGTATCGGTCAGCTCCAGCACCCGGTCCAGTCGCGCGGCTTCCTCGGGGCCGGCCCGTTCCCGCAACAGCCCGAGCTGAAGCTTGACGGCCGCAAACACCTGGGCGGTCTCGTCGTGCAGTTCCAGGGAAAGGCGACGCCGCTGTTCCTCGTTCTGCCGCGACATGCTGATCGAGAGCCGTTCCAGCTCCGCAGCCCGGACTTCGAGACCGTGATAGAGGGCCGCATTCTCCAGCGCGGCGCCCACCTGCTGCCCCAGGGCAATCAGGAAATCATGATCCAGCGCCGTGAAGGGGTCCCGGGCGCCACCCACGATCACCAGCGCGGATCGGGCGGTGCCGTGCTGAATGATGGGAAGCACGGCCGTATAGTCGTCGGCAGCGGCCGATACCACCGGACGGCGGCTCGCCAGGGCGTTAGCCACCGCCGCCAGGACGGGCGCGGGCACCGTGTGTTCCCAGGCGGCACAGGCCCCGATCCCGCGCGACACCCTCCCGCTCCCATTCTCGATGACGTATATCGCGCTGCCCCGGACCCCGCCGAGGGAGAGGGGTCGCTCCAGCAGAGTCTTGAGCGGATCACCCGGAACCGCGGGACGGTGCAAATCTCCGGACAGGGTGGAGAGCGTCGCCAGACCGCGCTGTAGATCCTCCAGGACCAGGAGCAGAATGCCCAGACCGGTGGCAAGGACGAAGAGAATGTCGAGGTAGTAACCCCACGGATTCCAGGCGCCGCGGGCCCGGAGCAGCGGGTAATCGAGATGGTGGAACCCCCAGAGAAGAAAAACTCCGGCGAGCAGGGCGCCGGCCCGCGACCCGGAGGCGCGCCGGTACCGGGCAAAGACCAACGCCGTCCATAGCGTCGCCAAGCTCAGAAACAGGACCGCGGGCCCGGCGGCGAGCAGAAAACTGTCGAGGCGATAGATCGCGATGTAGGACCACAGCGGAGGAAACAGCGCCAGCAGCAGGTCGCGCCTGGAGAGCGGCCGGTCGCGCCAGAATACCAGGGCCGCGTGTAGTATGAGAAGCGCCGTCCACCCGGTAATGACCTGATGCCAATAGAGCCAGGCCCGGGTCCCGGTGCGAAGAAAGAGCACGATCGCGCCGATCCTGACGACGTATACGCCCCAGGCGACCGCCCACCAGAGAAAATACGGCCGCCGGTAGGACCGGTAGAGCGCCAGGCAAAGCACCACCAGGCCAAGGGTAATCGCGGCCTGCAGTCCTGCGGCCTGGAGTTCCCTCATCGTGCTCGCGCCATCCATCCGGGGAATCTACTGCAACCGCTAATGCGCGCCGGCCGGAGTCTTCCCCTGGGGACGATCCAGCAGCAGGATGAGCGGGATGCTGCACAGCACGATGATGCCCACCAGCCGGAATAACTGCTCGTAGGCCAGTAGCGACGCCTGGGCGTTGAGCGAGTGATTGATGGCCATCATCGCGCGGGCCGACGCCGTCGCGGAGTCGGGGCTGGTCGCCATGAACCCCTGGGTCAGCCCCGCGATCCGGGCCTGCGCCGCCGCGTCGAACACGGTGATGTGCTCGGAGAGCACCGCGCGATAGGTCGCGGTGTAGTGGGTAAGCAGCGTCGCCAGCGCCGCGATGCCGATGCTGCCGCCCAGCTGGCGGGACAGATTGAAGATCGCCGCGCCCTGCCCCAGTGCCCGGCCCCGGAGCCGGGCCAGCGCCGACGCGGTGAGTGGGACGAACATGAGCCCGGCCCCGATCCCGCGCAACGCCACCGGCCACAGCATGTCGTGCTTGGATGTCGCCAGGGTGAAGTGAGAGTGGCCGAACATGGCGGCGGACATGATGAGCGCACCCGCCAGGATGAACCAGCGGGTATCCACCTTACTCTGGGTCCGCGCGATCGCCATCATCGCGACCGCGCTGCCGATCGCACCGGGCAGCAACGCCAGGCCGGTCGTCTCGGCGTCAAAGCCGAGCAGCCCCTGCGCCAGCAGGGGCAGGGCGAAGAGGCTTCCATAGAGTCCAACGCCCAGCACCGAGCCGAACGCGGCTCCGCCGGCCAGTGACCGGTCCTTGAGAATCCTGAGGTCGAGGATGGGGAATTTCACCCGCAGTTCCCACCAGATCATCATCCCGATTGCCAGCGTGGCCACGATCGAAAGAACCAGGATGAGCCTGGAATCGAACCATTCATAGTGCTGGCCCCGCTCCAGCACGAATTGAAGCGATCCGATGCCGAGGGCGAGCAGGGCCAGCCCCATGAAGTCCACTTTGCCTGGGCGCGAGGTGTCTTCCCGGGAATCGCGAACGTACGAGGCCACTACCAGGGCGGCGAAAATCCCCAACGGTACATTGATATAGAAGATCCAGGGCCATTGAAACCGGTCCACGATGAGTCCACCCAGCGTGGGGCCGAACGCCGGGCCCACCATCATGCCGATCCCGAAGATGGCGGACGCCAGGGTCCGCTCTTCCATGGGGAACGCGTCGAACAGGATGGCCTGGGCGGTGGAAATGAGGGCACCGCCTCCCAATCCCTGGATGATCCGCCAGATCACCAGGCTCTCCAGCGAGCGCGCGGCGCCGCAGAAGAAACTGGCGGTCGTGAAGATGAGAATGGACCAGATGAAATAGCGCTTGCGGCCGAAATAGGCCGCGAGCCAGCCGGTCATGGGCAGGATGACGACCGCGGCGAGGATGTACGCCACGCTGACCCAGGCTACTTCGTCGACCGAGACGCCGAGGTTGGCGCTGATGTGAGAGAGCGCCACGTTGACGATGCTGGTGTCGATCAGTTCGAGAACGCTGCCCAGCGTCACCCCCACCGCCACCATCCACTTGCCGGCGTGGGGGTTCTCCACCGGGTGGGCCCCGGCGACTGCGATAGCGGGCGCGCTCACCTTACTTGCCGGAATTCGCCCTGGTTGCGATCGCGACCTCCACCGACATACCCGGGCGCAACACGTAAGGTCCCAGCGAGGACCGGTCCAGGATGATCTTCACTGGAACCCGCTGGACCACCTTGGTGAAATTGCCGGTCGCATTGTCCGGTGGCAGCAAGGCGAACCGCGCCCCGGTCGCGCCCTGGATGGACTCGACCTGGCCGCGGAAGATGTGGCCACCGTACGCGTCCACGGTCACTTCGACCGGCTGGCCCGGCCGCACGTTCTCCAGTTGGGTCTCCTTCAGGTTCGCCACCACCCAGACCGTGCTGTCATCCACCACCGCCATCAGAGACTGGCCCGGCTGCACCAGCTGGCCCGGTTCCGCGTTGCGCTTGGCGATCCGCCCCGAGCCCGGTGAGGTGATGACTCCATAGTTGAGCTGCAGCCGCGCCACTTCCACCGCCGCCTCGGCCGAGCGCAAGCGCGCGCCGGCGTTGCGGCCGTTCTCGTCGGCGAAACGCACCGCCGCTCCCATCGCCAGCGCCCGGTTGCGGGTCGCCTCGAGCTGGGCCGTGGCGGAACGGTAGGTCGCTTCCGCCACTTCGAGCTGCTGCCGGGAAATCACGTTGGCCTGGGCCAGGCGCCGGAAGCGATCGAGATCGTTGCTGGCGCGTTCGAAGGCGGCGGCCGCGGTCGTCGTGTCCGACACCGCGGCGGCTGCCTGGGCCCGGGCCTGCGCGGTCGCGGCGACCGCACTGCCTCCCGCAGCGATCCGGGCGGCGGCCGCGTCCGCCTCGGCCTGGCTCAGTTTCGCCTCGAGATCTCGGCGGTCCAGCACGACCAGGGTGTCGCCTTCCCGCACCACCTGGTTGTCGCTCACGTACACCCGCTCGATGAAGCCGCTCACCTTGGGGATAACGGGGACCACGTGGCCCTCGATCTGGGCGTTGTCGGTGACTGCATGGCTCCGGGCATACAGCAGCTTACGCACGCCCCAGACGATGGCGAGCAGCACGAGGACGCCGGCGACGCCGAGCATCACCCGCTTGCGCGTGTTCCTGGCCGGGGGGACGATGGGCTCGTCGGACTCGATATCGTCGAGTTCTGACATCATGGTGCCGTTACGACTCGGTGTCGCGGTGGTGCTCATACCTTAGTCCTCTCATGAAAACATCCAGGCCCTGTTCGACCAGCCGGTTATTGCTGATCGGGGCCAGCTCGTTCATTCCCCATTCGAAGTGCAGCAGCATCTGGAACACCATGGCGGACTGGAGCAGCCGGGCCGCCACCTCGGCATCGACGTCGGATCGGAAGTCCCCCTGCGCTTTGCCTTGCTCGATCAGGCTGGTCAGCATGCGGAGGTTGGTGACGAATCCCTCGCGCATCCAGGTGCGAAAGACCTCGGGCGCCTCGATGCTGACGTCGCTCAACATGAGCCGAAGGACCTGGCGGGCCCGGGGATCCGTCCACCGTTCCCATACGGAGTGATAGAGGCGGGCGATGCGTACTGACACCGGATCCGATTCGTCCCCCAGCGCCTCACGGATCTCGGCGATTTTCTTCTGCTGCCGCCGCCGCACCGCGGCGAGCAGGAGCTGCTCCTTGCCGGCGAAGTAGTGGTAGATGGTGCCCTTGGTGACCCCGGCGGCCCGGGCGACCTCGTCCAGCCGGGTGGCGCGATACCCTCGGGCGGCAAAGACCTCGAGCGCGGCGTCCAACAGCTCGTCGGGACGGGCCTCCGGCCGTCGTTCCCAGCGGCTGGGTCTCGGGGTCTTGAGCTTCGTCGACGCCATAAGTCTCCACGGCAGTATTTGACTCACCGGTAGAATACTCAGGCACCAAGGAGCCGGTCAAGTCTCCATCCAGGACGTCGCTCGGAGGCACGCGGGAGGGACAATCGGGGGAAAAACCACGCGAACCGATGGGGCCCCGCCCCCCCTTTCGGGGAATATCGCGCGAGGCTGGCCCCGCGCGGTAACCGGATCGCCGCGGGCCGGCGCGAGAAATGGCCCACCAGGAGGCAAACAAGGCGGGCCAGTCCGGAGACCGGCCCGCTCCCCCTCTAATTGATTGCCATCCAGATGACCCGCTCAGGGAGACTGGGCCTTTCGATTTCGCCCGTAAGGGTCCCCCGCGATGGCTTCGGTATGCAGCGCGCATACCCAGTCACCGTTCCGCCGGATCCAGGTCGAGGAGTCCGCCGCGTTGAGGGTGACCGGCTTTCCTTCCACCGTGAGGTCTTCAGTAATCTGATAGGCGATAATCGCGACATCCTCCCGGAGCAGGCGCACCTGCGGCTCGCCTTTCAGCGCGAACCGGTGGAGGGTGAAATTCCCCTGCGTCATCATCTCCCTGAATTGTTTTCGCCCGACCTGCATGACGCCCTGAGCACCGGCGAGCATACAGGGGTCATCGGTGAGACGGACGGCGGTATCCACGTCGTTGTCCTGGATCGCCTGCCAGTACTTCTGTTCCAGCTCGAGCACTTCGTGCTCCTGAGTCAGCGTCGCCATGAGAACCTCCGTTTTCGGCGTACCCTGAAGGCCTAACAAGCTCCGCCCGCCATGGTCAACCGGGGATAGGTCAGAATTGCGTATCAAATTCAGTGTGATCCACGTCGCAGCAACGGGACGGCCCTTGCATCGGCGACCGGCTCATCGCATATTTATGCATTATGCAAATACCACTCGCCCTGGCCTTCTCCGGCGGCCTCGACACCTCCTACTGCGTCCCCCGGCTCACCGAGCTGGGCCACGCGGTCCATACCGTCTTCGTGGACACCGGTGGCAGCACGCCTGAAGAGCGGGACCAGATCCGGCGCCAGGCCCTCGCGGTCGGTGCCGTGGCCCACCACGAGGTCGATGCCCGGCAGGAGGTCTACCAGCGTTTCGTCCGCTTCCTCATCCAGGGCAACGTGCTCCGGGGCGAGGTCTATCCCCTGAGCGTCGCCGCCGAGCGCACCCAGCAGGCCATGTCGGTCATTGCGATGGCGCGGGAGATCGGCGCAGCCGCCGTCGCCCACGGGTCAACCGGCGCCGGCAACGACCAGGTCCGCTTCGACATCGCGTTCCGGGTCCTGGCGCCCGACCTCGCCATCATCACCCCGATCCGGGACGAAGCCGTCACTCGGGACCAGGCCCTCGCCTACCTCAAGGCCCGCGGCCTCCCGATTCCCGAAAAGGCCAGTGCGTATTCAGTGAACCGGGGTGGTTGGGGCACCACCTGGGGCGGCGGCTGGACCCACGATACCTGGGCCGGCCCACCCACCGACCTGCTGCATCCGCCCGACGCCGCGCTCCCCGAGCGGGAGATCGTCATTGGATGGGCCCGCGGCCTTCCCACCGTGTTCGACGAGTCTCATCTCGACGGCCCCGACTTGATCGCCCGGCTGGGCGACCTCTGCTGCCAGTACGGAATCGGCCGCAACATCCACGTCGGCGAAACCGCGCTCGGCATCAAGGGCCGGATCGGCTTCGAGGCCGGCGCGGCGATTGTGCTGATCGCGGCGCACCGGGAGCTGGAAAAACTGGTCTTGACCAAGTGGCAGACCTTCTGGAAGGACCAGCTCTCCCGCTTCTACGGCGACCGGCTGCACGAGGGCCAGTATTTCGATCCCAGCCTGCGCGACATCGAAGCCATGATCGCCAGCTCG
>Ga0070699_100002551_pt1 | contig 16364 bp, 16 predicted proteins | sample KBSK1503metaG_FD_65473 | JGI IMG/M metagenome (GOLD analysis project Ga0070699, IMG submission 65473) | Corn, switchgrass and miscanthus rhizosphere microbial communities from Kellogg Biological Station, Michigan, USA - KBS K1-50-3 metaG | ecosystem: Host-associated > Plants > Roots >...
GACTCACCCCGAAATTAATATTTCGCGGGTGAGTTTCTTTTTAGGCCGCTTCGCAGTCTGCATCCCGAATTAAATTTGGATTTAATTGTTCAAGCCGGGTTTGATGCCATGCCTGTGTAGGGTAAACCCCTATACGACGTTTGCTTTACCAAGTGTAGAATATGAAATATGAGAGGCAAAGTTCGTGATAACAACTTACTCAGTGCTAGCATTATTTTAAAAATTATCCTGAAACCTCTATCTTTATTTTGAAGCTACCAGACTATCAAAAGGAGTATGACAAAATGCCTACAAAAGCCGATGAAGAGTTCGTCAAAGAAGGCGCCGAAAAGATAACTGACAAAGACGTTGAAAAGGTCGTGGATAAATCTGAAGAGATCAAGCAGAAATTCACTTCAAGGGGCCCGTTAAAACGTTTTGTAGAAGATGCCAAACTATTGATTGCACTGGTAAAGGATTACCGGGCGGGTGGCTATCGACAGGCTCCCTTTGGCATCATCGCCGCCATCGTGTTCTCGCTCATTTATGTTTTCAATCCCTTCGACCTGGTGCCGGATGTGCTTCCGTTCATTGGCGCAGTGGACGATGCAACAGTCGTAGGCGCCTGTTTGATACTTGTGGAACAGGACTTAAAGAAATATAGAAACTGGCTGCAAAGAGGCTCAGGCTAAATACTGATTGAAAAGAGGCTCACCATGAAAAAGCGTCTCACCAAAACCTCAGCCTTTACGCGCTTTGCCAAATGGGCGGCACGCGCCACGGGTAGACCAGGCGCTTTTATTGGTGCAGCGCTCATTATTGTGCTCTGGGCAGTGACCGGGCCAGTCTTCGACTTCAGTGATACCTGGCAGTTGGTTATCAACACTGGCACCACTATTATCACTTTTCTGATGGTATTTCTCATTCAGAATACGCAAAACCGTGATACTGAGGCTATGCAGATCAAGTTGGATGAGTTAATTAGGGCGGTGGAAAGTGCTCAAAATACCATGCTCGATCTTGAGGAGTTGGACGAGGACGAACTTGATCGTATACGGGCAGATTATGAAGAATTGGCAAAGAAAGCCAGAGAAGTTTCGCGGCGCTCAACTCCAAAATGAGTCCTGCGAAAGCGAAAGACATACAATGACTTCAATCTTTATACACAAAAATAAACAGCCTCCAAATTTGGAGGCTGTTTTTAGGTAGTCACTCGACTACCTAGTTTGCTTTTTGCAGGCTGAACTTTTCTTTCCCGGCCCGGTAGTTGCCGTTGTGTTGCATCACTTGATCCAACAGCTCTTCAGGGATGTCCACAAAACTGTGCTTCTCTTCAATGCGGATCTTGCCAATCGAAAAGCCCGGGATATTTGCATGAAAGGCGATCGTGCCGACGATATCACTGGGGCGGATGCCGTTCAACTTGCCTTTATTCAACTTCAAACGAACCATCCCCTCTTCATGAGACGAATCACCGCGACGCTTTGAACCGCCTGCCCTTACAGGCATGTCGCGCCGCCCTGACGCATCGCGCCTGGCACCGCGACTAAAGTCGCGTTCGGGTTTGCGGGTCATGTCCATTTTAACATCCGCGATCTCTGCGATCGGGCGCTGCTTTTCATCGGCGCGCGCGATCTTAATGGCGGCCGCGGCGATGTTCAACGGGTCGTGCCCTGCTTCGATAAGTTCCTGCACCATCTCAAGTTCGCGTTTGTATCGTCCGCGCCCAAGCCAGATCTTCAAGTTTTCAACCACTTGTGACTCACGATGACGATGGATATCCCCAATAGCGGGCAGTTCCATTTTCGTGATGATTTGCTTGGTCAGTGCTTCTACTTCGCGAAGGCGGCGCTTCTCGCGCGGTGCCAGCAGGGTGATGGCCACGCCAGTTTTGCCTGCACGGCCTGTGCGCCCGATGCGGTGGATATATACTTCCGCATCATCCGGCAGATGATAGTTGAAGACGTGCGAGATGTCGTCGATGTCGAGTCCACGCGCGGCTACGTCAGTTGCGACCAGTACCTTGAGTTGATTCGAACGAAAGCGACCCAACACACGCTCACGCGCGTTCTGGTCGAGGTCGCCATGGATAGCCTCAGCAGGAATGCCGCGCACGACCAGTTCGTTGGCCAGGGTGGCAGTCTCAGCGCGCGTGCGGGCGAAGATCAACGCGCTTTTGATGGGTTCGATCTCAAAGAGACGCGTGAGCGCGTTGGTCTTATCTGATTCGTGGACGAGATAGTAACGCTGTTCGATGGCCAGGGCGTTGAAAGAATCCCGTTTAATGGTAACAGATTGAGGGTCCCGCATGAAGCGATTTGCGAGGGAACGAATACGCGGAGGCAGGGTGGCGGAAAATAGAGCGGTCTGGCGCTCGGGCGGAGTTTCACCCAGGATCTTTTCCACATCTTCAATGAAACCCATGTTGAGCATTTCATCGGCTTCATCCAGCACCACGGTGCGGACGTGTTTGATGTTGAGCGCATTGCGTTCGATGAGGTCCAGCAGGCGGCCGGGTGTACCCACCACAATATCCACACCGCGATTTAGTTTGCTGATCTGAGGTCCATAAGGCTGGCCACCATAGACGGCCAGCACGCGCACATCAAGGTGCTTTCCATATTCGGTCATGGAATCAGATACCTGCAGGGCAAGTTCGCGTGTAGGCGCCAGGATCAGGCATTGCACGTAACGCTGCGGTTGAAAGTTGTGGAGGATGGGGAGTGCGAAGGCGGCAGTCTTGCCTGTGCCTGTTTGTGCCTGGCCGATCGTATCCGCGCCAGTGAGCATGAGCGGGATCATGCTCGATTGAATGGGCGTGGGCTCGGAGTAGCCAAGTTCATTGATGGCCTGCACCAGTTCTGCGCGCAGGTTGAGGGAAGTAAAATCGGTTGTCATCGTTTCCTTTTATGTAATTGCGAGGAAGGCCTTAGCCTGACGAAGCAATCTTCTGGTCGAGTCGGAGATTGCTTCAGGCAAAGCTCGCCTTCGCAATGACATGTAATAGGGGTGTTTCGATGACTCTGTTTAACTTCCTTCTTGCCAATCAAAGCTTCTCTTTGCAGATAAGCCTTCGGACATGCCCCTCGCAACAAAAAAGCCCGACTAATCGTTCAGCGGGCGTTCAGAGTGATCAAAACAATTCCCAAAAATATGCCCTCCGTTGAGGACAGCGAGAGTATAACATGGATTAAAGGGTTTGAGTTGTTTAGCTACTGAAGCTAAAGGGAACTATGCTATCTACGCATCCTCCGCTTTTTTTATTTATCCCTACATCCTTTTTACACTTGCACCTAGTGCAAGTGTAGGTGTCTTTGGTTATAATTCGCCGTAATGGATTCTAAAACCCTGCAAGTCCTTGAATATCCAAAGATCCTCGAGCGCCTGAGAGCTTTCTGTGATTTCTCTGCGTCGATGGATCTGGCGCGCGCGCTCCAGCCCACGGATTCTTATGACCTTGCCCTGGCCCGTCTTGCAGAAACCAGCGAAGCACGCACATTATTCGCTACGAGCGATATCGGCATCGGTGGCGCACATGACATCCGTCCCGCGGCGGAGCTGGCAGCGCGCGGTGGTGTGCTCGACCCTCAGCAATTGTTGGATGTCAAAGCCACGTTGATATCATGCCGCGAGTTGAAGAAGTCACTGGAGCGCAGAACGGATGAAGCCCCGCGTCTCGCGCAGATCGCGGCTGGGCTGCCCGAATCGCGTGGCATCGTGGATGCCATCACGCGCGTGCTCTCGGAGCGCGGCGAAGTATTGGATTCCGCTTCACCGAAACTTGCCACGCTGCGACGCGAGATCAAGATCGCACATGATCGCCTGATGTCGCGTTTGCAAAAATATCTCACTGAGTCCGCCAGTAAATTACAGGAACCCATCATCACACAGCGCGATGGGCGTTACGTGATCCCGTTGCGCGCAGAGTTCAAGGGACAGATCAAGGCTGTTGTGCATGACCAATCCTCCAGTGGTGCGACGTTATTCGTAGAGCCATTGCCTGTCGTTGAGTTGAATAACACAATGCGCGAACTGCAATTGCAGGCACGCGATGAAGAACGGCGCATCCTTTATGAACTCTCTGTTCAGGTCGGTGACCATCGCGAAGAACTCATTTATGGTGTTGAAAACCTGGCGATGCTTGACCTTATTTTTGCAAAGGCAAAGTACGCGGAGGAATTGAAGGCAACAGAGCCGGTTCTTCATGAGCTGAAGGACGTCAGACACAGAAAATCAGATAACAAGTCTGAAGTCCAAAGTTCAAAGTCTATTGTCCTGGGGAAGGCCCGCCATCCCTTGCTCGACCCGGCTACTGTTGTTCCCATTGATATTGACCCACCGCCAAATACACGTGCCATTATTATTACGGGTCCAAATACCGGCGGGAAAACCGTTTCATTAAAAACTGTTGGCCTGCTCGCGCTCATGGCGCAGAGCGGACTGCACATCCCGGCGCAGAGCGGCTCTGAGCTGCCTTGTTTCCACGATGTTTACGCTGATATCGGTGATGAACAATCCATCGAGCAATCGCTGAGTACGTTCAGCGGCCATATCACCAACATCATTCGCATTCTCAAACATATTGATTCTCGCTCGCTCGTCATTTTTGATGAACTGGGTGCAGGGACTGACCCGCAGGAGGGCGCGGCGCTGGCACGCGCCATTATGACCCATCTGCTCGAAAGCGGATGCACAACTCTGGTCGCAACGCATTACCCGGAACTCAAAACATTTGCACATTCAACAGAAGGTGTGGTCAACGCCTCTCTGGAATTCGATATTAAGACTCTGCGCCCCACTTATCACCTCACCATTGGACTCCCTGGACGCTCCAACGCGCTGCTCATTGCACAGCGACTCGGTCTCCCTCAGCCGATCATTGAATCCGCCAAGGCAGAGATCCACCCAGACGATCTGCGCGCTGACAAACTGCTCGACGACATCCGCAAGGAACGCAACCGCACCTCACGTGAACGTCAGAAGCTGGAGAAGGCGCGCGACAGGCTTGAGAAGCAAACAAGCGCAATCGACAAGCGACTCGAAAAGATCGAGGATGAACGCCGCGAGGTGTTAGCCAGGGCGCGCGCCGAAGGTGAACTCGAAGTGGCCGTATTGAAACAAAATATTGATTCTTTGAAGCAGCAGCTCAAGAAGGCAAAACAGCCGCTGGAAGCCTTAAAAGAGATCGAAGAAAAAGTGGAAGAGATCGAAGAAAAAATAGAATCTCCGGTCGAACGTCAATACCCTTCGGGCACGATGAGGTCGAAGATCGAAACTCAATCTCAGGTCTCTAATCGCCAGTCTCTAAAGTTAGGTGAGCGCGTCACCGTGGGCACGTTGAATGCTGAAGGTGTGGTGACAGCCTTGGGCGAGTCTGACGCGGAGGTGCAGATCGGGAGTCTGCGCGTGAGGACGCGGCTGGTCGATCTGGTGAGGAAATCTGGTGGAGAGTCACAAGTGATCAGTAATCAGCCGCCAGTGACTAGTAAGTCAACAGCGACTGTCAGCGCGAAATCTCCCGGGCTGGAAATTAATCTGCGCGGCAAACTGGTGGATGAGGGGCTTGATGAACTGGAAAGATATCTGGAGCGTGCCTATTCGGCGGGTCTGTTGTTCGTGCGCATCGTGCATGGCAAAGGGACAGGCAAATTACGCGATGCAGTTCGTAACGCACTGAAGGCCAGCCCGTACGTCACGTCGTTCGAAGAGCCAAAGGAGAATGAGGGTGGCGCGGGCGTGACGGTCGCGAATATCGCGAAGTGAATGTCATTGCGAGGGCGTTCGTTGCCGGAAGCAATCTCCCACATTTGTTGGGGATTGCTTCGTCGGGGAGAGCACCCTCCTCGCAATGACATGGACATTATTGAGTTGGTGTAATTTTACTGGAGCGAATTATGTCTCTTGACGATGCCATCAACCAGATGACGGATACGATCAAAGCTGCATGTGCGAGCGCGGAGATCAAGACGGTTAAGATGTCTGATGAAGAAGCACGCTTGAGCGTATATGCGCCCGCGGGCGATATCCAGAATATCCAGGACGCGACGTTTATGCCTGCCATTAATCTGTTGAACAGCGATGGCATGGATATTCAGGTGTTTGTTTATGATAAGGACGCGGGGCCGTTGAAAGGATGAAGGATGAATTTAGAAGGATGAAGCCTCCCGGTATTCGGGAGGCTTTTTGTTTGGTATGCTCAAGGCGGCGTCCTCGCCGCCGGGGACGGCGGCTGAGCAATGGAGGCTATCCGCTCAGCGCGATAGATCTTTTATTCTCCCGCCACCGCGCGCCAGACGACGTTTAGCGCGGCCAGGCCGGTCATGCGATGGATGATGGTCGCTTCTTCATTCAGGTATATATCGCCCTGCAGCGGGCGATCATCGCGCGTGTATAAGCCGTGGTTGGGCAGGTCTGACACGGCAGCCCAAAAGTTCCAGAGTGGAAGATCATATTCAACGGCCAGCAGGGCCATATCACGGTTGATGCGTTCATCCAGTTCGCGGTTATCTGCCTTGGTGGCAAGGATGGGTACCACGCCTGCATCCATCAACTGCAGGATGATGCGGCGCAGATATTCGGTATTGCGCGACTCGAAGTGCGTGCCCACCTGAATGATAACGAAGGATGGGCGATGCGTGCGCAGTTCACATTCCACGGGCGTTTCTGCAAAGGTACAGTTATATTCACCGCGATGCCACTGCTGCCACAGGAGCGAGCCGGGCGTCGTTCCATCCTGTGCGGTGGAACTTTCGCGATTGAAGGAACCGTTGAAATAATTGACTGTCTCGCGCAGTTCAGGATCAAGGCTTTCAAGGATTTCTGCATCTGTTTCGAACACGCCGAAGAATTCACCGGGCCGGGCCTGGCAATCACCGAAGATCGAAAAGGCCTGCGGATCATTGCCCAACACCTGGCCTCTTTCATAAACCTTTTGCAGGCTGGGATCTATGATCTGTGGCAGCACGGGCCAGCTCTTCCATTGCTCAGGGTCAGAGCCAGGCGGGCCTGGCGGCCGCGGTGTGGAAGTGAGAGTTTTGGTTGCCACAGGCGTAATGGGGGAAATGATCCGCGGCCTGGAGGTGACAGTGGGCAATGCTGTAGTGACGGGCAACGGGAGATAATTGGATGTTGGCGAACTAGGAATCTGCGTTGGCGGGGGGGTGGATTCCGCTCCGCAGGCGGTGATGAGGAGGAAAACCAAGAGTGAAAAGATCAATATGCGGTACATTGTGTTATATAGGGCGGGAGAACCCCGCCCCTACATTTTCCCATTCGCGCGCAAAACGCAGGATTTGGTTGCGGATATAAAAGATATGCGGGTCAGCAAACGACCTGCGCTCCTTGATCAACTGCATCGCCTCCAGCGGACTGTGACCCTGCGCGACCAAAATACAGGCACCCATCGCCACGCCACGGTGACGTCCACCCGCACAGTGAGCATAGACTTTGCCACCGTTGCGGATCGTTTCGAGCGCCAGCCGCGCGCCGCGCTGCAGTTTTTGAATAGGAATTGGAAAGAAGGGACTATCAATCGTTCTCAACGACAAAAAACTGAGTGGTTGAGCATACCCATCGACCGCGGGATAATGGGTAAGGCGCATATTGATCACCAGCCGCACACCCAGCTCGCGTAAATGATCGTAATTCTGCACGAAGGGCGTGGTGCCAATGAACAGGTCATCGGTGATGCTGGAGAAATCCATATTGAAATGGTAACACAGGATTTTTACGCAGTACCGAAGTATCATCTAATATTAAAGTTTGGATTTCGGCTTACAAGCTAAGCAGTTTTCTGGACAAAACAATTCAAATGTTTACTTATAAATGAGACAAGCAATAGAATGTTTTCATTATGGCACGCTGGGGATTTTGTGCTAAAGTAGGGATATTATTGTCATTTGAGGGAAGGCTTATGAAACGTTACTTGACAGTTGGAATCATTTTCGGTATTTTGGTAGCGGTCATTGTTACCATAAGTTGGTTCGCGTTCCCTGCATGGCACGACCCTGCTTCGGGTGGCTTTTTGACCTTACTGGGAGTGACATTAGTTGGAGTATTGGCATTCATCCAAGGTGGAGTTTCTATTTGGAAAGATTTGAAAGAGGAGAAGAAAGAAGAACCAAAGCCCGCATCTACAAGTGCTGATCTTGATGTTGGTGGAAATGTAGGAGGGAATGTTACTGTTGGAAATAGTAATGTTATCAATAACTACTATCAACAAGTGGTAGAGAAGAATACCGAAAAACACGAACCCGACTATTGGGCGCTCAAACATCCCTACCCGATGCCACCTAATTTCACGGGACGAATTGCTGAACGCGCGACATTGACCCACTGGGTGAAAGAAGACTCAGAAAATCGATTATTCATTCTCCGTGCCTTGGGTGGATTCGGTAAATCGGCATTGGCTTGGCAATGGTTAACACATGATGTTGATATCAAGGAATATCCGAAAGTTGTCTTCTGGTCTTTCTATGAAGGCGATGCCAGTTTCGAGCACTTCATCGAAGAGACTCTCAAATACCTCAAACTCGAAATCCCACAAGGACAGCGTCCGCAAGTAGACGAATTGCTCAAAGCCATGGGATCACAAAAAATCCTGCTCATCATGGACGGCTTCGAGCGACTTCTACGTGCGTATGGCAATATGAATGCCTCACATCAAGGCGACGAAGATAAGAAATTGAAAGATACCGACCGCGATTGTGTCAACCTCAATGTGGAGCATTTCCTTAAAGGTATTTGTTCCATGCCGAACATGAAGAGCAAGGCCTTGATGACCACCCGTTTAACGCCCCGCGCGCTGGAAAAATATGGACAATTCATTCAAGGATGTCGCGAAGAAGAGCTTAAAGCCATGCACAAAGATGACGCCATCGCGTTTTTCAGAGCGCAAGGTGTCCGTAAAGGAACCAATCACGAGATCGAAGAGGTGTGCAGGCTGTATGGGTTCCATCCCCTGAGTCTGCGGTTGCTGGCAGGTCATATCATCACTGACCTAAAAAACTCTGGCGATATTGTGGTTGCCCAAAAACTAAAAGCCAGCGGCGATGTCATGCAACATCAAAACCACATTCTTGAAGTTGCCTACAATGGACTTCCTCATCACCAGCGAAAGCTACTCAGCACAATTGCCTGCTTTCGATCTTCAACAAAATTGGATACTCTAGAGTCGATTGCAGAAAGCAGGGATCACTGGATGAGGATCTGCATGACCTGATGGAGCGCGGGCTGGTGCAGTTCGATAAGAATAATTCGATATTCGATCTCCATCCCATCGTTCGCCGCTTTGCTTATGATCGCTTGACCGCTCCCGATAGGACAAGTGCTCACATTGTTCTAGTTGTTTACTTCGAAGCTGCGCCGCAACCACAGAAGATTGAAAAACTGGAAGACCTCGCGCCCGTGATCGAACTATACCATCACATGGTCAGGGGGGGAAAGTTGGATGAGGCGCGAATTCTATACAGAGATCGTTTAGATTCACTATATTATCGATTTGGTGCTTATCAATTAATCGTCGAACTTATGCAAGCGCTTTTTGTGGACGGAGACGATAAACTGCCACGTTTGAAAGAAGAAAGTGCGCAAGCATGGACTCTCAATGAACTCGCCAATGCCTACTCCCTGAATGGGCAGCCACGCCGCGCTGTGCCACTATGGGAAATAACAAACGACATTTACGAAAACAAAATGAAGAACAAGCATTATCTCGCCATCGGGTTGGGTGCTGTAGCGGCTGTAGCGCTGTTGCCTATCGGCGCACTGAGAGATGCGGAGCGCAACCAACATAAGGCATTGAGTCTTTGTCAAGAGATAGAAAATGAGGACCAAGAGGGGCTACATCATTATGAATTAGGTCGTATGTTGTTATATGTCGGAAAATGGAACGAAGCAGATAGCGAACTCAAAGTAGGATTGCAAATTAAAGAGAAAATAAGTCACATCCAAGCCCAAAGTGTTATCTGGTCATACCACGCTTTGCGCTTTTTGATGATGTCGAGAGAAGAGCTAAAGACAAAAAGTAAAAACCTAAAGCTAGCTATTGAAGCCTCAGAGCGCGCGCTTAAGCTTTCAGATGAAACGACAAAGAGAATATTTTCAAATCCGGTTGATTATACGCGTGCTTATTGGCTGCTTGGCGCGGCGTATCGAGAAAATGACGACTTGAATAAAGCAGAAGAATATTTATCAAAAGCTATAAGTATTTGTCGGCAAATCAATAATGTGTTATATGAAGCCGATATTCTGCTTGAACTTGCAAAGCTATATTTTGCCAGAAACGATTTTAAGGATGCAAGAGAAAAAGCCGAAGAAGCGTTGCTCATCACCGAGCGTTGCGGCTATGCTCTGCAAGGCGCGGATGTGAATTTGTTCCTCGCCCAATACGCGCTGGAGCAGGAGAGGGACAAAGCCAAGGCAAAGGAATATGCTGAAACCGCGCTGAAACTCGCTTATTGCGACGGTCCGCCGTATTATTACAAGGTAGCGTATGAGGAGGCGGAGAGGATGCTTGAAAGGATGAGGGATGAAAAGCGGGGCTGAAGCCGCCTGCTCAGTACATGGAAGCGCTTCGCGCTGATTAAGCGAGCCGGCTTTAGCCGACTTTCATGAACTGAGGCAGGACTTTAGTCCGACGGGCAACGATGAAGAAACAAAAAGGACTCGACAACGCGCTGAGTCCTTTTACTACTCATTTATTTCCTGTCACTCATTACTTTCCCTCTGCAACCTGATAAGCAGTTGATTTATGTGATTTATATTTTCGGGCTGGAAGTTTATCCACCAACTGAATGAGTGAACGCAGGGCTTCATTGACAGATTCCGAGTCTGGAAAATATTCAAGCACATCGGGCGCGAGCAACACAGTGCCCTCCGCCAACATGAAATGATTGACGACGACTGTCCCATCGCTCTTTGTCACATGGGCGGTGTATCCCTTATCCAGTGGAAGATAAAATTTACCGCGCTCTGCCTTGCTGAAATCATATTCAGCGCGCATCTCGTCGTTTTTCTTTTTCTTCGTTTTCATAATTCTTTTTCTCGGCTTTTGTCGCCTTTCTGGCACTGATCAAACGGTTTCTTTCTTTTAAATCGGAGTTTTCCACGCGTGCTTTACATTTCAAATTATACCTTTCCCATGTATATAAAGAGGCGGAGAGGATGCTGGCAGGGTTATGACCCCTCCCCGGCCCTCCCTCGCGAAGCATCCTGTAAAGGGCAAATCCGACATGGAAATTTAGGTTGCCAAGCAAAATTTTGTGGTCGGATTTGGAGAGGGAGTATGTGTTGTATTTATGAAAATCTAAATTTCAAGTTCTCCCCCATTTTTGATCTTCAAATGGGGGAGATGTCCAAAGGACAGTGGGGGCGTTTTATGCTACACTCGCCACATGGAAACATTTTCATCCTCCATCAATTCATCCTCAACTGAATTCAATCAAAACTCTGAATATCATCGCGCACTTGCCAATGAATTGCGCGACAGACTTGCTCTAGTGCGACAAGGTGGCGGCGAAAAATATCGCAAGCGACAGGAAGAACAGGGCAAACTCTTCGTGCGCGAACGCATCGAACGCCTGCTCGACCCTGGCGCACCGTTCCTCGAACTGTCCGCACTCGCGGCGAATGATCTATACGATAGTGAAACTCCATCGGCGGGCATTGTCACGGGCATCGGGAGAGTTTCCAATCGCGAAGTCCTCATCATCGCCAACGATGCCACCGTCAAAGGCGGATCATACTTCCCGATGACGGTCAAGAAGCATCTGCGCGCCCAGCACATCGCCGAAGAGAATCATCTGCCCTGCCTTTATCTCGTCGATTCGGGCGGGGCGTTTTTGCCCCTGCAGGACGAAGTCTTTCCCGATGTGAATCATTTCGGTCGCATCTTCTACAATCAGGCAAGAATGTCCGCAAAGCGGATCCCGCAGATCGCGGCGGTAATGGGCAGTTGCACAGCGGGCGGCGCCTATGTCCCTGCGATGAGCGACGAAGCCATCATCGTCAAAGGCACGGGCACGATCTTCCTCGGCGGACCTCCGCTCGTCAAAGCCGCAACGGGTGAAGATGTCACTGCGGAGGAACTTGGCGGTGCGGATGTGCACACACGTCTCTCTGGTGTTGCGGATCACTTCGCCGAAGATGATGAACACGCCATCGAAATCCTGCGCGGGATCGTTTCAACGTTACAACGGCCTGCCCTGAGCTCGTCGAAGGGTCAAAACGTTCGAACGGCTCTTTCGACGCTGGAAGTTGCTCCACCAGAAGAACCTTTATTTCCATCTGACGATTTGTACGGCATCCTGCCCGCCACTTTCCGCGAGACCTACGACGTTCACGAGATCATCGCCCGCCTCGTGGACGGAAGCAAGTTCCGCGAGTTCAAAGCGCGCTACGGTACAACGTTGGTAACGGGGTTTGCGCGTATTCACGGATACCCTGTCGGCATCATCGCCAACAACGGAGTCCTGTTCAGTGAGTCCGCGCTCAAAGCGACTCACTTCATCGAGTTATGTGACCAGCGCGGTATTCCGCTCGTGTTCCTGCAAAACATCACTGGCTTCATGGTGGGACGCGAAGCCGAAGTTGGCGGTATCGCCAAGGATGGCGCCAAGATGGTCCATGCCGTGGCAACCACCCGCGTCCCCAAACTTACAGTCGTCATAGGCGGCTCTTTTGGCGCGGGCAACTACGCCATGAGCGGACGTGCCTACGGCTCGCGCTTCCTGTGGATGTGGCCCAACGCGCGCATCTCTGTCATGGGCGGGGAGCAAGCCGCGAATGTCCTGCTCACCATCAAACAAGACCAATTACAAAGAGAAGGAAAATCTCCATTAACTGTTGAGGAAGCTGAAGCGTTCAAGAAACCAATTCTTGATAAATACGAAAACGAAGGCAATCCCTATCATTCCACAGCGAGACTATGGGATGATGGTGTAATTGATCCAGTGGATACACGTCATGTGTTGGGGTTGGCGCTGTCGGTAGTTTTGAATTCACCGATTGAGGAACATGGGTTTGGTGTGTTTAGGATGTGAAAAGAAAGAGGAAAGAAGAAAGAGAACTTCGTGATTATGAACTATGCTGAATGGCTTGAAACTGTTCCGTCTGAAATCACCAATGATCCGATTTGGAAACTTGAAGTCTATCGTCTAGCTTTATTTGCTGATGACATCGGATGGAAGATATTCTGAGATTATCTAAAGAAAAACTCATGTTTAGCGTTGCTGATCAACTTCATCACTCTCTTGGCTCTATCAGTGCCAATCTAACGGATGGATATTCTCGAAGTAAAGGTCTTGACCGTGCACGGTACATCGAAATCTCATTAGGCTCTGCACGTGAAAGTCGCGACTGGTATTACAAATCCCGTCATGTTTTACCGGCTGAAGTCATAAAACATCGCATGGGATTAACAACTCGTATCATTAGCATGTTAGCCCCAATGATTCTCCACCAACGCAAACATGCCATTCGTGAAGAACAAGCCGAATACAATATACAACCATCAACCTTCTCCCTCGATTCATATATACCAATGCCTTAACACATCTTTCCTCTTTCATCTTTCTTTGACATTCAACACCACTCTCATAACCCACTCTCCACTTTCTACTCACCAATTACAAATAATGGAAACCAACTCGACTTTCCTCCAAACATTAAGGAACTAATTTATGACCATACCTCCCTCTTACGAATACTACGGCCTCATGGCAACCTTCTGGGACTTATTCCGCGGCGACACGTCCACCTGGGAGGATCGTTTCTTTTATCTTGCTACAGTCGAAAAATTTGGTCAGCCTGTACTGGACGTGGGCTGCGGAACCGGACGCATTCTGCTGGATTTCATGGGCCAAGGCATTGATATTGATGGCGTGGACAACTCACCGGATATGCTCGCGCTCTGCAAACAAAAGGCCGAAAAACTGAATTTGACCCCCAACCTCTATCAGCAGGAAATGGATAAGCTTTCTCTGCCGCGCAAATACCAGACCATCCTTGTCCCTTCCAGTTCATTTCAACTATTATTAGACCCCACTCTACCACCTGTTACGATGGACCGTTTTTACGCCCATCTGTTGCCGGGCGGCACACTGGTGATGCCATTTATGACCTTATGGGAACCAGGTGACCCGCTCGAGAGTGAATGGACGAGGGAAGCCACTCGTCCTGAAGATGGCGCGACAGTTCGCCGTTGGCAATACTCCCGCTTCGACCCTGATACCAGTCTCGAAGATACCATTGACCGTTACGAAATTATCCGCGATGATAAAGTGATCGCATCAGAAGAGCACCGGCAATCGCCTGCCACGCGTTCCTATATACAGGAACAGGCGGTCGCGTTATATCAAAACGCAGGCTTCAAAGGGATTCGAGTGTTCCATGAATTTACATTTGAACCCGTTAAGCCTGAAGATACGACATTCTGCATACGTGGTTTCAGGCCCGAATAATAAAGGAGCTTTAGATGAACTTTGAACAATCGCAATTAACAGGCAGCCCGCACCATTTTTTCGCCCAACTCGTCGGGGGCTGGACTGGTACAACTAAATTATGGCTCGAGCCAGATGTATTAGCCGATGAATCGCCCGTTCTGGGAACCATTACCCTGGTATTGGAAGGACGCTTCGCCATCTATCTCTATCAGGGCTCCATCGAAGGTGAGCAGCAGCATGGAATGTTCACCTTTGGCTACAACACCACAATCGATCAATACGAAGCCAGTTGGGTGGATAGCTTCCACAACAACACCGCCATTATGTTCTGTGTGGGCCACGCCACAGAAAACGGATTCATTGTCCTCGGCAGCTATCCCGACCCCACCGGCGGGCCAGACTGGGGCTGGCGCACAGAAGTCGAATTGCAGGATAGGGATCACCTCACCATCACCGCGTATAACATCGTGCCTGACGGCGATGAAGCCAAAGCGACTGAAACAAAACTCACGAGAGTAAAGAAGTAAAGTTCCCTCATCCCCAACCCTTCCCCCAATGGGGAAGGGAGTGCCCTCTCCTTCGGGAGAGGGTTAGGGTGAGGGAGAAAAAGGACAAAATGAAAATCCTCATCATCGGTGGCACACGCTTTCTTGGGCGACATCTGGTTGGATCTGCGCGCGTGCGCGGGCATGAAGTGACGTTATTCAATCGCGGCAAGACGAACCCTGCACTGTTCCCGCAAGTGGAAACGATCCTCGGCGACCGCGAACATGATCTCGATAAATTATCGGGTCGTGCATGGGACTCATTGATAGACGTCGCAGGGTATGTACCGCGCGTCGTCCGCCTCTCAGCCTCAAAGTTGGAAGGAAGCGTGGGTCGTTACGTCTTCATCTCATCCATTTCAGTGTATGCCAGTTTTAGCAAGGCCGGCATTAATGAATCTAATCCGGTTGGGAAGATCGAGGACGAGTCCTTTGAGGAGATCACAGGCGAATCCTATGGACCATTGAAGGCGTTATGTGAAAAAGCTGTTCAAGATATATACGCTGAGCGCGCGTTGATCGTCCGCCCAGGCTTGATCGTCGGCCCGAATGACCCGACGGATAGATTTACTTATTGGCCCGTAAGAGTGGCGCGCGGCGGAGATGTCCTTGCTCCTGAGAAACCCGACGTGCCCGTGCAGATAATAGAAGTGCGTGACTTGGCTGATTTCATCATCAAGTTGATCGAAGAAAACGCATCGGGCATCTATAACGCGACAGGACCAGATTATGAATTGACTCTCGGCGCGCTGCTTGAGGCGTGCAGGGAAGTCAGTGGCAGCGACGCGAACTTCAAGTGGGCGCCTGTTGAATTTCTGAATCAGAATAACGTCGCTCCGTGGAGCGATATGCCTGTTTGGGTTCCTGATACAGAAGAGGACGCAGGCTTCGCACGCACTGATATATCCAAAGCCATCAATGCAGGCCTAACATTTCGTCCACTTGAGGAAACAGTTCGCGATACGATCGGGTGGGAGAATACACGTTCAGTGGAGCATGAATGGAAGGCAGGGTTGAAGGCGGAGCGCGAACAAGAATTGCTTGAATTGCTGAGTAATGGAGAATAATTCCCATGCAGATCAAGGAACCTCGTCAGCAACTAGACCACATGCTGCGTCAAACGCGCATGAACCTGGTTAATTTCAGTCAGATGGCGGATACAAAGGCGCATATTTTGCTCAGCCTTTCTTCGGTGTTATTATCGCTCTCCCTGACGCAGGTTTCCGATCCGCGCTTCACATTATCCATCATAGGTCTGGATGTATTCCTGCTTATCACTGTTTTTTTTGCGCTGCTGGCCGTAATCGGAAAGGTAAAGGTCGTTGACCGTAAAAAACATTCCATCAGCGATTCCGATTACAGCCCACTTTTCTTCGGAAATTTTGGCGATGTTTCCTAT
>Ga0070699_100002552_pt1 | contig 16361 bp, 13 predicted proteins | sample KBSK1503metaG_FD_65473 | JGI IMG/M metagenome (GOLD analysis project Ga0070699, IMG submission 65473) | Corn, switchgrass and miscanthus rhizosphere microbial communities from Kellogg Biological Station, Michigan, USA - KBS K1-50-3 metaG | ecosystem: Host-associated > Plants > Roots >...
AGAGTTTTGCGTCCTACCGTTGGGATAATGGTTGAGCAGAACATAGCGTGCTCGTTATTTACGATGACACCCAATCGGTGTTATGGAACAGTTTCTTGCCAGATTCGACGATCGCCAGCCATACACGCGCGTAATGCGGTTTGGTCATGCCCTGCCAGAAATCGGAGGTGAAAATGTATTTGCCTGCCGCGATCAAACCGGTAATGGCGCCAGATCCCCGGCTCAGTGCGGTGAAGAATCGCTTCTCGATCCGCAGATTCCTTTCCGCAGAGCCCAGGTAATAATAAACTGCCCGTCCATGCCAGTAGCCCTTGCGTTGCCGGTTCTTTCGGGCAGAATCGATCAGCCGCCACAATACGCCAGGCATGTTCAGGGTCTGTTCGCGGGATTCGCGGTTTTGGTTGAACATGTTGGCATAATCGGTTGTACTGCCATTATCGCCCGAACGGATGCTTGCAACCAGTTTCGGCACATTCATGAAATCAGCGTGACAAGCGATTTGCCGAGTCAGATGAATGTCTTCGAATCCACCCTTCAAGGCGTTAAGCATAGCAAAACCTCCCACTCTGAAAAAGGCTTTTGCATCCACAATGGAGGCCTGCAATGGAAGCCATTCCCAAGAAATCAAATTGATCAAGCAGTTTCCTGATTCGTCAGGGAAAATATCAACAATCTTCTTGCCGTCATTATCCACCATGCTGAATGCCCCATGGATCCACGCGGCGGAACTAGTTTGAGTCGCATGCCAGAAACAATCAAACGCGCCGGGCAACATCCAATCGTCATCGTCGAGAAAATGTAGATAGCGCCCAGTTGCGACCGCCGCACCGGTGTTGCGTGCAATACTCCGGTTGATCTGGTTGGTGGCAATGATCCGCACGTTGGGCAGGTTTTGCCAACCCTCGACCGGTAAATCCCTACCTGAGTCGTTGACCACGATTACCTCACACGCTTCACGCTGAAACCCCTGTTCCAGCACGCTGTAAACAGCCCGGGCAAGGGTTGGGCGGCTAATGGTTGGGATGATGGTTGAAATGAACATTGGAGTAAGACACCTTTAACGGGGTAAAAGCTGACTGGGATCATAAAAGTAGATTTTCAAGTAAAAATCGTCGGGTGTGCGTAGGTAACGGATATCTATCAAGCGGGCATCGCTCTCCAGAAATGAGACAACCTCAGGGTTGGCGCGAATCGTTTCCGCATCGATTACGAACCAATAGCGTTTGCCGCTGTTCAACAAGGTTGGAACATCGATATCCTCATACTGGATAAATTCCCGATCGAGATAAAAAGGACGGAACTCGGGCCAATATGTCACGACAATATCATCCGGCTCGCTCCGTTCCTCGATGATGGAGAAGACGGTCTTCCATTCAGGGCGATTGCCATGATTTACCCGAAAATACAAGAGATTATCACCGCCTGCATCAGCCAGAAGTAAACCAAGAACCCCAATGGCAAGCCATTTGTGCAACCCATTGATATTTGTAAATAGTTCACGAATCGCCAGAGCTGCCAGAACAATCCAACTGAACAGGATCATGAAGACATAACGGTCTTTGGTGAAGATGTAGGGATTTACCGCAATTAGCATGATCAACGGAACCACCGCATTGACTGTCATCAAGAGGCCGGAACGATCCTTGCGCAGAATCAGGAAAATTCCGCTGAACAATGCCAGCACCATCAAGGGGATACCGATATAGAAACTGATATTCCCCAGCAACCGGATGGGATCATCATTTCGATATAGAAAGAACCAGCCAAAATCAGCAAAGAAACGAGATTCTCCATTCGCGATCCAGGTATAAATTTCAAGCATGCCCCCTATCAGGATCGGCAATCCTATTAGCAACATATTCTTGAAGTTCAACCCCGCTGGTTTTTCAAACTTGAAAACCAACAATGCAATAAGATATACAGCAATCACCGGAAAGATAAAAACCGAGAACAGTCTTTCAGAAAATGCTAGATAGATCAAGATATAAAAGGCGACGAAGTAACCAGGTTTGTTGCGCTCCAATCCCAGATGGAAGGCAATTAATGCCAGCGAATAAAATAACAGTAAAGATACATAGAAACGTGCATTTTGTGACCAGAAAATATGCCACGGTGCTAACGCCAGCAGCAAAGCGGCGATCAGCGCCACCCAATCGCCAAAGATCTTTCGAGTCGGGAAAAATAAAACTGGAATTGACACGATGCCAATGAGCGCTGAAGCCAGCCGGGCACTCCATTCGCTGACTCCCCAGATATTCAGCGCCTGCGCAGTCAGTATAACTGAGACTGGCACCCAATTTCGCGCTGGAGGAATATGAGCAAGGATCAAATCTGGTGTGCTGTAATGAGCCATGGCATGATTGATGGTGTAAAGTTCATCAATCCAAAAACTCCATTCACCCAGTTTATAAAATCGAAAAGCGGTCGCGAGCAAGGTGATTAATACCAGCCATATGTATGGCATCCAGGGTTTGCCAGCCAGGTTGATGAGATGATCTTTCATCTGTTGAGTTCGCATCACAAGACTAATTCAGCCTACCTTTTTTGAATGGAATAAACCCTGCACCAATCCGCGGATGGCGCGCAAGTTTCCCCGGCGCGCCTCGCGGATAAATACCTGAATTGCCAGAACCGGCGCGCCAAAAAGATAAAAAGCCATTTTCTGCCAAAGACTGGCATGCCTCTGCATAAACAACAGCCAGTGCCGCGATTTGTGCCGCGCATATTCCTCACTATATCCTTCACCGAAGGTATGACTGACTTGATGATACCCCACCGCTTTTGGAAAATACGTTGCCCTATAACCGGACTTTTGCAAGCGGAGAGAAAAATCCAAGTCTTCGGGACCAAATGGACCGAAGAGCGGGTCGAAGCCATTTAATTGCTGGAAGATATCTGCCCGCACCATCATCGCACCTCCACATGAGATGCAGGGCCTTGGCGCATCATACTGACCCTTATCCTGCTCGCCAAACCCGACCGGTTTCACCCTCCAAAACACAAAACTTATTTGAGCCCCTCCGCCGTCATTGATCAGGCTATGGTTGTGCATGAATCGCAGTTTGGCTTGTGTTTGTCCAATTTTCGGATCAGTCTCAAATGGTTCATAAAGCGCTTTGACAAAACCTGTTTCCACTAAGATGTCATTATCCAAGAAAAGTAAATGGGTAGCGCCATATTCATAGATCGCCATTCGAGCAGATGCGTTTCGCCCACGTGCAACGCCCAGATTGTCCTCACTGTAATGGGTAAAGACGTGGGGAAAGTTTTTCTTGACGGCCTCAAGAGTGCCATCTTGCGAGCCGTTGTCCCAAACCAGAACTTTGAAAGGGATGTCATCACTAGCCAGCAGGTTAGATAAACAGGCGAGCGTCTTCTCCCGTTGTTTATAGGTTAGTATTATGACAACCACGCTCCGCAACAAACCATTGTCATCAATTGGCATGGAAGATACATCAGGCTTCAAGGAAGTATAGCTCATAATATTTACTCAGAATCGATTCAAGTATCATTTTCCAATAATGCTGCCGCTTTCCATCGCTTCGAGCAATTTTGCAGAAAAGACCCTGTGTCCGCATTCGCTCAGGTGGTCGCTGTTGTAGAAAAGTTCAGGTTGGGTCGTGATCTCAGGATCATCGGAGAAATTGTAATACTCCACCTGATAAGTTTGTTGCAACTTATCAGTTAGCTGTTTCATGTCATCGATCATATAAGACCCCTGCTCCATAAAGTACTCATTATATTTTTCATAATATGTGGGCGTAAAAAGGACGATCCGAATCCCTCTTGATTGTAATCGCTCAATCGTCCTGGCAAGCGCGTCAAATGCATCCTGCTCCAACCCAGGATGGATCGCTGCCATTTGCATGGAGCTTGATACATTCCGCCCAGCAATTTCCCGGGCATGAGATTCCAGCTGTTCTGCGGTGTAATGAAAACAATCCCCCCAAACTGAGGTAGTATGAACTCCATCATAAGGAAATGGATTTATCGGTGATGCACTCGGTAGTAATCCCAGCCAAACCCCTTTCCAACCATCCGAACGAACGACACTCATGATATGTGTATAAGCGTCCAATTTCCCCATTAAAAAATTTGACAGATCCCCCCGAATAGGAGACCAGACAAGTATCAACGAATAAAACCCAACTCTTCTTGAGCGGAGCGATTCAAATTTTGCATTATCGCGGCTGAAGGAGTAATAGGAAAGTGTTATGAAGGCAGTTTTCAATTTAGGTAATTCGTCGTCCATGGATAAGACAGTTTTTTCGATCTCAAAGAGATCAGCAGCGGCAAGAGCCAGGGATTGTCCCTCGAGCCCAAGCACAGAATAATCTATCGAGTCAGCATGCGAGTTTCCCAATGTGATCGCTTCGATCTGATCGCGTCTTGCCTCCAATTTTTCAACCCGCTGTTGATATTCGACGCGCCAGTTCTCCAACGGCGCAACGTGATCTGCGAGAGAACCCAAGGCATTGAAAATCAGGCTTGTTCCGATGAGGAAGGCAAGGGCTTTGATGAAAAACTTCAGCATAGTATTAAAACCGGGCATAGATGAATTCGCCTGCCTCGAATTTTCCGAACATGAAGATGGCTATGACCAATCCGTAATAGAGCGACCAGCGCAACCAGACTGGATGGCGCCTGATAACTTCTCGCAGACTGCTGTTTTCCCTCTGTTGCCAGTGGACTATCTCCAGCAAGAGAATTGCCAGAAGGGCGATCAGCCAGTCGTACCACCCAACAGGCATCAGGTCGAACAAGGATACATTGATTTCCAGATTAACGAACAGGTGCTGGATTATATACATCGCATCCGAGAGCGAATGTGCGCGGAAGAATATCCACGCAAAGCAGACCAGGTTGAAGGTCGCAAAAATTCTGATCCCGTTCTCAACCAGTGGCGGCAGAGAGAACGGCAGCCGCAGAGAATTAATTCTCCGATTCCACAAGACAGAACTCACCATAAAGATGCCATGCAACGCGCCCCAAATGATGAAGAGCCAGTTAGTGCCGTGCCAGAGTCCACTTGCAAGCATTGTCAGCATGGGTGGAAGCATCATCACAAGGAGGTTATCTGAATTGAGTCCGCTCCGCCTCAACATGCGGCTGAGCGGATAGAAAATATAGTCCCTGAGCCAGTTATATAGCGTGATATGCCAGCGCCGCCAAAAATCGGGGATGGATTGCGCGTAATACGGCTGTTGGAAATTCTCCTGTAATTTGAAGCCTATCACCCGCGCCGCACCGATGGCGATATCTGCATAGCCCGAAAAGTCGCAATAGACCTGAAAAGCGAACGCGTATGTAGCGAGGATCAATGCAGCGCCTGTATAGGCTGTTGGGTCATCATAAACCGTGCTAACCATCAATGCCAGCCGGTCAGCGATGACCAGTTTCTTGAAGAAGCCCCACGCCATCCGCTGGAGTCCGCTGACGATCATTTCGTAATCAGGCGCTTGAACAGTATGGAATTGGGGAAGCAGTTGATTCGCACGTGCGATCGGTCCCGCTGTCAGGTGCGGGAAAAAGCCGATAAACAGGGCATAAATCCCAGCGTGATGCTCTGCTTTGATGACGCCGCGATACACATCCAGAACATAACTCAGGGTCTGGAATGTGAAATAAGAGATGCCTAGCGGCAACAATAGATTGAAGCCAGGGATTAAATGCGCGATGCCCAACTGTCCGAAGATAGCGTGGAGTACGTAGCTCGAGAGTTCAAAATATTTAAAAAAGAATAAGATTCCAAGACTGGCGAGCAGGCTCAGGGTGAGGATGAAGCGCCGCGTCGTTGGATGCATCTCCTTCTCGAGCAAGAGTCCACTTAAATATCCGATGGCGGTCATCGTCAAAAGTACGATGATGTATTTGGGATTCCAACTTGCATAGAACAGGTAACTGGCACCCAATAGCAGCATCCAGCGCCAGCGATGCGGAATGCTGAAGAACGCGATCGCGACAAGTGGAAAGAATACAAGGAATTGTATGGAATTAAACTTCATACTCGATCAGCCTTCATCCACAAACGCAAAACCCGCAAAAATTTTTCTCCGTCCACATCCTTCTGCCAGAAACGTGTCAATTCATGCAGGTCGCTCGCGGGTCTGACCACATCATGCAAACTAGTGCATGCAAACGCAAAGCCTGCCTCACGCACAATCCTCTTTGCATCGTCTGTTGCTGTGCCATTGGGATACGCAAATCCATCGACGCGTTTACCCAGCAACGATTCCAGATCGTGTTTGCTTGAAATGATCTCCTCTCGCTGCCGTTCCAACGAAAGTCGAGGCAACATGGGATGATGCCTTGTATGCGCGCCGATCTCAATCAATCCGCCATCAGCAAGTTGCAGAAGTTCGTCAGGATTCATCCCGCGGGTTGTCGCCTCATCAGATGAGATGCCAGACCAATTACGGATCGTATTCATCGCCTGACTCTGATCCTGGATATCCAATGCGAGCAGGAAATTATATAACCCATGAAGGAGTTTTCTGCGGACATCCAAATCCTCTTCAGGAGTCACATTAGGCTGATCCCACACAAACGATTTTTCTCCCGCATCCAAATGGAGCGTGCCCAGCTCCACCTGCGAAGACATCACCAGCCTATCCAGTTCATCCCACCAAAACTCCCTGCCTACGTAACCTGTGCACACAAAGACCGACGCCGGGATGCTGTATTTTTCCAAAACTGGTTTGGCTTGCAAAAGATTATCGGTATATCCATCATCGAATGTTACTGCGACAGATTTGGGCGGCAATGAGCCAGTCTTCAAACATTGGACCAGTTTGGCGAGGCTGATCGGATGAGCATATCTACTCAGCATCTCCACTTGTTCTGCAAAATGCTTCGGTGTCACACAGACTTCGTATTCGTCGCGCGTCACATTTGCAACGCGGTGATATCCCAATATCAAAGCGCCGCCGAGGACGCGAGCTTGCACCCAGCGGGAAAGGGTTTTCGCTGTTTTAATGCCCGGAATCCTCACTTGGCATCTTCCGGTTTGACTGCGCGGACAGCGATCAGTATTTCATAACTGCGATCCACTGCATCCAGTTCTTTCTGCTTCAAATCTTCAGCTGCCAAACCTTCAAGGAACGAAATCGCCGCAAGGACATTTCCATACGAGCGGACGGTTACCTGCCCCTTTGAAAAAGTCTCCTCAAAAAGTAATCGTGCAGATAATGATGTGAAACGCCAATACTCGCCCCATTTGTCGAAATCCTCCAGGCTGAGTTGCGCCATACCGGAAGCAGTTGCTAGAAGAACACCGCCGGGTTTAAGGATTCGGTACAAAGTGGCTATCGTTGTACGGGTATCATAGATGACCTGTAAAGTCTGGGTAAATAGGATTACGTCGAAAACATTCGATGGTAGATGATCTGCCTTCGTCAAATCAGCAATGATGGTGGCATCGAGGTTGCCTTCGACAGGATGCAGGACGTCACTATTCGTAACTCTATCCCCTCCATATTTGACTGTGTACGCATTGTGTTTTATCTCCAGTACATGCCCACGCACATCCGCCGAAAATTCGGAAAGGAATTTTTCGATGTAGTAACGGTCGATCTCCAGCCCGCGGCTGTTCCCATAATCCGAACTGACCGGCTTGAGGCGGCGCAAATGACCGAAACGTACCCACCCAACAGGAGGCCAGACGGCCAATCGGGCGAGTCGGCGCCGGGTCTCACGCGACAGGTATCGGCGTGCAAGGAGGCGGAGATGTTTTATCATATTCTACTGTGCAACAATTTTGTTCAGTGGCAATAAGGAATCGTCATACAAGTTATCCAACCCAAATCGTTCAACTACTCGAAGTATATTGTCGACCTGCGCTGGATTCAACTTCTTCCTCCAATACGAGACCTTGTCTGTTCCACTCACGATGGGACTTGTTTCGCGCGTCGTTTGCGATGGACGAGAAATTGTATCGAAGGCTAAAGGACTATATTGATGCCCGGTGAAGGCAAAGATCGAAGGTAGTTCCAGTTCCGGTTGCGTACATAGATTTTCGTAATACACGATCTTAAGTTCGCCCCCTTGGAGTTGCTTCAATGGCACCATGGTGCTGATGCTCCAAATGATGGCGTGTTTTTCTTCTTCGGTCTTGGCACTTCTTATCAACCCCTGATGTTCACTGAGGAAGTCTGCGACCAGAGCGGGCTGTGATAGAAAAGGTTCGATATCGCTGTCAGTTGCCCAACCCAGTTCCATCCTTGATAGAACAACTGCACACGGATGCCGTAACAAAAAAACAATCGGAACTTCGGGAAAGTTGTCGTGCAGCCATTTGAGTGCAAGATTGATTCTGATTTCCTTAATCAGGCGAATTTTCGGAAAGATCTGTTCGGTCTGATGGTCAATCCAGCGGTTGCGGATTTCGCCAGTAAAAATTTTTCGCGCAAATGAATGGAATTCATGATTCTTACTGCCAGGTCGTACATATTGAAAATAATGAAAACCGCGATACTCAGGAACGAGATCCGGGTTAAACGGCTCAAACATGGTGCGACAGGGAATTTGCGAAGCGATCAAATCTCCCAACCATGTCGTTCCACTCCGGGCAGTGCCAGCCACAAGAATGCTATTTTGCAAATCTGAATCAGGATTGACATATAAACGACTTGCGACTTCTTGAATTGCACGACGGTATAATTTTCGGGACCAGAATTGTATCTGCTTCAATTATTCCTTTTAAAATGCCTGATGCACAAAAGGCTACTCAAAATCCGCACCAGTAGAAATAAAGACTAAAAAAGTTCCATCGCCACGTAACCGGCTTTAGCCCACCAAACCAGAAGCCAGGAAAAAGCAATCACTTTCGCCAGACAGGCAACAATACAATTCTGTTGTACATTTCCTGGAACATGATTGGGTCGCCTACGCGATAGCCATTCTCCTCGAGGGCCACTGCCGGGTAGCGTTGTGATGACCCTGCCAGCTCAAAGAACGCAATCCAAAAATGATTCTCTACAGGCAACCGCTTCAGCAGTGCTTGTACATCTTTGGAGTACACAAAATGGAATTTGTTGATACCATACGAGTCCAGAAAATAGTCTAAAGAAGTGGAACTGGCCCAATCCCCTGTACGCAATCCTTTGGAAATAACAGTAATGGTATAGATATTGACTGATCCGGAGTTGTCGGCCTCGGAGGCGATGAGTTGTTGAGTCAGATCCTCCCATGTAACCCGGCTTCCCATTTGGGCACCCTCCCATGCCATCCTGTTGGTCCTCGTGTCTTTGATCCCCGCGTACAGACTCCAAAGGAGGATCAAGGCAATCCATGAATATCTCAGCCACTTTGGCTCCAGCCGGTATGCTGCAGCCGCCACCATGAGCAGATAGGGTATCGAGATAAAGATGAAGTAACGATCGATCCAAATAGCCTGTTCCAGCCTCTGGCTCATCAAATAGAGAACGACGACAGGTAAAAATGATAGAAGTGCCAGCCAGGAAAAGGCAATTCCATCATTACGCTCTGACTTGAAACCCGACTTGATTATTTTCCAGAACCACCATGCTACCGGTAAAAGGAACAGGAGCAATCCGACAGCATTCGGATAGCGGGAACCCATTGGCCCATCCAAAACGGAATAAAAATACAGAACGTCAATAATACCCGGCTTGGGAATCCAATCCAGATTTCTATCCAGCCCACCGATCGATTGTGCCTCCCGGATCACTCGGTTGGCCCAGGGAGCAAAGACCAATAGCAGGATCAAGGCCGCTAGCCCAAATTTCAATAGCTTCTGGCGCTGCCAGATCAACAAGAATAAAAACTCCATACCGACAACCACCCAGCCATAGTAATGAGTATAGATGTTGAGAAGATTGACGAGGGTAAGAATCACTAACTTTCCTGTAGTCCCGATCGTTGAATTGAAAAAACGCATGAATAGCCAAAACGAACACAGGGACAAGAAAGTAAACAAGCTATACATGCGCAGTTCCTGAGCATAGTGAATCATGTACCCATTGACAGCTCCCAGAAACAACGCCAAACTCATTTCAGGCCACTGAAAATCCAGTTCGCGGCACAGGAAATAAAAGGGCACAATCAGCGCAATGCCACTTAGAACAGGAAGTAGTTTGAGCCATAGCACAGATTCCCCGCCTATGGCAATCCATAGTTTCAGCAGGATATAAAAAAGCGGAGGGTGAACAATGTCAGCGATCACATAGGAGAACAAGCCCTGCCAATCCTGCTTTGCGCCAATCATGGAAAACGCCTCGCCCCCCCATATACTGTACGCGCTAATCTTCCAAAAGCGGAAGGCGATGAATAGAATCGAGACCAGGATAAAAACAGCCAGAGGTAACGATAAGGCTCGGCTGGTCACGCGTTTTGAATCAGGCAATGCCGCGACCAAGGTTTCTTTTGACATTACTCTTCTACAAACTCCTTTCAGATGCTTTCGAACGGAAGCCGGCACGAAACAAGATATCGGTGAAAGCTTTGTGCATGATCCCTCTTTCAAACTCGTTTGCTCCGATGCGAAGATACACAGCAAAATATACCAGCAGACCAGCGGCACCTACCAGCAGGATGATGATGATTGAGGCAGGCTGGATGGCCCCTCGCAATACAATAATGATAATGCTCATTGGTATTAGGGGGAGCAGAGTAGGCAATAGCACTTTGGTGTACATATCCCGTGCACTTGTCCCAATCACTCGCATGGCATATGGGGTAACAAATCCCAGACATATGATAGTTGTCGGCAATAAGGTACCAAGAGCCACACCCATCAGACCGAACCGCTGCACCAACAGAATCGACAGGATCAGGTTGGCAATACCGGAGCCAATGGTCATTGCGGCCAGCGGGGAATGCCTCGCCATACCCTGAAGAACAAAACCGGCAGGCCAGGTGCTTGTATCGATCAAACTGGCGGCAATCAGGATGACCACCAGATAAGAGTAACTCGCATATTCGGCCCCCACCCAGGCAGTTAGCAGAGGCTTTACCAGAATGACCAGGACCATGCTCATGGATAGAAATATCGCCAGGGTGACACGTGTACTCACAATATACAGGGAACGCAGTTGCGCCGAATCCTCCTTGGCATGGATTTCAGAAGCCATAGGAAGCAGGAGAGTGAGAAACTGTTCTGTAAAAGTTTGCGGCAGTGTACTCAGCCGCCGTGCCAGGTTATAGGGCGTGACCGCGCTGACCGGCAGGAAGCCGCCAATGACTATTTCATCCGATCGGCTTTCCAGATATCCACCCAGGTTCATAAAAAACAGGGATGAGCTGTAAGAAACCAATGTTCTTAGATGAGCGCGGCTGGGGCCAAACCAACCAAATCTCAGCTCGGGCGCAACCCGATAGATTGACCAGGTGCTGAGAAGCTGAACCAGAAGGGTAACGCCAATGCCAACCAGCGCTAAGCCGATGGCGCCTCCACCAAATAGTAGAACGGCAAAAGTTGCTCCAGCAGAGACGAGAGTTGCTGTCACACCGATTAGATTGATCAGGTCAAATCTCTGCAATCCACGCAAGACAGCCGTTACAGTTGCCCCTGGAATCGTGATCCCAACTCCAATGCCGGCCAGGAGAAAAAGCCAGATGGCTGTTTCCTGTTCCGAGGGTGCTATATTGAAGATACTACTGAAGAACGGCGCAAAAATGATACTGATGAAGATCACCAGAAGTCCCAAACCGGTATTCGTCCACAGGGCTGTGGCGATAACCGTGTGAGCCATTTCGCCTTCTCCCCTTGCCCGATATTCAGCGACATACTTGGTGACAGCGCCAGTGATCCCAAAATCGAGCAGGAAGCCGTACGCGACCACTGAACCAACCAATGCCCACAGACCATAGGTTGTCTCCCCAAGCTGGTCCAAAACAAATGGCGTCAGGACAAACCAGACTCCCAGATTGATAAATTTACCAATATAGTTGCTCAGGCTGCTCACGAGCACATGATGTGCTACTTTATTCCGTTTGGATTCGTCGGTCATGCTCGCTTGAACCTGAAATAGGGAAGTTTATTGATAAATCGGGCCAGCCGTCCTCCATATTTGGATAGATACAGGCTTCTGACGTTATAGTCGCTTGCGAGAAGCAGCCAGTTCTTCGGGGAAACCTGTTCCATCTTGATGAATTCGTACGGCTTAAACAATTCATCCTGGCTATACCAGGATAAAACCATATGATTCTTAAGAAATAAGAATGGTGCCGATCCGAGATACCTTGCTCCACTTTTCAGATGAGTGGGCAGATAACCAGCCAGATCGCCAAAATCATCCGTGATAATCGCAATCCCCCCCGTCTTCAGAGCTGTGTGAATTTCCTGGATGGCTTTGACAGGCTTTGGTAAATGCTCAAGAACCTCAAAGGATACGACAACATCGTATTGACCCTCCAAACATACCTGATAATCATAAATGGGGTTGATATTTTTTCCCCAGGTTCCGGAACGCTGAAATCTTTTTACAGCAAACTCGAATGTCTTGCTGCCGGGCACCTCATAGTAGTCAAGCTGTAAACCATTATTCGCCAGGAACAGAGAGTCATTGCCCGGTCCATCGCCATGCATAAGTATTTTGAGATCTGTAATCGGAATTCCAACCCGATCCGAATAGAGTTGAATCCGTTCCAGCGCATGTTGAATCCAGAGATGTCTGCTTGGCTTTGACCAGTAAACAAGAGAGTCAAAAATAAAGCCATCGCCTTCCGTGTACAAGAGGATCATTTTTTCATCGAATTGAAAAGGGGTGACGCCAAATCGCTGTACATCCTGTATTACATTCCAGCCAGGTTCAAGCGCCTGCATCCAGACGCGATGCTCGACTTCTTCCTGGGGCAATCCAGTGAATTCGACAATTTCCGCTACGATTTCCTGAAACGTAATTGGTAATCGGATGGACGATTCTTGCTTTCCTTGTATGTTCATGATTTATCAATTTTCAGGGGGCCAGACACCTCAGCGATCATTTCTACTTGTTTTCTACGCCACCCAAGCGCTTCAGCATCCCCAAACCGAAGTGCCAGCCAAAAGCGCGCCAGCGAATCAGTTCCTTGGATTTCAGCGCGACGTAATGAGAGGGAAGGTGTAATCAGTGTATTCAAACCAGCGTCTACAGTACAACCAGCAGCAAAACCAGCCTGTTGGACCATCGCCTGTACGGAAGGGTCATATTCACCATAAGGATAGGCGAACAGGTTAATTGGCATGCCCAGCCTCTCCTCCAGTTGCATACGGGAAATCGCGATCTCCTCTTCAGCCTGGGTTGGCGAGATCGCCGTCAATAAGGGATGTGTACAAGAGTGAGCACCAAATTGTATGCCTTGCTGTGCCAAGTCCATGATCTGTGACCAGGACATCAGCGGTCTGCGAGCCAGCTGTTTCATCTTATCCCACCCATTCACAAGCCCTATATACCCACTTACCAGGAAAATTGTTACGGGAATTTTATGCTTTTGAAGAACAGGCCAGGCATAGGTATAGTTATCTGCGTATCCATCATCAAATGTAATGACCACCGAGCGGACCGGGATCGGATGGCGCTCGTGCTGGCAGGCAAGGAATTGTTTTAGAGTGATTGGATGATAACCCAATCTTTTGAGCCAGGTCATTTGTGCCGCAAAGCGGTCTGCGGGCAAAACATAAGGGCTGGCTGGCTCGTGTGATGAACCAATAGCGTGGTACATGAGAATAGGCGTACCAGTCGTTAGCTGACGCCAGAGATTTGCACTGGCGTTCTTTCTTACACCTCTCCAATAGCAAAGCATTTGTATGAGACTATATAATGAGTATCGACGAGCTGGGTTTCTCATAAGGTGTCCGAGGAATTCCAGCCATCGGGGGGGAATGTGGAAGGTCAAAAGCAGACGGCGCAACAGCAGCTTGCGCCAGCTTCCCTGAGCAAAAGAGCCAAGTGCCTGTGTAAGCCGCAGCGGGTTCTGCTGATAGAGCTTTACATCCACTTTCCCCGCGTTTTCTGCATCCCGGCTTAATTCGCGAAATCCTTTCTGTTCCTCCTGACAACCGAGCGCGTTTGGGGCATAGACGAGGGTACAGCCCTGCTTTTCCAGACGGCTGGCAAGGTCCACATCATAACCGCGAATGATGTCCACGGCAAATCCCCCACATTCCAGGAGTGCCTCGCGCGGAGCAGACATGTTCCCGCTGTAGCAATCCTCCCAGAAAAGTTTGGTGGGCTCCTGGTTCAACCAATCATAATGCTCTCGCCATCCCTGGGCGAATGCATTGGCATACCATCCAGTATTTGCCGGTAACGAAAGCGTTATTTGGCCCACAACAAGTGCATTTGAATGTTGATGCTGTGCCTGCAGATGTTCGGCTGCTAGTTTAGAGTCGGCGATGATGTCATCGTCCAGAAACAGGCAGTAATCACCTTTTGCCTCCAGTGTTCCTCGGTTGAGAGCACTGGGTTGTCCACTATTTTCCTGCCAAATCGGGCGTAATAAATAAGGAGACGCAAACTCTTTCAGCATTTCACGGGTTTTGTCGGTAGAACCATCAATTACAACAACTACTTCGAACCTGCTTGCTGCCAATGTCTGGCGGTTGAGGGCTTCCAGGCAAGACCGGAGAAGCTCAACTCGGTTATAGGTCGGAATCACAATACTGATTTCGATCCGGCTCGCTTCCCTTACGTTGTGATTAGCCATCGAGCAGCACCATATAAGAGTCCCATAACGTAAAGAAAATCCCGATAGGCTTGATTGCGCTGACGCAATAGGCGGTAGGGAAAGCGCAAAAGATAGCCACTTATATTCCGTACCATCCGCTTAATCATATGAGTATCTTTCAAACTAAAAAATTTAGCATAAAAGGCACCTTGTCCACAACCGTAATTCCAGTGAAGCTGGAGAGATTCTTGATGGGAGCGCCAATCGCGATGATAAACAGTAGCATGAGGTTCGTAAACAATACAGTAGCCATTCTCAAGAAGACGAAATGCGAAATCGTTATCCTCTGCTGCGGGGTAAATCGTCCCCGGACCTAATCGTATATCAAAACCACCTACATGATCAAAGGTAGAACGGTAAATACTCATATTTCCGGTAAACAGAACATCCCGATTTACACGCCCGCGATAAGTGATGGCTTCCTGATCATCCCGTATGGAAGGTGCAAATCCCTCCCCATCTTCCTTGGAAGATAATACCTGGCCTGTCACAACACCCCGATGACCAATAACAAGCAGGGCGTGCACAATGGAACCAAACCAGGTTGGTGTCATCAGCATATCATCATCAGTAAAGACCAAGATGGGGCACGAGGCTGCTGAAACAGCCATGTTCCTGCCAATGCTAACGCCTTTTTTGTCGCTCCATAGATAATGAAATTTACAATCCTGCTCAGTCTGAAAGTTCGTCAAGACGTGGTTGGGTGTTTCACTCTGGTCGATAACAATCATTTCAGTGGGGATTTCATCTCCTTGCAGGATCGACTGGATCGTATCCCAGAGCAGTTCCGGCCTGTTTCGCGAGCAAATAAGCAAAGAAGTTTCGGGCAGGTTTGTTCTCTGACCATTATTGCCGTATTCTTTCCTCTCGTTCGTATTGTGAACCATTATTCCTGAAGTGCAATCTCTAAAGAACGATTACTGACCATAAACATCTATCAACTGAATGCTTCGATACCTGACTTCGTAGATCGGCTTGCGTGCGTACAGCCATTTGCGCAAAGCCCTGTAAAAGCCACTCTGACGGTTTTGGACGATCACATAATCTGCTTCCTTGAAAGTGTCCGGATTCAGTTTAACACCTGGAAAGGCAGATATAGCATCAGGGCCGTTGGCGATCTGCAGGTCTGGCCGTAGCTTGCCATGCAACTGATAGTAAAGAAGTACATCCTGGCATTCCCCATCAACCACGGCACCCTGCTTTGCATGTGTATTCAGAAAAGGAAGGACATTCACATATGTCTCACACCAATATGTGGTTTCCATCCCCAGCACTTTGGCACCATAGATACCTCCGATTCCTTCTGAATAATAGGAGAGCAGATGGGGATAAAGGTCATAAGCAAGCAACAGGTGAGGCATAAATGTCAAAATGACCATGATCAAGACAAGTTGATGCCTCTGCAGCTGTATTCCTCTCTTCGCCAGGAGTTGCTGGATTGCAGGGACAGTCCGGGCAAATCCAATACCGGCAAGTGCGGCAATGTAAGGAAAAACAGGCATCATGAATCGCTCATCATCGAACACCTGACCGAGTCCGGTGGTAAAAATCACCAGGCAGACAAATATTCCCAAAATCAGTAATTCACCAAAGGGTCGATCTTCCCGGTATCTCATCAGGGAAACCATCCCTATCCCAGCCAGAATCATCAAGGAAAACGGTACAACAATAGAGGTCATGACAAAAGGAAAATG
>Ga0070699_100002553_pt1 | contig 16360 bp, 11 predicted proteins | sample KBSK1503metaG_FD_65473 | JGI IMG/M metagenome (GOLD analysis project Ga0070699, IMG submission 65473) | Corn, switchgrass and miscanthus rhizosphere microbial communities from Kellogg Biological Station, Michigan, USA - KBS K1-50-3 metaG | ecosystem: Host-associated > Plants > Roots >...
AGGGTCGCGACCACGGGGTCGAAGATCGCGTCCGCGTCGGCATTCGAGCTCGTCCCGTCGCGCACCGCGAGCCAGTCTGCCGAGGCCTCGACCGGCTGCCCGCCGCCCGTCACGCTCGCCCGCACCACGCAGGTGTACGTGGTCTTCGGCGCCAGCGGCTTTCCCGGCAGCGGCAGCAGGGCGAGCACGTTCGCGATCCGCGAGTCGACGTCGAACTTGACGGCGAGCGGCACCGGCGTGGCGGTCGCCGCGTCGGCGCAGAAGACGCTGTCGGTCAGGGAGGGCGCGAGCACGGGCGATGCGGGGAGGCTCGCCGGATCGAGCGACCCGCTCAGGAAGAAGTAGATCGCGGTGGTCGTCCCGAAGCCGTCGAGCAGGTCGAGCGCGTCCTCGACCGAACCCGTGTTCGTGGTGATCACCTGGGCACCGAGCCCGATCGACGCGCCGCTGTTGAGCAGCGTGCCGTCGCCGTCCGCCGGCCGGCCCTGGTCGAAGTAGAGGTCGTCGGGCCAGGGCAGCGAGCCGAAGACGCCGGGCGTCGTGTTCTCCGTCGGCAGCGTGAACTGCACCACCGGACCGGCGGCACGGGCGGCGAGGGGCGAGAGGACGAGCGCTGAGGCCAGGAGCACGGGCAAGCGGCGCATCTGTCGATCCTCCTGAGGCGCGCACTGATTGCACAGGTCGCCCGCGCCGTACAAGACGCGGCGCGAGATTTCCTACTCGCAGGGCGTGCTGCCGATGCAGACGCCGTCGGCGAAGCCCGGGTTCACGCAGACGTATCCGAATGGATCGGTGCAGTCGGAGTCCTGCGTGCATAGCTTCCGGCAGGCGAGCCCACCGTCGTCGACGCACACCTGGTCCGGGCCGGAGCAGCCGAAGCCCGGGCACTGACAGAGGCGCGAGCCACAGCCCGCAAAGGTGCAATACTGGCGGCAGACGCCGCCGCCCGCGCACTCCGCGTCGGTCGTGCACGCCGGACCGACGCAGTAGCGCGTGTTGCCGCCGTTGTCCCGGCACGTGTAGCCGTCCGGGCAGTCGGCGTCGTTCGCGCAGGTGACCCCGGCGCTGCACGTCGGCGACGGCGGATTGCACTCCGGCGGGTAAGGCGCGACGAGCGGGACCGCAACGCGGTCGGCGCAGTCGGTCTCGAACTCGGTCACGCAGCCGAGACAGGCGACCAGGCCGGTGAGGTCGTCGAGCGGACCGCCGCACGCCGCCCCGCCCGGCACCTGCACCGCGGGGCAATCGGGCGGAACGCCGATCGCCGCCGGCGTCAGGTCGTCGCCACCACCGCAGCGGCCGTCGCCGCCGCCGCATGCGGCGCAGATGGCGGCGGCCATCTTCGCCGCCGCCGAAGCGATCGCCGCGGCAGCCTTGCCGTCACCGGGATCCGGACACGGATTTTGATGGACACCGCGCAGGCGGCCGTCCCAGCACGTGCGAAGCGCCTTCGACTTGGCGACGAGGAAGCGCGCCCCTTCCTTGCCGATCGCACGGCGGCAAGCGGCCACGGGTGGCGCCGCGGGCGCGGGGCCATTCGGTCCGAAGTAGAGGGCGACGACCCGGCCCGCCGCCGCCGCGCCGACGCACGTGAAGCAGACGGGGATGTCCGCGTCGCCACCGACGGCGTTCGTGCAGGCGCCGTTCTGGAGGTTCGGGCAGCTCCCGATGTCCCAGCCGAGCGCGGCGAGCGAGTCGTCGTCGGCCGTGCCGCAGAGCCCGTCCGTCCCACAGCACGCTCGGACGACGCCGGCGCTCGCCTTCTCCGCGGCGCTCGCGAGACGCAGCGCCGTCGTGGCCTCGCTGCGGCAGTCGGTCGCGGCCGGCAGGCGCCCGGCGATCACCCGGTCCGCGCAGCGCTCGCGCGCCTTCATCACCGACTGGACGTAGCGCGCCGACTGCTTGGCGATCGCGCGCCGGCAGGCGAGCGGCTCGCCGCGTGCCGGATCGGCGAGGAGGACCAGCGCCAGCAAGCCGGCTGTTGCGGCAGTGCGTCGCATTCGTCTGGGGCATGTAGCGCGGGGGGAGCCGCACCGTCAAAGCGACGTCGAAGCACCGTGGCCGGTTCCTGGCGCTTCCGACCGCCGGCGAGCGTCGGGGCCCCGTCGGGTTGGTGGCCCATCGTCGGGTAGGGGACGTGAGGCCGCCTCGGGCGATCAGGCAATCGCATGGATCACGAGCCGCACGAGAGCCGTCGCCGGACAACGCACCGTCAGCTCCGCTTCGCAGGCCCGCCCGACCTTCACGTCGTTCGCGGCAACCGCGACCAGTCCCGGCCACGAGGAGAGCGGCAGGTTAGCGGCGTTTCCGCAGGGCAAGGCTTAGGCATTTGAGCCACTCGACATCTCTCGCTAGTTAGTTTAAATTAGTGCCTATTCAAGATTCGCAATGGTTCGATCTCCTGCGCAACTTTCTCTTCCTGTCCCGCCCACCTGGGGCGGCCGCCGCCGGGGTGCCGGCCGCAAGCCGACGCCCGGGCGGAGACCCGGCGTGCCCCACCGGACGCGCCCCGCGCACAAGGCCGCGCATCCCGTCCACGTCACGTTGCGCACCGCGGACGCCGTCCGCTGCCTCCGCGCGGCTCGTGTCTTCCCGGCCGTCCGCCGCGCCATCGCCGTGGCCTCCCACGACGGGTTCCGGATCATCGAATTTTCCGCCCAGGACAACCATCTCCACCTCCTCGTCGAGGCCGAGGACCGGACGTGCCTGTCCCGCGGGGTCGCGGGGCTCGCGATGCGCGTCGCCCGCGCCGTGAACCGCGCCCTCGGACGCCGGGGAGCGGTGTGGACGGACCGCTTCCACGCCCGCGCCGTCACGACGCCGCGCGCAGTGCGCCACGCGATCGTCTACGTGTTGAACCGAAGAAAGCACGCGCGCGGCGCACAGGGGCTCGACCCCTGCTCGTCGGCACGTTGGTTCACGGGGTGGCGCGATGGGCCGCCGCCGCTTACGGAGCGCGCACCCGTCGCGAGAGCACGCACCTGGCTCGCCGCGGTTGGCTGGCGGAAGCGTGGGCTCATCGGGATCGAGGAGCGTCCCGCAGAGCTGACGACCGGACGAAGGTGAGGCCGACCGCGTCACTAGCACGCTGCGCCGCGGCTTGACGCAAGCGGCCCCCGGGGTCTAGCTCCGTCGCACGACCCACTGGCTCCGGCCGTCTCCACAGGAGGACACGATGCCGACGAGTCCCCGTGCCCGGTGGCTGGCCTTCGTCGCCTTCGTCGCCTTCGCCGGCGCGCCTTCCCCGGCGATCGCCCATCACCACGTGTTCAGCTCGTCGGTCGACCGCTTCGAGATCGACGGGAACGTCTTCGGCTCGCCGGACGGGGCGCTCGACTTCGTCGACGAGTTCGACGACGGTGTCCTCGGCCCGGACTGGGCCCCCCTCCTCGGCACCGCCGTCGAGACGGGCGGCGTGGTCGTGCTCGAGAACCCGGGGACGGACATCTCGATCGGCTCCCTCGTGCTCGACGTGAGCAACATCGAGCTCGATACTGACGTCGAGGACGGCGGCGGGAACTTCACGGCGACGTCGTACTGGCTGCCGGTCGTGCCCGGGACCGACGACGAGTTCCACATGCAGACCTACGGAGTGGGCTCGCTCATCGAAGCGGCGGGCCTCTCGTTCGAGAACCAGTCGGCGGCGTCCGCCGCGACGCTGCCGGGCTCGCTCGCGGGTCCCGCCATCGTCGAGCAGCTCACGCGGATCGGCGGCGACAATCTGACTACCCGGTTCGAGGTCCCCGTCGACCCTGGCGCGATCACCGGGCGGATCGTGTTCCGGTTGTCGTTCGACGACGCCACCAACCTGCTCACCGGCTCCTTCAGCCTCGACGGCGGGGCAACGTTTCAGAGCCCGTTCCCGCCCATCCCGATCTTCAACGGGGTGAGCGGCTCGGAGATCCTGCTCGGAGCGGGGGGGAACAGCCCCCCGTCGTCTCCACCGCCACCGCCTGCGCCGGAGACCGTGGCGACGTATCTCTTCCAGGTGAAGAATCCTTCGCTGCCAGCGGCACGCCAGCTGATCTACAAGGTGAAGGACCAACGCCACAGCGTGATCGGCAACCCGACGCTCTTCGGCGCCACGCTCAAAGTGAAGCTGGACGGCACGAGCCAGTGCTTCACGATGCCGGCCGGCGGATGGTCGCCGATGGGCCGGCTCGGGTACAGGTACGCCGACACCCATGGAGTATACGGTCCGGTCAAACTCGCGCAGGTCAAGCGGACGAGAAGCTGGAGCTTCCAGTCGAGCGTGACGATTGTCGGAAGGCTCGGTGCCCTCGACGTGGTCCCGCCCAACCCCGGCGTCCGGGGGGACACGAACTTCCGCCTGAGGGGCGGCGCCGACTACTGCGGCTCGACGTTCGGCGGCACGGTCCTCGCGAACACCGCCAAGCTCTTCAAGGTGAAGGACGGGCCGCCGCCAGCGGGCTGCGTGGTCGCCGCGTGCTCGCCGAGTGGAGCCTTCATCGGCGACGTCCCCTGAGCCTAGCGACCGTCGCCGACCAGCGCTTCGAGGTAGGAGGCGCTCTCCTCCTCGAGCCGGGCGCAGTCGAGGAAGGTCTGGCGCACCTCCTCGCGGTCTGCATGCTGCGCGAAGGATCGCCACGTGGCGGCTCCCAGCCGCTCGGCCCCCGCCTGGATCGTGAGCTGCTGGAGAAGCGGTCGCCCCGCAAAGATGGTCCGGTTGATCTCCTGTAGATCGGGGTTTGCCGAAAGGATGCCCTGCTGGACGGAGGCTGCGTCGGGATGGAGGGCCTCCACCCGGCACGCGATCACCTCCTCGCGGTCGGCGCATGCGACCAGGCCGGCGCGACGATCACGGTCTCCGATCTGCTCGGCCCAGCCGCGATAGCGCTCGGCCGCCATCCGCTCGGCGAGGGCGATGAGCAGCGGCCGCTCTCGCGCCGGGACGCGCAGCAGAACGGCGCCGAGAATCGCCGCCACGTTGGGAAGCTCGGCTTCATCGCCCGCGGTCATCGCGACTCCGTAGTAGGCGGCGCTTCGGACCTCATCGTCCGCCATCTGGTGTCGGGCCCGGTAGCACAGCCGCGTCCGCAGGGCCACCGAGGTCGCGTAGACCACCGGGCCAAGACCATGACTCGGCGCCTACGGTTGCTCGGCCGGTTGGCGCACCGACTCGCGCAGGGCAGCCCGCGCCAGGATCCGGGTCGAGTCCAGTATCGGCAGCGTGGAGTCGGCCTCGGAGACGAGTAACGGGATCTCCGTACAGCCGAGCACCACCGCGTCAGCCCCACGCCGTTTGCCTGCCGCGATGACCCGGCTGAAGTACGACCGCGTGGAAGCCTCGAAGCGGCCGTTCACGAGCTCGTCGAAGATGAATGCGTCGATGTGCTGACGCTCCTCGACCCCCGGGAGGTCCCATTCGATGCCCTGCGAGCTCAGCTTGGGCGGGTATACCGGTCCCTCCATCAGAGATCTCGTCCCGAGCAGGAGAGCGCGCCGGAACCCCCGCTGGCTCGCCACGATCGCCACCTCCTCGGCGATGTGCAGCCAGGGCAGCGGCGATCGATCGCGGATGAGATCGATCGCCTGGTGGACGGTGTTGTCCGGGCAGATCAAGAGATCTGCGCCGGCACCACGCAGCTTCTCGGCTGAAGAGAGGAGCATGTCCCCGACGCCGTGCCACCCCGCTTCCTCGGCGTGGCGCAGGTAGTCGGCGAGGGGGTAGGTGTGCATCGTCACTTCGGGGTGCGCGTGTCGGCCAAGGAGCGAGGCCCCTTCGACGCACAGGGTGCGGTAGCAGAGGGCCGCGCCTTCGGCGCTGACCGCGACGATGCCGATGTGCCTGACCATGTCAGGCACCGCCCGCCCCACGAAGTTGCTTCATCAGACTGGCGCCGTCGAAGTACACCCGCTCGGCCGCCAGCAGCCCAGCAGGGTCGAAGACGTAGACGGTGCATACCGCGATGTCGAACGTCCGCCCGGTGGCCTCCAGCCCCTCCCACCTTCCCGTATGCCGGCCGCTGAGCCTCTCTTCGAGGACCATTGCCTTCTCGCCGACGTGTCGGTCCACTTCCCGGACTCGAAGTTCCGAGAAGGCTCCGTTGTCGCCGAAGCCGAAGCGTTCGTGCACCTTGCGGATCAGGTCTCGTCCCCGAAAGGCCTCGCCGTTGAGGATGAGTACCGCATCCTCGGCGAAGGTGGCCACGATCGCCTCCAGGTCGTGCGCGTTCTCCGCGTCGAGGTGCGCCTGGAGCGCCATGGATTGAATCATGCGACCCTCCCCTTTGCCGATTTCACGTTTCCTGCCCAGCAACGTTGTAGCAGCAGAGGCGCCGGATGGCAGAAGACGACGACGTCCGCCCCTTGCCAGCCGAGGCCGCCGGGATGTCGTAGCCTTCGAGCCCATGGAGCATACCCCGTCGGAGGCCGCGCAGTTTCTCGAACGTTTCAAGGAGCGCTGGGGGAGCCCGGGCTCCTTCGCCGCCCTCTACCATCCGGAGGCCGTGATCCGGAGTCCCGTCTTCGGCCGGCCGGTGCGAGGATGCGACATCTGCGACGCCGTGGCCCGCACGAGGTCGCTGCTGCCGGACATCCGTCTCGACGTGCGGGACTGGGTCGCGCGGGGCGACGTCCTGTTCCTCGAGTGGACGATCGCCGCGACCTTCGGCGGCGAGCCGATCGGCTGGACGGGCATGAGCCGGTTCACGCTGCGCGACGGACGTGCGATCGAGGAGCTCGTCTGCTTCGACACCCTGCCCCTCTGGGCGCGCATCGACCCCGGCATGTGGCGGCCGGGCCTGCTCGAAGCGAGCCAGCCCGGCGGCTCCCGGGAGTCCGACCACGTGGCGACGTTGACGCGGTACTACGAAGGCGTGTGGAATCGAGGCGAGGTCGATCTCTTGGACGAGGTGGTCAGCCGCGAGCTCCTCGGACACGACGCCGCCATCGGCGACTTCGGCTTCGAGCAGCTCGGGGAGACGGTCCGGATGTTCCGGAGCAGCTTTCCCGACTTCCAGGTCCGTGCCGAGGACGTGCTGGCCCGCGACGACCGGATCGCGCTCCGCTTCCGCTCCGCGGGGACGTTCACGCAGGAGTTCATGGGGCGTCCGCCGAGGGGCACGCGCCTGTCGATCACCGGTCTCGTGATGTATCGCTTCAGCGGCGGCAAGATCGCGGAGATATGGGTGGAATGGGACCATCACCGCTTCTGGCGGGAGATCGGTGCGCCGGCGTGATCCTCGACCCGACACACTGCTACGAGGCCGTTCTCAGCCGCGACCGTCGCTTCGACGGCCGCTTCTTCGCCGGCGTGGTCACGACCGGCGTCTATTGCCGGCCGGTCTGTCCCGTGAAGCCGGCGAGGCCGGAGAACGTCCGCTGGTTCCCGTGCTCGGCCGCCGCCGAGGCCGCCGGCTTCCGGCCGTGCCGCCGCTGCCGCCCCGAGACCGCCCCTGGAACACCCGCGTGGAGCGGCACCTCGGCCGTCGTCTCGCGCGCGCTCCGACTGATCGCCGCCGGCGCGCTGGATGAGAGCGGCGTCGACGGACTCGCCGATCGGCTCGGCGTCGGCGCCCGCCAGCTGCGGCGGCTCTTCGCGGAGCACCTCGGCGCGTCGCCCGCCCAGGTGGCCCGCGCGCGTCGCGTTCACTTCGCCCGAACGCTGGTCGACGAGACCGACCTCCCGATGACCCAGGTGGCGTTCGCGGCGGGGTTCGGCAGCGTCCGGGACTTCAACCACGCGCTCCGCGCCACGTGGCAACGCTCGCCGACCGAGCTCCGGCGTACGCGCGGCGCGCGCGGTCCGCTCGCGAACGGGGACGGCCTCGTGGTGCGGCTCCCGTACCGGCCGCCGGTCGACTGGCCGGCGCTGCTTGCATTCCTCGCGCCGCGCGCGACCCCCGGCATCGAGGCGGTCGCGGACGGCGTCTATCGGAGGACGATCGCGGTCGGGGACGCGCCGGGCACGATCGAGGTGCGCGCCGCTCCGGGCGAGCCCCATCTCCTCATGCGCGTCCGCCTGCCCCGCCCGGAGCGCCTGCTGCACGTGGTGGAGCGCGCGCGCCGTCTCTTCGACCTCGACGCCGATCCGGCGCTGATCGCGAACCACCTCGGCCGCAGCCGGTTGCTCGCCCCGCTGGTCGCGCGCCGTCCCGGTCTCAGGGTCCCCGGAGCGTGGGACGGTTTCGAGCTCGCGGTGCGCGCGATCCTCGGCCAGCAGGTGACGGTGCGTGGCGCCACCACGCTCGCCGGACGCATGGTGCGCGAGTTCGGCACGCCGCTCGCGCAGGCAGAGGACGGACTCACGCATCGCTTCCCCGCGCCCGAGCGGCTCGCCGATGCGGACCTCGTGTCGATCGGTCTGCCACGCGCCCGCGCGGCGACGATCCGTGCACTGGCGGCTGCGGTGGCGCGCGGGGAGCTCGGGCTCGCCGCCTCGCGCGCGCTCGACGAGGCCGTCGACCGCCTCGTGGCCATCCCGGGTATCGGGAACTGGACCGCGCACTACATCGCGATGCGCGCCCTCGGCGAGCCCGACGCCTTCCCGGCGGCCGACCTCGGGCTCCGCCGGGCGCTCGGCACCGGTGGGACGCGCCTCACAGCGGCGCGCGTCGCGCAGCTCGCCGAGGCGTGGCGGCCCTGGCGGGCCTACGCCGCGCTTCATCTGTGGACCAGCCTCGCAGGCCAGGAAGCCGCGTTTCATGAAAGTCGGGCTCGCGGGTCGGGCGCGGCGGGGCGTGCGCAACGAGTTCGTCACGCCGTGTTCGTACTGCCCTAACGGGCAGGCGACGGGACGAACGGCCGAGCATGGTTTTCCTGGACATCGCGATGCCGGCAGTGATACCCGGTTGCCCGACGCGATGCGCCCGCGCCGCTTCCACCGGACTGAGGATCCTTACCGGGCCGACATGTTGCAGCGCGTCATCGAGCGCGCGCCGCTCGGCTTCATGGTTTTCCTCGGCTGCGTCGCGCTCAGCACGCTGTTCGAGATGCTGCATTTTCCTGATCGCCGCGGGTGGATGGCCACCTTCGCCAGCGTGTTCATCGCTCTCGTCGCGCTCTGCTGGGGAGTCGTTCGTCAGCGACCCGGGTGGACGGTCCCGGCGCTGCTCGGCTTCGTGAACGTGGTCGGCGTGGCACTCAATGTCTACCACGTGCTCGTGGGCGCCTCAGTGGCGGCCTGTGTGTGGGTGCTGACGGGTCTCGTCGCCACGGCCGCGGTGATCGTCCCGTGGGGAGCTCGCAACCAGGCGCTCGCCTGCATCGGCGTGTTGCTCTCCTACCCGCTGCACCTCGTGGCCGGAACGGCCGATCCGCTCACCTGGAGCGCCGGCGGCACCTACCTTCTCGTGGCCGTGTCCCTCAGCGTGTTCGGCGCGTCGCTCTTCGCACGGTATCTGCGCGGCGAGCTGGAGCTCAGCGCGGCGCTCTCCGAGCGCGAGGCACGGTTACGCAGCTACTTCGACCTCTCGCTGGTCGGCACGGCGATCCTCTCCCCTGACGGGACCTGTAGCGAGGTGAACGACGAGCTCTGTCGCATGCTCGGTTACACGCCCGCCGAGCTGCTCGGGATGCCCTGGTGGGCCCTCGTGCATCCCAACGACCGGGCAGCCTTTGCGACCCTCCTCAGGCGGATGCTCTCGGGCGGCGCAAGGCCCGAACGCCGGGACACGCGCTACGTCCGGAAGGACGGCGCCATGATCCACGGGATCGCCTCCGCGCGCGGACTCCCGGGACCGCACGGGGGGACGGACCACGTGATGGTGCTGGTGCAGGACATCACCGAGCGCAAGCGGGCGGAAGCCGAGCAGGAGCAGTACCTGGAGCGTGCGGAGGCGGCACGCGAGCGCGCCGAGGAGGCGAGCCGCGCCAAGGACGAGTTCCTCGCCACCGTGTCGCACGAGCTGAGAACGCCGCTCACCCCGATCCTGGCGTGGTCGAACATGCTGCGGACCGCGGAGCTCGGACCGGAGAGACGCACTGCCGCCCTGGTCGCCATCGAGCAGAGCGCGAAGGCGCAGGCGCAGCTGATCGACGACCTGCTCGACGTGTCCCGGATCGTCTCGGGAGAGTGGCGTTTGACGTTACTCCCCGTGGAGGTCGCATCCGCGATCAGTGCCGCGGTGGACGTGATGCTGCCGGCCGCGCGAGCCAGGGGCGTGAAGCTCGACGTCTCGCTGCCCGAGTCTCGCGTCCCGGTGCTGGGCGACTCCGACCGGCTCCAGCAGGTGATCTCGAACCTGCTCTCGAACGCGGTCAAGTTCACGCCGCCCGATGGCCAGGTGCAGGTCAGCCTCGAGCGCCTGGAGGCTTGCGCGCGCATCGTCGTTCGCGACACCGGTGAGGGCATCGATCCGGACTTCCTGCCGCACGTCTTCGAGCGATTCCGCCAGGCCGACAGCTCCGCCACGCGGCACCACGGGGGCCTCGGCCTCGGCCTGGCCATCGTCCGCACGTTGGTCGAGCTCCACGGCGGCACGGTCCGCGCCGACAGCCCCGGCAAGGGCCTGGGCGCGGTGTTCACCGTCGAGCTCCCCCTGGCCGCGGAGGTCGAGTCGGCGATCGAGCCTGTCCCCCACCGCGAGCCCGCCGCAGCGAGGACGTCGCTCGGCGGCCTCCACGTGCTGGTGGTCGACGACGATCCCCGCTCGAACGCCGTCGTGAGCGCGGTGCTCGCGTCGCGGGGCGTCGAGGTTCGGATCGCGGGCTCGACGCCGGAGGCGCTGGAGATCGTCCGGCGATGGGCACCCGACGTGCTCGTCAGCGACATCGCAATGCCGGGCCAGGACGGCTATGCGCTGCTCGAGAAGCTGCGCGCGCGGGAGCGCGGTCTCGGGCGCATCCCCGCGATCGCGCTCACGGCGTACGCGGGCACCGCCGAGCGGCACCGCTTGCTCGCCGCCGGCTTCGAGGCCCACATCGCAAAGCCCTTCGACCCGGCGGAGCTGGCCGCGGCCGTCGAGGAAGCCGCGAGTCGGGCACCGCGCCTGCCGTCCTGACAGGAGCGCGACCCGAGACGTCTTGGGTCGCGAACCGGAGCGAGGGTGTTCCGTCGGGATCACGCCCGACCATCCTGCCGCGGCTGGCGAAGCCAGCGTGGCAGACGAACACGCGCGCGTCCACGGCTGCCGCAGACAGGCCCAATCGCCAACTGATAAGCACGAGCACCGTGAGACCTCTGGAACGGCGCGTGTCCGTTCTGCCGCGCTGGCTTCGCCAGCCGCGGCACGGCGGTCGCGCGTGACGCGAGCACCACATGCTCGCCGTCCGTGCCCGCGACCCAAGAAGTCTCGGGTCGCGCTCCTAGGGCTGCGCGTCGCGAATCTGGACGAGGCCCCCGAGCGCGCCGACGTATGCCGTCCCGTCCGGGCCCAACGTCACCGGCGCGAAGTTGTTGTTGAAGCCGAGGCCCGTGCCGGCGCGCCGCTTGTAGACCGTCTGCCCGGTCCGGAAGTCGATCGCGGTAAAGTACCATGCGTCGGTGTTGTTGGGCTCCGGATCCTTCGTGTAGGTGTACACCAGGCCCGCCCCGAGCGAGACCTTCGAGACCGTCGACGGGACACGCTCCGCGCTCGTCCACACCGTGCGGCAGCCGCTCGTGCCGAGGTCGACGCGCGTCACGCCTGGCTCGGTCGTGCCGCCGTTCTCGGTCACGGCGGGGCCGCTGTAGCCGTAGTTGTTCTCCACCACGAGCGACCGCGTGCCGACGCCGATCAACGAGTTCTCGGTCGCGCTCATCCCCGCCGCGAACACGGGCTCCGTGCAGAACAGGCGCGGACCGCTCACCACGGCGGCACGCCGGTAGACCAGCACGTTCATCCGCGGGTCGGCATTGTCGGTGATCGCGACCCAGCTGCGGCCCATCAACGTCGGCGTCGTGCCCGACCCGAAGTTCACCTGCCCCGGCTTCAAGCGCGTGCCGCGGTCGTACGTCTCGCGCCACGTGACGAGTGGCGCGCCGTTCGGGCCGGCGTCGAAGCGATACAGCGCGTGGTCGGAGACGATGAACACCCCGCCCGTCTCGTCGACCGCGAACGAGTTGCCGATCGCCTCGCCGCCGAGCCCGAGGACGGCGAGCGCGCCGCTCGCCGGCTCGACGGTGCCGACCAGGCCGTGCACGGTGACGAACCAGAGAAGCCCGTGCCAGTCGGGCAGCACCGAGACGATGCCGTCGCCGAGCGCGACCGCCGACGAGAGGTCGTAGGTTCGCAGGAGCGCGAAGCCCGGCCCGATCGGGGACTCCGTCTCGCCCACCACCCAGATCTGGCGGTTGTTGGTGGGGATCACGGCGCGGTCTAGCTGGTCGAGGTAGAAGTACCCGCCCCCCGAGAAGTCGCTGAAGATCGACGAGCCCGGCGACGGCGGGGAACGGGGCGGGAGGGGCATCACCGCGTCGGTCTCGAGCGTCTGCGCGTCGATCAGGACGAGCTCCGGGCCCTCGACGCCCACGCAGATCGTCACGATGCGGCCGGCGCTGTCGAAGGTCACCGAGCCGCACTCCGCGGCCTGGAAGGTCGAGTGGGCCTCGGGCATCCGGCCGAGCGGTCCGCTGCCGACGTAGGTGTCGGTCATGTAGGCGTCGTCGTGGACGTTGCTCCTCCCGTTCGGCGCCATGAAGGGATGCTGCGGGATGCGCGGCGCGAGGATGCGGTGGGGCACCGCCGGCGCGCCAAGGAACGCGGGCACGGAGTTGGCGTCGGGGCCCTCGGGGATCGGGACGGGCGGGACGGCCGCCGCCGCGGTCCGCGCAAGGAGCAGGAGGCCGAGGATCGCTCCGCCACGCGTCACGCCTCTCGGTATCGCGCCGTCGGCCGCAAGGGCAATTACCGCCGTACCGTGATTGTGAAAGCCGGCGAGAGGGGAGGCCGCGCGCGAGCAGTCGGGACGCTACGGGAACGCGGGGCAGACCGCCGGCGCTAGGGTCCTCGGCTGGCCGTCGAAATGTCCGGGACGGTCGGTGCTCGCGCTGGACGGCGGCTGTCCTGTGAGCCTCGCCGGCGCCGCGGCACACCACCGAGTGGGGCCGAGATAGAGTCGAACCCCAACGCTTCCCTGAGAGGCCTCGTTCAGCGAGTAGAAACCCGTCCCCTTCGCCGTGATCTTGTCCGCTCTGACCGACACCGACCGGACCGGGCCTCCGCCGCCCACGCGCGAGACACGGAAGCTGTAGCCCTTCGGGTTGGTGCTCGTCCCGATGTACCTCCAGCCCCGGGAGTCGAGCGTATAGTACTGCAGGTCGCTCGTCCGTCCGGCCGCGTTGTAGAAGACGAGCAGCACGGGCGTCGTCGTCGACAGGGTCGGATCCGCGGCGCCGAGCCGCGGCGGCGGCACGATGCGGTTCGCCGGCGCAGCGTTTCTCGTCGACGAGACGAACGAGAAGCTCATCGCGTTCGGGAGCCCGGTGAGCCTGTCCTTCAGCCTGAGCGTGGTCGCCTCGACCGTCGTCGGCTCGGGCACGGTGCTCGTCGTGCTCACCGTCGTGGTCGTGGTGGTGGTCGTGGTCGTCGTCGCGCCGCTCGGGATGCTCGCGGGATCCGCCGGGTCGCTCCCCGCGTCGAGCTCGTCACGGTCGAAGAAGCCGTCCTCGTCGCGGTCGACGCCGATCCGCTGCCCCGATCCGGGCGGAACGCAGGTGTAGGTGCGCTCCTGACCGGCCGACGCGGCCTGCGCCCGGAGCGACGCGTCGCTGAGCAGCAGCTCGGAGGCGCGGTCGCTCCGGAACATTCCGCTCGACTGCCGGAACCAGCCGCGCTGCTGGCCGCCCAGGTTGCCCTTCACGACCACCTCGCACTCGCCCGCCGCGGCGCGGGCGATGAGCAGGTCGATGCGCCCCGCGACCGTCGCGGCGTTGCTGCCGGTCAGCGTGATCTGCTGTCCGACGATGGGGGCGAGGTTGCTGTCGAAGGCGAGCACGAACTGCTCGAGCTGCGCCCGCTCGGTGTCGTTCACCCCGAACACGTTGGCGCCGTGGAAGCGGAAGAGCGTGTCGACGCTGCCGTCGTGCAGGAAGCCGAAGCCACGGACCTGCGGGCCGAGGCTCGTGGCGTCGCCGTCGCGGAAGAAGGGCACCTTCGGCATGCCGAACATGCCGACCTTCTGGTAGGCGTTGCGGAGGTGGGGGATCTTGAACTCCTGCGGCTCCCCTTCGATCGACATGAGACCACGGGTGCCGAAGAAGCCGAGGCCGAGGGAGTGGCAGCCGATGCAGTTGCGGACGAGGTCGGTCAACCGCCCGCGGTAGAGGTCCTCGCCCGCCTGCTGGTCGGGGGTTTCCGAGTTGTCGAGCGCCCGGTTCGGGTTCGGCGGGTAGGTGACCTGCAGGATGAAGTCGGTGAAGCGCTGCATGTCGGCGTCGGTGATCGGTCCGCCGCGACCGAGGAGCCCGTCGAAGGCCACGATGAAGCGCTTGAAACCCGCGTCCTCGTCGAGCGCGTCGCCACCGGGGTTGTTCGCCCCCGAGCGGTCGCCCCGCCAGTGCATTGGCCCGTTGTTCGCCATGCCGCGCAGGCTCTGCGTCGTCATCGGCCCTTTCAGCGGGCTGAAGTCCACCGGGTTCCCGATCTCGAAGGGGTTGTGGTTCGCGAGCGGGACGTCGTCGGGGTTGCCGAGATCCCAGGCGAGGCTGTCGAAGTCGGCGAAGACGTGGCAGGCGGCGCACGCGGCCTCGCCGTTGCTGGACGTCAGCTGCGCGTCGTAGAGGACCGGCCGGCCGTTGCGGACGCTCGCCGGCTCGGGGCTGAAGACGGGCAGGTGCGCGGTCTCGAGCCGCGTCGCCGTGTCCACCACCGAGATCGAGTTGTCGAATCGCGTCATCACGTAGAGGCGGCCGTGCGCCTCGTCGAGCACGAGGCCGGTCGGGCCGCCTCCGCTGACGGCGATGTGATCGGCGGCGTCCGGCACGAAGGTGTCGCTCTCGAGCGCCGCGGTGTCGAAGACGCCCACCTTGCTCGAGCCGAAGGCGGCGACGTAGAGCGTCGCGCCGTCCGCACTGACGGCCAGGCCGAGCGGCGTCGCCAGGCTCTTGTCCTTCACACCCGCGGGGCTCGGGACGACGGCGTAGTCGATGTGCTTGTTCAGATGTCGCGGCAGCACCGTCGCGCCGTCGATCACCGTCACTCGCGCCTCGTGCAGGTGTCCGCGCACCGTCGTCGGCGAGGGAGCGCCGGGCACCGTCGCCGCGAAGACGCCGGGTCCCTCGAAGCGGACCTCGTTCCGCGCCTCGGTATTGCTCACGTAGACCTTCCCGCTGACCGGGTTGACCGCCATGTTGAAGAGCACCGTGCCGACGCTCGCGAATGCGGCCGTCTCTGCCGGTGGGTTCGCCGTCGCGTCGATCGCGAACACGTCCTCGTCCGGCAGCGAGAAGCGCACCGCGGCGCTCCAGTCCCGTCCGAGCCGGTCCTCCCAGTGACCGCTCGCCGGGTTCAGCTTGACGATGAGGCCGGTCTCGGGTCCGGCGGTGCCCTGGAAGTTCGTGTTGGGCGGCGGCAGCCCGCCGGGCATGACGCTGCCGTCGGCCAGCATGCAGGGCGCGGCGCCGGCGCCGCCGTCGCAGACGATCCCCTCCGACAGGCTCGTGGTCCGGTTGCCGGAGTGGAAGACGGCGGCGTACACCGTGTCGCCTCCGGGGGCGACCGCGAGCGCGCGGGGCGTGTCGCCGAAGAGCGTCACCACCGTGAGCCGCGCGCCGCCGAGCGAGGTGCCGAGGTTGCTGGCGTCGAACACCCAGACGTCGGCGCGGCCGATGCCCTCCGTCGTGAGGTCGGCCAGCGGAACGCCGCTGTTCTGGCCGCGATGGGCCGTGGTGATGAAGGCCCGGTTGCCGCCGGGACCGGCGAACACGACGTCGCGCGGCTCGTCGCCGACCAGCAGCGTGCGCGTCACCCGCGGCGGCACCGAGGTGACGTCGACGATGCTGACGCTGTCCGACAGGTGGTTCACCACCCACACCTCGCCGTCGGTGCGCGCCGCGACCGCGACCGGCTCGAGGCCGACCGGCACCGAGCCCGCGTGCGTGAGCCCGCCCGCCGACACGTCGAAGATATCGAGCCGGTCGTCCGGCGTGTTGACCGCGAACAGCCGGGTGCCGTCGGGGGAGAGCGCGAGGGGCCGGACCTGGCCGCTCTCGAAGGTGACGAACGAGGCGCCGAGCGGCGGCGCCGCGGCGAGGAGCAGGGCAAGCAGGACCGGGAAACCACGGGCGAGCGGGCGCGGGAGCATCGAGACCCCCCTTGGTCGAGCGGTCGACGGATACCACGCCGGCGCACGGGTCTACCAGCTTCTTCTGGCGATTTTAGCGAGCGCTGGCCGGCGTCTCGGCGTCCCAGGGGATGTATCGAACCCCGGGCAGGGGCTCCGGCGCATGAAACTCGACCGCGGTCGTGTGCCGCGACGT
>Ga0070699_100002554_pt1 | contig 16355 bp, 13 predicted proteins | sample KBSK1503metaG_FD_65473 | JGI IMG/M metagenome (GOLD analysis project Ga0070699, IMG submission 65473) | Corn, switchgrass and miscanthus rhizosphere microbial communities from Kellogg Biological Station, Michigan, USA - KBS K1-50-3 metaG | ecosystem: Host-associated > Plants > Roots >...
AGATGATGGACCAGCTGCGCCGACGGCGTCACCACGAAGCCCGTCCCCCAGGGTACGATCGCCTGCCGTCGCCGGAGGTATCCCTCGCCGTAGAAGCGAATCGCGGAGACCGATCCCTCCGCGCCCCGGCCCGGCACGTGCTTGTCGAGCACGCCGTCGAACCACCGGGCAAAGGCCTGGAAACTGTACCGTCCGCCGGCGATCAGGTCGCGATGGGTCCGCCTCGCCATCTCGCGGCAGAAGCCACGGTCCTGCACCCGATCGATGACGTCGGCGGTGTTCGAGTAGTCGCGCCGCACGCAGATGTAGTGCTCGTCGGGACGCAGGATGCCGCCATAGAGACCCTCGTGCTGCACCAGGGTGCATCCGAGCGCGGCCGCCTCGAACACGCGCGGCGAGACCGTGTCGATCACCACCTTCCAGTCGGCGTCGGCGAAGAAGCGTGCCTTGACCTCGGGGTAGCTGGCGTCCGGACGCAGCGCCAGATGGCGCTCGCAGGCCCGGCGGATCCCGCCCGTGAAGTCGACGACGCTCGCCCCGCTGCTGGTCCCGAGCACGCAGCGACAGTCACGCAGGAACTTCACCCACTGCCGCCTGTAGAGACGGTCGCGCTCGAGCACGGAGATGTCGCCCGCCAGCCCCTGGGCCTGGGCCAGCGTCTGGAAGCGCTCCGCGATCACCGTCTTGTCCTGTCCGAGATCACCCAGATAGAACGGCATCGCACGCGATCGATACCCGATGTCGATGGCCCGGGGCGCATCGACGTCGAGCCGGGCTTCCGCCAGGTAGCGGGGAACGTACCCGGGCAGCACCGTGTAGAGGCCCTCGAGCGTCGGGATGGCCTCGGCGGGGTAGAAGACCCGGTGATCGGCCTCGGCCACGCACGTGAAGGCGAGCCGGACGCCCAGCTCGGCCATCGCCTGGTTCACCGCGCGCACGTCGCGGTACTCGTCCTGAAGAAACACGACCTTCACGGCCGGTGCGCGAGCGATCTGCTCCCGCACTGCCTCGGCCAGCTCGGGGCCCAGGAGGAAGACGTCCCAGAAGATCACGATGACGTCGAAGGGACGCAGGTCGAGCCGGCCGTCGAGCCGGCGACAGTCGAGGATGTAAAAGTAGTCGTGCCGAGAGTGAAGCCGGAAGCTCAGCAGGTAGTCCCGGACTGCGTTCGCATCCATCCCCTCGTACGTCGAGAGCATCAGGACCTTGAGGCGCTCCTCTCCGGGACGTCGGGGCGTCATCGGGGCTCGACGAGCGCGAGCAGCACATCCTCGTACCGCTCCCAGGTGTATTCGTTCTGCGCGAACTTCAGAGCATTCCGCCGGAGTCGCTCGACGCCGGCTCGATCGCCGGTCAGCGCCTCGACCGCACGGGCGAATGAGCCGGGCTCGTCGACGTCGTAGCACAGCCCGGCCTGCCCGCGAGCCACCGTCTGCTCGACGAACGGGATCCGGTTCGCGAGGATCGCGAGCCCCGCATGCAGATACTGCGACAGCTTGTTCGGACAGGCGAAGCGGTAGCTCGGCAGATCGCCCTTGTAGGGGATGAGGCCGATGTCCGCCTCCTGGGCGGCGCCGATCAGGTCCTTCTCCAGTACGGGAGGCAGGACATACACGCTCTTGCCGAGGAGGCCCAGCTCTTCCGCCAGGCGCTCGAGGCCCTCCCGCCACTCGTTCCGTGGGCCTCGCAGGAAGAGCGCGATGCGTGTTCCGTCGACCTCGGTCCACTCCCGCAGGGCCTCTTCGAGACCTCGGCCCTCCGCGAACGTTCCCTGGTACAGGACCTTCAAGCGCCCGTAGGCGAGCCTCGTCATCTCGGACATCGGGGTTGGAGGTCGGGGCTCCGGCACGGGCTCGACGTTCGGGATGGCGTGCACCGGCTCCACGCCATAGACACGCGCGAGCTCCGACGCCAACTGAGGGCTCACCGTGACGTAGGCGTCCACGTGCCTGACTAGCGAGGCCTCGTAGGCGCAAATCACTCTCGTGAAGCCTCGTAGGATGTGCCGATAGGGGTAGTACTCGTGGGAGTCATACACGAGGCGCGCCCCCCATCTCTGCTTCAGCATCACACCGGCCTGCAAGCAGTAGAGGTCGTGGCAGTAGATCACCGCCGGCACGCGGTCTATTCGGATGGCCCGGCGGTACATCAGGTCGCTGGCCTGGAACGTGAAGCGAAGCACGCTGAGGGCCCACCTGAGACCCTGCAGGGCGCTCCCTTCTGACATCCGACAACCGGTTCCCCGCCGAGGGCCGCCCCTGAACCAAAGCGCCAGGAACGAGACGCCCATTCGCAGCGCGCCTACATCCCTGCGGTACCGGATCCTCTCGGTCGAGTAGCTGGCCTCGGGCTGGTTCTCTTCCGGCCGCTCCTCCGTCTCCTGGACGGTCGCCAGGACGCTCACCGAGTATCGCTTCGCCAGCGACTCTGCCGTGTAATGCACCCGCGGATCGAGGGTGGGCTCGTGGGGAACGAGGACCAGCAGGCCGGGCCGAGTATCCAGGCTCGTGCTCATCGGGCACGCCTGATCCAGAAGCTGTGGCTCGGGAATCGGTGGATGCGCGGATCGTGGTGAGGCCACGCGGATTGGAACGCCGCCGCATGGTCCCGCATCAGGAAGTTCATCGCGAGCAGGATCTCGTAGCTGGTGTTGTGACACAGGAAGGCCTGCAGCAGGTACGCCTCCGTCCAGAACATGCGAAACCGCGGGTTGGTGAAGTACACCTCGGCGTACTCGTACGGCAGGGGGATGTCGTGGAAGTGCACCACCACGCCGGGCGCCAGGACGGGCAGGACGTCCAGCATGAGGAAGTTCACGTCGCCGCCCGCGCGGACGGTGTGGCCGGAGTCCACGAAGAGGATGTCGTTCTCACCGAGAGAACGGAACACATCGGCCTCGAGCAGCTCGACCCGCTGGCGGAGGATGCTACCGACTCCCGCCAGCCGCTCGAGGGGCTTCCCGGGAAACGGATCCACCACGGTGTACTCGGCCCGCTTCCCCGAGTCCTTCTCGTTCATCCGCAGCGCCGCCGCGATCACCCGTGACGAGAACCCGGACCCGGCCTCGATGACCCGTTGCGGCTTGAGCTTCCTGATCAACGCGTGCGTGGCGGCGGCGCAGCCGTAGCTGAAGCTGGAGTTGTCCGTGTAAAACTCGCTCCCGTCACCGCTCGCCTCGTGGGGCCAGCGGCACTCGGCGCCGAATTCGCGTCCCAGCTCGGCGAGTAAGGAGAGCTGCTGCGCCTCGCGCATGTCGATGCCCGTCATCGGGCTCCGCCGGTCCCAGACATGCCGGGCCCGCAGGTCTCCGATGTCGGGCACCGGCGAGTAGTAGTGCACGAGCATCGGCAGGCAGCCCTGCTCGAGGCACTCGTCGGTACCGTTGCCGGCCTCCGCCATCCGGCGGACCGCCGGTGCCAGGAGACCCAGGTCGCCCCAGAGGCTCGCGTCCCGGTAGGAGCGCAGACGGCTCCGCAGGAGCCGGTAGAGCTGGCGAGCCCTCACGCTGCCCCGTGTCATCGAGGCTCCAGGAGATAGCACCCGTCGATCCCCGCGGCCTTGTCTCCCCAGTACGGCAGGCCTCGTCGGTCGAAGGTGAGGCCGAGGAGAAACCGGCGATGCTCCTCCTCGAGATCGAAGCTGACGATTGCGTCGAAGCGCTTGGGCAGAATGACGAGCTCGTGGATCGAGACTGCGTTCCCGAGATGGAGGCAGCTGAGGCCCGCCCGAGCGCACATCTCGGAGACGTCGGCAGGCCTCCATGCCTCGCTGATCGGGCAATCCTCTCCATCCGTGCTCCGCCTGAATACGTCACGGACCGTCCGCACCTGCCCCCCCGGCTGCCCGAACCGAAGCATGTAGGCCGCGTAGAGGTGAAGCCAGACGGATTCGTAGTTGTAGACCATGAGTCGTCCCTGTCCGTCGGGTCGCAGCACGCGCCGGAGCTCTTTCAGCACACCCACCGGATCCGGTACGTGATGGAGTACTCCCGAGCAGTGGACGTAGTCGACCGATGCGTCCGGCAGTGGCAGCTGCACCGCGCTCTCACTGATCCGCACCAATTCAGGCTGCGCGCTGTGGAGCGCGAGGCGCTCTCCAGCCTCGCGCAGCGACGCGACGGACACGTCCATACCGATCAGCCGCGAGGGCCTGGAATACTCGACGAAGCCCACCAGGTCGTGCCCGGGGCCACAGCCGTAGTCGAGCACAACCTTGCCGTCCTGCCCCTTCACTGGCATGTGCTCCAGATAGTCGAGATACTGCTCGGAGCGCCACCAGAAGTACCGAAGGGAATCATCCCGATCGCGGAAGCGACGGTGGCCCGTCACGTTGACGACCGACCAGAACTCTTCCGACGTCTGCGCCCGCGGCCTCGGCCCACTGACCAGCCCGGAGGCTTTCAGCGTCTGAGGCCGCTGCCTTGACCCTCTGGCCAGCCGGGCGACCCGCCGCGCAACAGCCAGCCACCTCCTGGTCATACTTTCCTCCCCGAGCTCGCAGACTCCGGAAGTGACCTGTCATGCGTTAGCAAATGGAGCGCCATCTCGCCGATGACCCAGGCCCGTCGGAAGTATCCGGGCCCGCGTCGCCGGGGCATGGACAACAACTCGTAATACTTCGCCTCCATGCGGTCTGCGTCGCGATCGAGATCGGCATGGGTCGCCACGATCTCGCGCCCTGCGGACGCGATCCGCTCCCGCAGATCGGCGTCCTCGAGCATGCGGATCACGCCGTCCGCGATGCTCTCGCGTGAGACGTCCACGAACAAGGCGCTCTCGCCGTGCGTGACCAGCTCCTCGTAACGCGGGAGGCGCGACAGGATGCTCGGCGCGCCGCAGGCCATCCCCTCGAGCAGTGTTTGCGGGAGGCCGTCGGACGGGGGCACGGCGACCGTCACGTCGGCGAGACTGTAGTGCTGCGGCATCTCTTCGTGCGGGACCGATCCGACGAACCGCACGTGCTCCCGGAGCCCCAGCGCTTCCACGCGGCGGCAGATCTCGTCTCGGTAGGCTGGGTCGGCGTGGTATTCCGTGATCAGCAGCCGCGCCTTGGGAATGGCCGCGATCACCCGCGGCATGGCCTCGACGATCAGGTGCACGTTGTAGAAGCGCTGGAGGATCCTCGGGCTCAGGATCACCCGGTCCTCCCGCCCAAGCCCGAGCGCGGCACGGAGACCCCCGGCATCCACGCGTCGAAAATGCTTCAGGTCCACGCCCCATACCACCTTGACAGCCTTCGCGCCGAACCCACCGAGCCGATCGAGCACCCCGATGAGAAAGTCCGACTTGCTGGTGATCAGGTCGGCGCTCTCCAGCAGCCGGAGCGTCAGCCCGCGGCCGCTCGGCGTCGGCCTTCCCTGCTCGTCGAAGAGGACATCTCCGCCCATCACGCTCACCACGAGGGGGTAGCGGTCGGCGACCGCGGCCATCCACGCCAGGGGGCTGTAGGCGAAGTGGACGTGGACCACGTCGGGCCGGCAGCGCCGTATGAGTCCCGGTACGCTCAGCAGCAGGCTCAGTGAGCGCAAGCCGCGGATCGGGCGCCCGGAGGGCACCAGCTCGGTCACGCCCTCGATCCCGGCCCGGGAATCGCAGATGAGGAAGACGCGGTGACCCCGGTCGGCGAAGCATTTGACACGGGACACCACGTGGGTGCTGCTCGACGAGCCGATCGCGCAGATCGTCAGGGGCCGGCGCTCCATCTCAAACCCCGGCCGGGTACAGCTCGGCCCGCCGATCCACGAACCGCTCGAACCATAGCTCCATCATCAGGAGGACGAGAATCTTGTTCGACGCTTCCGTCCGGCCGGCGAGATGGTCCTGCACGAGCCGCGTCACGCGGTCGGGCCGGAAGAGCCCTCGCCGCTTGACGGTCTCCTCGGCGAGACTGTCCTGGACGAACTCCCGCAGCTCGCCCCGCATCCACACCGGCATCGGCACATTGAATCCGTGCTTGGGCCTGTAGAGCAGCTCGGACGGCAAGTACCGCTCCATCGCCTTCTTGACCACCAGCTTGCCCTCCCGGCCTCTCATCTTGTAGTCGCTGGGGATGCGGAAGGCCCACTCGACGAGGTGATGGTCCAGGAAGGGGACTCGTGCCTCCAGGCCCGAGGCCATGGTCATCCGGTCCACCTTGGTCAGCATCTCGCTCACGAGGGTCGACTTCAGGTCGGCGTACAGCTTGCGACGGAGCTGGTCGGCGTTCGCGAACTGGTCGTAGTAGCGCTGCGTGATGTTGCCGGCCCAGGCGCGGCGAACCCGCTCCGTCGCTTCGCCCGTCAACAGCCCGTCGAGCTCCTCGTCCTGATAGCAGCTGAAAGAGCGCACATAGCGCTCGTCGCGCCCAGCCGACACCGCGGGCGTGATGGCCTCCATCGGTTCGCCGCGGCCCGTCAGCCCGTTGAGCAGTCGCCGCGCGAGCCGGCGCCACCGCCCGAGCAGGCCCGCGCCGGCTCCCGGGAAGTGCACGTGCCGCCACGTGTAGCCCGCGAAGACCTCGTCGCCCCCGTCTCCCGTGAGCACGACCTTCACATGCTGCCGGGCCAGCTGGGCGAGGAAGTACACCGGCAACGCCGAGGAGATCGCGAAGGGCTCGTCCGCATGCCAGACGATCCGCGGCAGCGCCTCGACGAGGTTCGGGGTCAGATCGAACTCGTGGTGCTCCGTCCCGTAGAGCGTGGCCACCTGGCGGGCATACGGGCTCTCGTCGAACTCCGCGAGACCCCGGAACGTGCTGGCGAAGGTCATCATGGGCTTGGCGGCGCTGGGGGCGGACATGGCCACCACTGCGCCCGAGTCCACACCGCCACTCAGGAACGCGCCTACCGGCACGTCCGCGAGCAGGTGTGACGTCACCGCCCGGGCAAACACCGTCTCGAACTCCTCACAAGCCGTGGCGAGGCTGACCTGCCGGACCGGCTCCACCATCGGGACTTCCCAGTACGGCTCCTCGCGCACCCGTCCATTCTCGACCAGCAGGTAGTGCCCGGGGAGGAGCTTCCGCACCCCGCGAAAGATCCCCTCCGGGTCCGGGATGCTCATCAGATGGAGAAAATCCGCCAGGGCCACCTCGCTGAGCTCGGAGGGGACGCTGCGGTCGGCGAGCAGGGCCTTGAGCTCCGATGCGAACACCACGTGCTCCCGATCGTGGTAGTAGAAGAGCGGCTTGATGCCGAGCCGGTCCCGGGCCAGGAGCAGCCGCCGGCGCCGGGCGTCCCAGATGGCGAGCGCGAACATGCCGTCGAGCTTCGTCAGGAAACCTGGGCCGTACTCCTCGTACAGGCTGAGGAGCGTCTCGGTATCCGAGCTCGACCGGAACCGGTGGCCGCGCCCCTCGAGCTCGCCGACGAAGCCCTGGTGGTTGTAGCACTCGCCGTTGTACGTGATCCAGGCGCTGCCGTCGGCACTGCACATCGGCTGATGGCCGGCCGCTGACAGATCGATGATCGAGAGGCGCCGATGGCCCAGGCCCACGGGCCCGGATCGGTACAGGCCCGCGTCGTCGGGCCCTCGATGCGCGAGGAGATTCGTCATCCGGCGGAGCAGGGCCTCGTCCGCACGTGCATTCAGATCGAAGTGGTAGATGCCGGCGATCCCACACATGTGCTAGGGCCGCTTCACGCCCCGACCGCCGCGAGCACCGAGCGCACACGATGCGCGTAGGTGTGAGTGGCCATGACGTGCTCGTACGCGCGCTCGGCGATCGCTCGCCGGTAGCCCTCGTCCTTGAACCGCCGCACCGCCTCCTCCAGATTCGACCGGTCCTTCCGCACGCTGATGTAGTGCTCGTCGGCCGCGAGCACCCCGTTGTACTCGCCCTCCAGCAGGATCTGGCACGTCTTCGTCCCGATGGGCTCGAAGTGCCGGGACGAGATGCTCTTCCCCGAGACCTCCCGCGGCTGGCCGCGGTAGAACTTCTCGAAGACCTCGTCAAACGAGGCCTCCGGGTGCTGGAGCAGGTTGTACTCGCGCGCTGCTGCCAGCAGGCGCCCCCGGTCGTTCAGGTAGTACGTGCCCGACTCGGCTCCGATCGTCCCTCTACACGTGTTCAAAAACTCGGCCCACTCTGTCCGGGCTATGCGCTGCTTCCTGATCTGGCACCTGAGCCCCCAGCGCTCACCCTCCCGCTCGAAGGCCTCGATGAGGTCCGTCCGCTCCCGGTCACCGACGAACGGCCAGTACACATCGCCGATGAAGCCGACGTCCACCGGTCGCTCGGCCCCTCCCCTGGTCTGGTAGACTTTCGGGTTCAGCGCGTGGGGCATCGAGAGGATCCGGCTCCCGCCGCACTCCCGATACAGGTACCGCGCGGCCGGTGTCGGCAGCTGACTGCAGATGAACTCCGCCCCGACCGCCCCGATGAAGGCGATCTTCTCGTCGAGCAGATCGTACTCATTGCCGATGAACATCACCAGCTTCCCACGACGCCGGCGGAGCCACTGCGCAGACTTGAGCAGCACCGTCATGTCGTCTCCCGCCGCCGCGTGCGACACCACGACGAGGTCGTACCGACGCAGGGCCAGCAGACAGCGCCCGTAGTGGACGAGGTTGTTGATGTTGCACACCTCGACGTCCTGCTCCGGCGACTCGCAGAAGGCCTCCCGCCAGTCGATCGTGTAGGACACGTGCGCCTGGAACTGCCGCAGGTACGAAAAGAGGTCCGCCATCCTCCTCGAGCGTCGGAGGACCCACGGCGGTGGCGCCCCGTCACGATAGCCGAAGATCCCGCGGAGAATGGTATCGGCCCGGATCACCTGGCGGCCACATCCATTGGCGTCGAGGTAGAGAGTCTGTATCCGGTCCCTCACGACCCGTCTCCTCGCGATCTCATCGCTCGGCAGCCACCCTCGGCCGGCACGACACCTCGATAGGCACCCTGAGCACCGGTTGCCCCCCCACGAGATTGCGCTCGGCGACGACCTTGAACACGGTCCTCGCGGTCGCCACCGTGGTCCCGGCGTTCAGCAGCTCGGCCTGGACCCGGTAGAGGCCGGGGCCGAGGATCATCGGTGCCACCTCGGCGACCATCTCGACCTGTCCGGCCAGGGGGCTCAAAGCGCCGCTCGACTCCGACCAGCGATTCTCGGTGACCCGCAGGCCGTCCAGACGCTCGATACAGAGCCGAAGGTCATGGTCACCCCGCAACTGATCAGCGCTCAACTCCACACTGATCCATGCGTTCTCGCCGACGCTCAGGACGCTGGCCGGGCCCGGCCGACCATTGGAACCGACCGTCACTCGCTTGATCCTCACAGCACTACTGAGCGCCCAATCTTGCCCCTGCGTCGAGAACTTGGCCGTCGTCTCGGTCTCGTCGCGCTGACGCACCCGTTCGCGATAGGCGGCCGTGATCTCCGCGGGATCCCCGTCCGCGACAAGTCGTCCCCCATCCAGCCACAGGCAGCGGGAGCACATGCTGACCATGGACTCGAGATTGTGGGAGACCAGCATCACGATGCGCCCCTTGCTGCAGAGCTCGCGCACCGCGTGGGTCGCTTTTTGCGAGAACCAGTAGTCACCCACCGATAGCATCTCGTCGATGAGCAGGATCTCCGGCTCGACGAAGACCAGACTGGTGAAGACCAGGCGCGCCTTCATTCCGGAAGAGTACGTGCGGACCGGCTGGTCGATGAAGTCGCCGAGGTCGGCGAAGCCGATCATCCGGTCGATGACGCCCTCCGTCTCGGTCCTAGTCCGCCCCTGGACCTCGGCGTCGAGGTAGAGATTCTCCCGGCCCGTCAGGTCCTCCCGTAGGGCCAGGCCTAGGGTCAGCGCGGCATGCACGCGACCATCGACTTCGAGCGAGCCACTCGTCGGCGCTGCGACGCCCGCGAGCAGGTGGAGGAGGGTTGACTTCCCGGCTCCATTCTCGCCTATGATCCCGACTCGCTCCCCTTCCGTGACGCTGAACGAGACGTCGTCGAGCGCCATTTTGTGGTCGACATCTCGCGCGGCCTGGTGTCGCACCCCGAGCAGATGAAGGAGCGGGCGGGCAAAACGCGGGAGCGGTCGCGACGTCGCGAGCTCGTATCGCTTGGTCAATCCCTCCACGCGGATGCGGTAGCTCACGATAGGCTCCGCCGACCCCGCCAGCGCAGCGGTAGGATGGTCACGCTCTCCCGCGGCTCGCCGGCCACCGCCAACGCGACATCGTTCCCGTACGCCCAGCTCCGGACGTCCACGCTCACAAAGGTCCCCTCCGGGCCGCGCTCGCTCAGAAAGAGGTTGAGCGAGTACTCCCCAGGGCTGAGGGGCAGTGTTGGGATAGCCACCTGGATGTCGTACAGGCCGGGCGTGGATGCGACGGGGCGCGGTTCCACCTGCAGAAGGTGGCTCCAGCCGATGCCCTGCCGGAAGCTCTCCACGGAGCAAGCGAACCAGATCGGCGAGGTCACCTTCACGTCGATCGGAATGGACAGCGTCGTGTCCTCCTCGGTCAACGCGCAGTACACCGATGGCAGATGCGGTGAAAACGCTGCCGAGTCCCCACGTGGCTGGGGCAGACCGAGGTATCGCTGAACAACCGCCGGACTAGAACCCCGATCCACGATGCGGCCACGCTCCAGAACACAGGCTTCACGACACAACTTGAGCACCGCCGTCCAGTCGTGTGTGGCGAGGATTCCCGACGCGCCGGCCGCCAGCCGCTCCCGCAGCCGGCGCCAACACTTCGTCTGGAAGTGCTCGTCACCCACGGAAAGAACCTCGTCGATGAGGTAGATCTGCCCGGGCAAAGACGTGGCTACCGAGAAGAACAGACGAGCCTTCATTCCAGCGGAGTATGTGTAGATGGGGTTGTCGAAATAAGCTCCCAGTTCGGCGAACTCGGCGATCTCGCTCAGAAGCCGGTTAATCTGCCGCCCCCCAGTCCCGTGGAGGGATAGCCACCGACTGGCGAAGTCGTGTCCGGTCAGGAGCTCGTTGCCTGCCATCCCAAGCTCGTAGATCGCCGACACCAGGCCTGCGACCCTCACGGTCCCAGAGGTCGGGGCGTACACACCACCCAGCGTCCGCAGCAGCGTGCTCTTGCCCGCGCCGTTGCGGCCCAGCACGCCCAGGAACTCACCCTGGCGGACCTGGACCGTCACATTCCGCAGCGCGGGGAAGCCCTTCACGGAATCACCCCCGAAAATCACCCGCCAGATCGACTGGCCGTCGAGTACGACAAAGGTCTTGCTCAGATCCCGACACTCGATCACCGACCGCGCCACCGCTCCCTCGTCGCCCGCGGCGCCCGCAACAGCCGTCGCGAGTAGCCCTCCCGTCCGACTAGATCCGGGCATCGAAGTATCCCTTCAGCTTGCGGAAGAACACCAAGCCCCCAAACAACGCCAGGGCCGACAGAACGGCGAGGTACGCGAGGCTCCAGGGCGCGGGCCATGCGCGGTACAGGAGCGGCTGCCGGTAGCCTTCGGCGATCACATGGAAGGGATGGAACTGCAGCACGCCCTGCACGGCCTTCGGAAACTCACTCAGCGGATAGAAGATCGGCGAGCTGAATAGCAGGATCATCAGGACGTTGGGCAATACCATGGCGGTATCCCGGACGAACACGTTGACCGCAGCGAGGCAGAGCCCGATGCCGGTGATGAACACGAATTGCAAGACCAGCACCGGGAGGATGGCGAGCCAGCTCAACGACGGCCGCGTTCCGCTTAACACGAGGAGCGCCACCAGATAGCAGGTGCTCACCGCAAGCGGCACCAGCCCCATCAGGCTACCGGCGATGGGCAGCAGCTCGGTCTTAAAGGCGAGGTTCTTGACCAGGCCGCTGTTGCCGGTCACCGCGCCCGTGCTCGTCGCCAGACTATCGCTGATGGCCAGCCACGGCCCGTACCCGCTGATCAGCCAGATCACGAACGACAGGCTCGTCTCCGCCCCGGGCAGGCGCGAGCGGAACACGAACGCGAACACAAAGGTGAAAATGCCCATCATGAGGAGGGGATTGGCGATGGCCCATACCAAGCCCAGCGTCGAGCCGAGGAATCGGTCCCGGAGGCCCATCTTGAGGAAGTTCACCAGCCGGCGAGCGTCTGCCCGGTCGAAGCCTAGGATCTGCACGCTTCTTCGGTTTCCGGTTTCGAGGCCTGGCCGCCGAACTGCTCGCTCATCACTGAGTCATAGATGGTCTCGTATCGCTCCGCGCAGGCGTCGGCACTATGCCACTTCATCGCGAATGCGCGCCCGGCGGCCCCGAGACGGCCACGACCCTCCCTGTCAAGTAGAAGATCCCGGAGGACTTCGTATATCGTCTCCTCCGTGGCAGACACCAGCGGCAGTTCCTGGGTAGATCGGAGCACGTCGGCCGGCTTTGGCTCGCTACGATTGATGTAGCAAATCGTGGGCTTGCCCAACATCATCGCTTCCCGCGCCGTCGCTCCATATCGCCCGTAATTCAGCTGGTCGACGATCACGTCGGCCTGGACCTGCAGGTACCGCACCTCCGTGCTCTTGACATCGGTCACGACGACCAGCTTGACCGCCATTCCCTCGGCCTGTAGACGCGAGACTGCAGCCCTTACCGCACCGGTCCCTTTGATGTTCCGACCGCCCACCGTTCGGAGGTCGTAGTTGCCGAAGGAGTGGTAAACAAGCAACTCGTCCTCGGCGCGCTCGATCTTCAGGGGGGCCGGGACGGTGAGGTCAGGCTTCCAGAACTCCGGGTTCAGGCACATCGTGGTCGGTTCCCTAACTGCCTTGTGGATGGCCTGATAGTCCAGTGCCGGAGTCCCCTCCGTGAAAATTACGTCGCAGTACCGGTCGACCTTCCGTCCCCAGCCCAAATTTTTCGCGTCACTACACACGTCCGGACTGAGCTGCCAAGGGCACTTGTCGCATACGACCGAGCCGCCCAACGCCGACCACCGCGCCACTGTGGACTGCGCGACACCGCTGTTGCAACCGCTGATCGTATAGGCAATCTTGTGGCCGCGCCGGCGCCACTCCACGATGTCCCATGGCTCTTCCGCTTCCGAGTCCTCGAGGAAGAACGTAAGCAGCCCGTCCCCGGCAAGATGGAGCAACGCGAAACGTTCGAGCGCGGCCCAGTAAAATTCTTCGACGTTCCGTCGGAAGCGCTTGGGATCGGGATCCCACAGATTCACATCCTCGCCGTGGTAGTACTGGGAATGCGGTCCGTCTGGATCTTCAGTGCTCACTGTCAGTGCGTCCCAGCCGCGCCGACGTAGCGCCTCGGCCAAGTAGTGAAAGTGGTAGTAGCTATTCCGAAGGAACAGCACACTGCGCGCCCGGGGTCCACCTGCTCCCCTCGCCTGAGCCCGCGTCCGCACCAGTCTCCGCATAGCTCGACGTATGCGTTCCACCGTGACCATCAGCGGCACCGCGGACCTGACACGGTCTCCGAATGCTTTTGCGTCGGTGCGTCTGCTCCGACGACCAGCTCTCGCGTCCCGACAAAGCCGCAGTTCATCAACGCGTCGATGATAGACAAGCCCGGCACAAACTCGCCCCCCCCGAGCTGTGGGTACACGGGATGCTGAAACATTTGCTGAACGAGCTCGATTCCCGCCGATCGGAATCGCTCGTCGTCCTGATAGCCTTGCGCACCGCCACCGCACAGATACCCGCCGCCGCCTACCGCCTGCACTCCATCTACGAGCAGGCTGGTGCCGGTTCCCTCGAGACCGAGCGTCGAACTCACGATCAACTTGCCGGGATCCAGACCGAGGCGGCCGGTCAGTGCTCGCACCACCGTCAGATTGAATTGAGCCACCATATCGGTCGGCGTCTCGATCAGCTCTTCAACGAGAGGGAATATCTCCCCGAAGTACGGGGCTCGTCGGTACGCGCCCCGTATCGTGCGAAGAATGCGGACCCGCCATGGACCGTCCGCGACGCGCATCTCCCGCACGAGTCGCACGCCGTGGAACGAGCGCACCACCGGCAAAGTGACCCAGATGGGCCGCTCTTCCAGCAGCATCCGAACCCGGTTCGACCACGTTCCCCCGGTCTTGGAAAACTGCACGCTGTCCAAGACGATGAAGATGTCTGCCCTCGCGATCTTATTGAAATAGCCCAGCCACGGGAAAAAGTTCGGCTGGTGAATCGCAACCAGCTTCCTAGCTTCGAGTCCGCTCATCACGCAAGATTGCGAGCAGCGCGATATCCACGTATCGACCGTCGATGTGGGCGGCTTCACGAAGCGTTCCTTCACGAAGGAATCCCACTTTCTCGTAGAGTCGCAATGCCCGTTCATTCGTACCGAGCACGTGCACGCAGACTCGGCGCAGGTTTAGATCCTTGAAGGCGAAGTCCAGCAAGAGCTGCACCGCTTCGGTGCCGTACCCGTGGCCCCTCCCCTCCGACTCACCCAGTCTGATCTGAAGCTCTGCGCTTCGATGAATGTCGTTGATGCTGTGCAGCTGACAAGATCCGATGAGCTTCTGAGTGTCGAGCAGGCGAATGCCGAAGATTGCCGTGTCCTTACGTCGCTGAATCGTCTCGAACCACTCAGCGTGCTGAGCCTCCGTGACGGCTCGGTAAGGAGCGTTCCAGAGCACTTCATTCCGATCATTGATCCAGCGGAAGATGACGGGCAGATCGCCAGTGGTCAGCGGCGTCAACGCCACGTGTTCGCCCCGTACTCCGGCAATCGGGTCGCTCATCTATCTCTCCTTCGGCAGCCCGGTACCATTCCCCTCTAAATGCGGGCAGGATGCTGTCCGGGATTCCCTCGGGCAGCGGCACCGAATGGAAATAGGTGGTCCGAACGTTCTGCTTATGTTTCCGGATGATGTGAGGCCATCTGCCAGCAAAGGCGCCCACCGTCGGACTTCCGAGGTATTGCTCCAACACCATTGGCGTCGGGTTTTCCCGCGAGCAAGCAGCCCCCCGGAGCGGTTCACAACTATCCTACCGTTCCCGTGGAGGTTAGGCCTGGAGCGTCTACCGCTGCGGCCCGCCAGTCCCGTACGAAGCCATCGATGATCGTGTCCGGAACCCCCTCCGGGAACCCCGCCGCGTAGACTCGATTCGACCGCATCCCGTGCTCGCGATCGCGTATAACGTGCCGCCAGGCCCCCGCCAGCACGTCTACAACGCTGCAACCGCCAACCACCCAGTTGATCGGATGCAAGAGCAGCTGGGCGTGTCGAGTCGGTGCGTTCGCAAGAGCCGCTTCGAGCGCCTCCACACTGTGCCGCAGGTTCGAGTCGGACAGATAGAGACTGTCGGTGGTGAGAGCCGTGCTGTATGCATTCACAAGCCCGCCTACTGTGTTCTCGCCCCGGAGACTCAGAAGCCGCTCCGAGGGGTTGTGCCACGAAACTACCCGCCGCAGCGTCGGCACCTCCCGGCAGACCGTCTCGAAGTCCTCGCGCACCCGTCCGGGCAGGTCGTCATTCTGAGTGCCCGGCGGCTCGAGGTAGTGCAGGGCAACCTCCTGCCCGAGTCGTTCGAGGTCCCGAATCCGTTCGACAGACCATGGGCTCAACAAGTTGTAGATCTCTGACCGAAGAAGCACAAAAAAGGTGCCGCGCACCCCAAGCGCGGCATTCGTCTCCGCCAACTCCACCGCAGCGGCGAGCGAAAAGTCGACGTCGTGCCGCAAGTAGAGACTCCGCCGTGGGGCGGAAGGTTCTTCGACAAAACTCGCGAACTGAAACCCCGCGTCCCTCGCCGCCGCGATCAGCCGCCGGTAGCCAGCCATCGAGTACCCGCCTTGCGTCATCTCCTACTCGGCATGCTCCACGCCTTTCAGGTGGAAACGGCCGGGCACCCCACCTCGCCCGTCCTTCTTGAACCACATGTCGTCCCACATGCTCCAGATGTTGCACGTCCGGCAGCATTCGTACTCGTCCCAGCGGCCCTCCAGATGGGCCCGGCGCATCGCCCCCAGGCGCTTCCAGGCCTCCATCCAGGTGATATCCCGTGCATTCCCGAGGGGCGGCACTAGGTGCCGATCGAACGCGGGAATCGCCGCCACGCATGGGAAGTAGTTGCCGTCGTACTGAAGCTTCATGGACATGAAGATGGAGTTGCACGGGAAGCGTTGCTGTGGTGTCTCATGTGCCGACACGAACCCCTTGCCGGCGAGCCCCTTCATGAGGCCCAGTTCGTCCGCTCCCCAGTTCCCAACTCGCCGGAGTACCACGCCGTCGAGCTTCGGCTCCCAGTAAGCCCTGAACTTCTCGAAATCGCTCTCCACCCCCTTGAAATGCATGATGTGTGTGGTGATCTTCATCTGCGACTTCTTGCGGTTGCGCAGCTCCACCAACCTGTCTAGATTCCGCCACACCTTGTCAAAGTCGTCATGCTGCATCATCACCGCGTAGTCTCGGCGGTTCGCGGCATCGAAACTGTATGAGTAGTGGTCCAGCCCCGCGTCGATCAGGCCCT
>Ga0070699_100002556_pt1 | contig 16341 bp, 15 predicted proteins | sample KBSK1503metaG_FD_65473 | JGI IMG/M metagenome (GOLD analysis project Ga0070699, IMG submission 65473) | Corn, switchgrass and miscanthus rhizosphere microbial communities from Kellogg Biological Station, Michigan, USA - KBS K1-50-3 metaG | ecosystem: Host-associated > Plants > Roots >...
GACCTCCTCGTCGCGCTCGCGCCGCAGGTCGGCGGCTTCGCTCTGAATGAGGTGAATCCGATGACGGACGCGGGGCCGAAGACGACGATCCTCGCCGCGAACCTCGTCTTCCAGTTCGCCGTCGCCGCCGCGGGGAGAAAGTCCCGATGACAACGGACCCTTTTCTGGAAGCGGCGCGGCTCGGCGCACGGAGCTCGACGCTGATCGACTACGAGGAGATCCCGCACCTGCCGCGCCTCAAGCGCCGCGCGCGCGAGTACGCGCTCGTCGATCTCGCGCACGCGGTCATGTTGACGGAGGCCGGCATCGTCTCGCGCGAGCGCGGCGCCCGGCTGCTCGCCGGGCTCCTCGACATCCTCGAGCGCGGGCTCGCCACGTTCCCGTGGGACCCGCGCGTGGGGTCGTACCTGCCCCAAGCGGAGCGCTATCTCGCCGAGCGCATCGGCGAGGACGTCGCCGGCCGACTACAGACCGGGCGCAGCCGCAACGACCAGAGCGGCGCGGCGGAGCGATTGTGGATGCGCGACGCGCTGCTGTCCGTGTTCGCCGATCTCCTCGCGGTCGAGCACGCGCTGCTGAAGCTCGCGGAGACGCACGCCGACGCGCTCATGCCCGGCTACACCCATTCCCAGCACGCGCAGCCGACGACGTTCGGCCACACGATGATGCGACACGCGGCCGTGCTCGAACGCGATCTGCAGCGTCTCGCCGGCGCCTTCTCGCGCACGAACCTGTCGGCCCTCGGCGGGGCGGCGATGGCCGGCACGTCGTGGCCAGTGAACCGCCGGCGCGTCGCGGAGCTGCTCGGCCACGACGGCCTCGTCGTCAACTCGGCGGACGCCGGCGGCTTCGCACGCGACCATCTGGAGGAAGGCGTCGCCGTCCTCGCCTTGATGATGTCGGGCCTCGGCCGGCTCGCGACCGATCTCTTCGTGTGGCATACGTGGGAGTTCGGGTTCGTCGAGGTGGACGACGCCCTCGCGGGGACGAGCAGCATCATGCCGCAGAAAAAGAACCCGCACGCCCTCGAGCGCGTGAAGGCGCTGGCGGGCCAGGCGATCGGCTGGCTGCCGGGCATGATGGGCGCGCAGCGCACCGTGCTGTCCACGGACCTCGACTTCGCGTTCGGCGACGATCCGCTGACGCCGGCGGCGGACGCGTGCACGGCCGGGCTGCGGCTGATGGCGGACGCGCTCACGTCGCTCGTCGTGCACAGGGACGTCATGGCCGAGACGGCCGGCGCGTTCTGGAGCACGACCAGCCACCTCGCCGACGAGCTCGTCCGCCGCTTCGATCTCCCGTTCCGGCTGGCGCATCAGATCGTCGCGACGTTCGTGCGCGACTCGCTCGCGGCGGGTCACACCCCGGCCAGTGTCGATGCCGCCGCGCTCACCCGCGCCGCGCGCGACGCCGGGGTAGACGTGCGGCTGACGGTGGATGAGCTGAGAACCGCGCTCGACGCCCGGCACTTCGTCGAGTCGCGGGCGAGCGAGGGCAGTCCGAATCCTCGCCACGTGCGCGCGCATGCGGCGCTCGTGCGCGCGGCCGTGGAGGCGCACACGCGGTGGCACGCCGACACGTCGCAGCGCGCCGCCCGCGCCATCGAAACGCTCGTCGAGCGCGCGCGGGCGCTTGCGGGAGGAGCCGGATGACCGACACCGCGAAGCTCGCGGCACGCGCGGTCGAGGCGGTGGACGACGGAGAGCTGGTGAGGCTGCTCCAGCGCATGGTCCGGATCCGCAGCTATTCGGCCGGCGGCGAGGAGGCGCACATCGCCCGCTTCGTGCAGGACTGCTGCGCCACGCTCGGCCTCGAATCCACGCTGCAGGAAGCGCAGCCGGGCCGGTTCAACGTCATCAGCCGCTGGCGGGGCACCGGCGGCGGCACGAGCCTCATGCTCAACGGGCACCTGGACACGAATCCCGCCGGCGCGGGCTGGACGCGCGATCCGCTCGGCGGCGACGTGGACGACGCCTTCATCTACGGGATCGGCGTGTCGAACATGAAGGCGGCGGACGCCGCGTACATCGCGGCGGTGCGCGCGGTGCGCAGCGCGGGCATTCGTCTTCGCGGCGACGTCGTCCTCGCGCACGTCGTCGGCGAGCTCCAGGGCGGCGTCGGCACGGTCCACATGCTGCGGCAGGGCGTGCACGCGGACCGCTTCGTCGTCGGCGAGCCGACCGATCTGGCGCTGCTCCTGCTGCACGCGGGCTCGATGGAGCTCGAGCTGGTGACTCGCGGCGAAACGCGACACCTCTCGAAGATGGAGGAAGGCGTGGACGCGATCGACCACATGCTCCGCGTCGTCGCGCGGCTCAAGACCATGACCTTCTCCGGCCCGGTGCGCGCCGACTACGAGAGCGTGCGCCGGCTCGCCATCGGCGTCATCCGCGGCGGCCTCGGGCCCGAGTTCCTCGACTGGCGCCCGTCGCTCCTCGCCGACCACTGCGCGATCCGTTTCGCGGTCCGCTACAGCCCCGGACAGACGCAGGACTCGATCCTCGCCGACGTGCGCCGCGAGATCGCCGTCTTGCGGGCGGCGGATGAGCGCCTCGACGCCGACGTGCATCCGAACCCGGCGCGTGCGCTCTTCATGGAGCCGTTCGAGGTCTCGCCCGATGCGGACATCGTGCGGACCGTGCGTCGCGCGCACGCCGAGGTGACCGGCGCCGAGCCGCTCGTCGGTGCCCCCGCACCGTATCGTTATTACGGGACCGACGCCGCGCATCTCTCCCGCGCGGGTATGGTCGGGCTCGTCTATGGGCCGGGCGGCCGATACAACACGATGCCGGACGAGCGCGTAGATCTCGTGGATCTGTTCCATGCCGCCCGCGTGTACGCGAGAACGATCGTGGAGGTGTGCTCGTGAGGACAACGTGTGTTCGCCAGGCCGACTGGGTCATCGCGTGGGACGCCGCCGCGAAGCGGCACGCATATCTACAGAACGCCGACGTCGCCTTCGCCGGAAACGCGCTGGCCTTCGTCGGCCGCAACTATGCGGGCCCCGCTGAGGAGACCATCGACGGACGCGGCCTGATGGTGATGCCGGGGCTCGTCGACGTGCACTCGCATCCGATGTGGGAAGCCGCGTATCGCGGCATCCGCGAGGAGCACGGGCTGCCCGAGATGTACATGTCGGGACTGTTCGAGCGCGCGCAGGCATATTGGCCCGACGACGAGGGCAAGCTCGCATGCGGAGAGGCGGCGTACTGCGAGCTCCTGCTCTCCGGCGTGACGACGCTCGCGGACCTGAGCCGGGTCATGCCCGGCTGGGTCGAGCTCGCCGCGAAGAGCGGGCTGCGCATGGTCCTCGCCCCGGGGTTCGCGTCGGCGCGCTGGGTGGTGCGGCGTTCTCATCTCGTGGAGTATGAGTGGAACGAGGACGCGGGTCGTCGCGGCATGGACGACGCATTGAAGCTCGTCGACAGCCTCGCGACGCATCCGAGCGGTCGTCTTTCGGGCATGATCTCGCCGGCCCAGATCGACACGTGCACCGAGGACCTGCTGCGCGACAGCATCGCCGCCGCGCGCGAGCGGTCGCTGCCCTTCACCATTCACTGCGCGCAGGGTGTGAACGAGTTCTACGAGATCGTGCGCCGCCACGGCGTCACGCCTGTCCAGTGGGCGCACGGACTCGGGCTCTCGGGCCCCGGCACGATCCTCGGGCACGCGCTCTTCGTCGACGCGCACTCCTGGCTCCACTGGTGGTCGCGCAAGGACGTGGGGATTCTCGCCGACACGACCACGAGCGTCGCGCACTGCCCGACGCCATTCGCGCGCTATGGACAGACGCTCGAGAGCTTCGGCACCTATCGCCGCGCCGGCGTGAACCTCGGGATCGGCACCGACACCGTGCCGCAGAACATGCTCGAGGAGATGCGGTGGGCGATCGTCCTCGGTCGCATCGCTGCCGAGGACATCCGAAGTCTCGAACTGGCCGACGTGTTCCACGCGGCCACCGTCGGCGGAGCGACGGCCTTGCTGCGCGACGACATCGGCCGGCTCACGCCCGGCGCGAAGGCGGATTTCGTGCTGGTCGACCTGAAGAATTCGTGGATGATGCCGGCGCGGGATCCACTTCGGTCACTCGTGTTTCACGCGGCAGACCGCGCCGTGCGGGACGTCTACGTCGACGGGCGGCAGGTCGTGGCGAATGGTCGGGTCCTGACGCTCGACCACGCAGGCGCGCTCGCGCGCCTGACCGAGGCTCAACGCCGCATGGAGGCTCTCGTACCACAGCGTGATGGACGACACAGAAGCTCCGCTGAGATCACACCGCCTTCTTTACCGATGTCGTCGTGAGCGCGTCGTCGTGGGACGGATGCCGCGGCCGCGCGGCGATGGTCGAGGCCGCCGCCGGTAGGACAGGCCGAGCGTGAAGGCCGGAATGACGGTTTCAAACGACCAGGGATGAAAACCACACAAAACATCTACGAGCTTCAGGACAACACGGTGACGTCCTCCAACGCGAAGCATCAGACACGAACAAAATCGAAGTGGTGGCCCCAACGGGATTAGCCCGTGGGACTAGTTACCTGTTACGGATACCTTTCGAGCTGACTGCACTTCAGCCGAGGAGGCCAACAGACGGAAGATCAGTCGTGCACGACCACCATCTTCCCGCCGGCCTCATTCGCCTCCATGACGCGATGCGCTTCGCGGATCTCCTCGAAGCCAAACACGCGCGCCGGCTTGGCCTTGAGCCTGCCCGCCGCCACTTGTCGCGCGATTTCTTGCAGCGGCACGTCGGACAGCGGGAACCCCGGCGTGCCGAACACAAAACTGCCGAAGAAGGTGAGGTAGACGCCGCTGGACATTTGCAGCAGCGGGTTGAAGTCCTTGATCGGCGCGAGCCCGCCCAGCCACCCTGCGAGGCACGCCCGGCCGCCGCGGCGCAGCATAGCGAGGGAATCGAGGATGGTGCTGTTGCCGACAAGATCGAGCACCGCGTCGAGTTGTTTGGCTTCGGCGATGCGCTTGGAAAGATCTGGCCCTTCCAGCTCGACGCGTGAAACACCCAACTTTTCGAGTATGGCGACGCGTTCCTGGCTCCGCGTGGTGGCAATGACTCGCGCGCCGGCGTTGACGGCCATGTTGGTTGCAGCCTGGCCGAACGACGACATCCCACCGCGGATCACCAGTGTCTGGCCCTTGGTGATCTCGAGGTTGCGGAAGAGGCACGTCCATGCGGTCGCGTAGGTCTCCGGGATCGCTGCCAGCTCTGCCCAGGGTAGATCGGACTCGATGAGCGCGACACTCGAAACGGGCGCGCGGGTGTATTCGGCATAGCTGCCATTGATGGTGCGCCCGAGGCCGCCCATCAGCGCCGCCACCTTGGCCCCGACCGGAAACTCGCCGCCGGGGCAGGACTTTACCAACCCGACGCACTCGATGCCGATCACTTTCGCGGCTTCGGCCCACTCGCCCCGGCGCATGTGCATTTCGGCGTGGTTGATGCCGAATGCCTTGATCTCGATGACGACATGACCGGCCTTGGGCTCCGGGTCTGGAATGTCTTTGTAAACGAGGCTGTCGAGCCCCCCGAACTTCTCTAAGACGATTGCACGCATAGCGGTCCTCCGGTGATCGGTACAGATTCAGGGCGAGAGGAAATCGCGGATCGCGGCCGCGATCTCTGCGGCATGCGTTTCCAGCGCGAAGTGACCCGTGTCAAAGAAGCGGACGACCGCACCCGGAATATCGCGCTTGAACGCCTCGGCGTCCGACGGCAGGAAGAACGGGTCGTTCTTGCCCCACACATGTGGGACGAGGTCGGAAACTCGTGAAGCAGGAGCAGCGCCGGCGACGTGTCGACCCCGGCTTCTCGGCAGAAGACCTTCAGGCCATCCACCTCGACGAAGCGGTGCCTCGTCCTGCGTAGCTTGTCCGGCAAGGGAAATTCCAGGGCTGCCTCCCGCGCGTCCCGGGCTCACCACGCCAGGCCGTCACCTCAGCGGGTCATTCAGGACACTTCGTGTGACGCCATTACCTAGGATTGGTTCGAGCGAGGATTGGTTACAGTCGTGTGGTGAACGGGCCGGGCACGCTAACCGCTGTAAAACCATCACGAGTATGCCGAGAGGGCAGTGCGTCGATCTCGTCGCCGATTCCCCGATTTGGTGGCTTGGTTGACTACCGCCCAACTCTTGGGACGAGCCGGGGCCGACAGCGCGTTGCGCCGCTGGAGCGGCACGCCTGCGGGCGCGCGGACCCTCGTGGAGGCCCGCACGCTGGGCGCCTACTCCCGAGCCATGCTCGAGCACATTGCGCGATGCCGACCGATTGCGCGGTTGACCCTTGAAGTGATCAATGCGCTGCTGGCCCGGCCCATCGGCCACGGCGAGCTCGTGCGCGCTCGCCATGGGTTCCGTCGTCGGCCGCGCTTCGCGTTGTGCGCCCTGTCGACCTTCTCATGCCGGTAAATCGCACCCTTGCCGCCGGGTCGTATGAACGTCTGCTGCCCTCTCGGCATACTTGTGGTGGTTTTTACAGCGGCTAGCGTGCTGGGCCCGTTCGCCAGAACTGCGCCCCAGCGGCTGGGCCCTGACGGCCGCGATCAACGAATTGCCCGCCGACTACCGGACCGTGCTAGTGCTGCGTGACGTAGCGGTCCTTGAGTGCGCGTGCTCGTGCCCTGTATACGCGTTCCGATACTCGAATGCGCGTTTCGTACCCAGATAGATACCCCCTATCTATCCCCCGGACCCGGGTCTTCGAATGCGCGTTCGAGTCCCGATACTCGCCATAGTAGGGATGTATGGGATATCGTCGGCGATCAGCGGGCGCGGGGAGCCTCAGCGCCATACCACGCGGCCAAGCCACCGCGAATGTATCGCGCATCGAAGCCGCGCTGCCGCAGCGCCGTTGCCACGTTGCAGCCGACTTCAAAGCCGTATGCGCAGTACACGAACACCGGCGCCTCGGATGAGAGCTGGCCGCACCACTCATCGACCGCTTCGGGGTCGCGCCAGACGGCGTTCGGCATCGTGTCGGGGTTCCTCGACACGTAGTTCCGCGGCCGGGCGTCCACCACCTGAGGCCGCTGATCCGTCACCATCAAGACACCGAGCTCTTCCACGGAGATCGACGGCAGCGCCTCGTCAGAGGCCTGAGATCCGCGCCGCTGATGACCAGTCGTCGCCTGCGCCAGCCGCTCGGTGACGACGGTCCATTCGATGAGCCTCATGAAGGCGTCGACGTAGGCGCTTGCATTGGCGCCGAACTCAAGGTGGTACGCGTGCTCGTACATGTCCAACACCAGAATCGGCACCGCGCCGGGAATGGCCTGTGCGTCCTCGACCGCGATCTGGTTGTACAGCCGGCCGTCATGGGGGGAGTAGCTGAGTAGAACCCAGCCCGAACCGCCCGCCAACGATTGCGCAGCGGCAACGAACTCGCGCCGCCATCGGTCAACGCCGCCGAAGTGCTCTTCGAGCGCGGCAACCATCATCGCGCCGGGGACCTTCGAGCCGCCGCTGAGGTTGGCGAAGTACAGCTCGTGGAGAATGACCGATGCCATGGCCGACAGTTCCTCGCGCCTGAGGGCGCGGATCTCAGCGGCGGCCGTTGTGGCGGGAGTCATGCCTGCAAGCCGGTCCCGGAGGGCGTTGAGGGACCGGACAACGGCACCGTAGTTGTTCTCGTAATGACTGACGATCAGCCGCTCGGGCAACCAGTTCAGCGTATACGGCTTACAAGGAATCGGAAGGATGCGATGATGCATCGGCGCCTCCTTTCAAGCTCGAGCCGTAGCCTTGGCCCGGGCGATCTCCTCTGAGCTGTAGCGCAGCGCCCGGAAGACCAGGTTGCCCTCAGTGCCTGGCGCCCCGGCAAAAAACGGCTTACCAAAAAAGGGATTCACGTACTCCCAGACGATCTCGCCGTCCTTGGTGACCTCGAAGAAACGGCCGAAGGAAGATTCGCAGACCAATGTATTGCCGTTTGGCAGCCGTTGAGCGTTGCCCATGCGTGGCGAGAAAAAGTTCCAAACCGGTCGATCCTGATACTTCCATACGATCTCGTTTGTCGCTGGGTTCACCTCGATCACCCTCGAAAACGGCATCGAATCATCGAGACGATGAACACCGTTGTCGAATATCAGGATGTTGCCGTTCTCCAACAGCATCGGCGCATGCTGGCCGGCGACCGTTGGAGAGCCAAGCTTCCATAGGATTTCACCTGTCTTGCGGGAGATGCGGATAACGGTCGAGGTGGGTCGGTAGCTGGCGAGGATGTCGCCGTCAGGCAGCTCGAGGACACTGTTGCCCTGAGCCCACAGCGTCCGAGGCGCCTGGACCTCGGTGATGCCGTCTGCCACGGGATCGAGGTGCTCCCACGTACGCCACTCCCAAACCGTCTGTCCTGCAGACGTCAGCTCGGCCAGGTAATCGGAGTACATCCTGCCGCCTTCGGTCTTCGACCGCGGAGCATACTGGCCCGAGGGGAAGGTATCCTCCTCCACGCCTCCTTTGACACGGCGGGCGATGTCGTCGGGAACGCGGCCCATGCAATTCAGCAACACGTTCCCGTTGCGCAGCAAGATGCCGTGGTGATGGTGGTCCGGATGGCGTACTTCCCAGAGCACCTTGCCGTTCCAGTCCGCTTCCAGCACCACGCCACCTTTGAACGGAAACCGGCTGAGAAAGCTGTCCTCTGAAGTGCGCCCGTTGTAGAAGAGTGTCCCGCGCTCGGTGAGATAGCCGGACAGGCCTGGCGGGTACGGCATGTTCCACGTGTGGACGACGTTGCCGTGAAGGTCGACCAGATACACTCTTCCCTCTCCCCAGATGAGAGGAGCGAAAAGCGTAAACCCAGGAGAAGCGCGCTCCGGGTTAAACGCGCGCAAGCCAACCCCCCGTCGTTTGGTCGTGTTCTGTTCGACCGCCGCCGAGATTTGTTGTCCGCTTTGCAGATAGCGATTGCTACATGCAGTGACGACGCCTGCGCCAAGGATGACGGCACCGGTGAGCAGCGTGCGGCGGTGCAGGCGGCGCGACTCGTAATTCAACATCTGACGGCCCTCCCTGATTACTTCGTTACGTTTCGGGGCGCCAACCTACGAGCAACAGCTGGTCGTGTCGATTGACAGTGAAACACTAGTTTCACGCACAGTCAAGCCGTGTCCGTAGAGGTAGCTGCGCCGCTACCCCTGGGCTCCCGAATGTCGCCTTGACTCGTGGCTGAAACTATTGTTTCATTACGGCCACAGGGACGTACCCGGTGCCAGAAGGAGGCCGCGACATGAACCACTCACGCGAAGGACATCAAGACGAAGAAAGGACAGCGACCATGCAGCAAGAGATCAGTCCGATTGCGGTACGGCCGTGGACGCTCAACGGCATCTCGGAGCGAATGATCGTGAGCCATTATGAGAACAACTACGGCGGCGCCGTGCGGACGCTGAACGCCGCGCGCCGCGAGCTCGCCACGCTCGAGCCGGGCACGGCGCCGTACCGACTGCGCGCGCTGAAGCGCGAGGAGCAGAGCGCGATGAACTCGGTGGCGCTTCACGAGCTTTACTTCGGCAATCTCGGCGGCGAGGGCAACGCCGGCCTCGGGCGTCTCGATTGGCACGAAGTCCCGGACCAGCTCGGCCCGGTGCTCGAGGAGCACTTTGGCAGCGTCAAGATGTGGCGTCGTGAGTTCGTGGGCGCGGCGCAGGCGCTGGCAGGCGGCTCCGGGTGGGTGCTTCTCACGTACTCGCGTCGGGAGAAACGATTCTGGAACCAGATCGCGGTGGACCACACCCAGTGCGCTGTCGACGCGGCTCCCGTGCTCGTGCTTGATATGTACGAGCACGCATACCATCTGGATTTCGGCGCCAACGCGACAGCGTACATCGATGCGTTCATGCGGAATGTCAACTGGGCTGCCGTCATCAGACGGATTGCCGCCGTCGGCGGAGATCAGGCGTTGCCTGCGGAGGATCCCTCCAACCAGGAGATACCATCGGTCTCCGTCGAAGAGCTCGCCGCTCAGCTCGGGAAGGGCGAGCCGGTTCAGGTCCTCGACGCGCGCCCACGGCACCACATGTCGAGGAACGTCGACTTGATGGCAGGCGCTGTGTGGCGCGATCCGGATCAGGTCGAAGAATGGATCGGTGAGCTCACGCCCAGTCAGCCGGTCGCGGTCTATTGCGCGTACGGCTTCCACGTCGGCTGCAACGTAGCGAAGACGCTCAGAGAGCGCGGCTTCGACGCTCGCTACATCCGCGGCGGAGTGTCGGCGTGGTACGCGGCCGGCGGACCGCGAGCGATGCGGCCGGTAACGGGCTAGCGCCGAGAGAGCACGAGGGCCGTAGCCCGTCCGCGCGCGCGGCGGGCTACGGCACACGCGCATCTTAGTGTCCTCCGGGCCCGCATCCGCCTTTCACTTTGCCCCGGTTCCGATGATTTCGAGGTCGGCAAACTCGGTGACCGAGTCGGCTTTCGTCCACAGCCCGACCCATCCCTCTGTGAACGTCTTGTCTTCGTGATCTAACAGTCGAGCACCGTTGAGGTAGGCTTCGACCTTCGGCCCCGTCGCCACCACACGAATCGTGTGCCACATCCCGAGCTTGGGCTCGTTCACCCTCGCCGACGCGATGGTGCTCCGCTTGCCGTTGATGATCGTGTAGAGCCGGAAGTTGTTCTCGAGCGCATTGGCGCGCACGAGGAGGTAGTTCTGGCCATCCTTCGCGCGAAAGATAATGCCGCCGCTCGCATCCTCCCTGCCGGACACGGGTCGGAAGCGGACGGAGACGTCGACATCGCCGAATTTCTTGTCTTCGAGCAGGGCGACGGCCCACGGTTGGGTCTCGACGGTCTGAGCCAGGACCTGGCGGCCCCCAGACGGGCGGCGTACCCACTGCCCCGCGGCGAATTTCCACTTGGGATTTTCAGCGCCGAGGTCGTATTTCATCGTGGTCATCTCCCCTGCTGCGACGGCGCACATTGTCGTCGAGACCAACACCAGCAGCGCGAGTACCCGCTTCATACGCGAAATCCTCCTCCTGCGCTCAGTCCAGGCGCTCCGTCACGACCTTCCAGTCAGCGCCGCGTACAAGCGTCACCTCGGCCACCGGCCCGCCGCCGTCCACCTTCGGCGTCGCGCTGACTGCGCGGTAGCCGGCGTTGGCCTTGACCGCGGCCGCCGTGGCGTCCGCAAGCGAGCGCCTCGCGCGCACAATCGCCACCTTCTGGCTCTGGGCCGCCGCGAGATCTCCGCCGTCGGTGATCGCGTCGACTTTGGTCACGCCGCCGGTGTTGTAGTCGACGATGACCTCGCTGAATGAATCCCCCGAGGATGCGTCCATCGTCCACGTGTACACGGACAGCTGAAAGGCGCCATCGTCGATCTCGTACTTGGCGGACAGAGGCGTCCCCTCTCGTGCGCTCACCGCCAGCCCACTCTCGAGCGGCAGCCATGCGCCGCGCAACGCCTCCGTGAGCGTCTCGCGGCCATCGGATGGGGCCGACTGCGCGCGGACTCCGCTCGGGCTCGTCGCAAAGATGCTGAGGACAATGACCGCGATCGTAACGCTCTGTCTCATGCTGCGCCTCCTTCGAGTACGTGCCGTGCGCTTCGTTGCGATGGATCATCGTCGCGGTCGTCATGCGCCTGCCACTGAAGAGTTCCTGACATTTGTGTCAGGTGCAGCGGGATGCGGGAGCCGATATAGTGCGGCGTACGATGCGCGTGCTCGTGGTCGAGGACGAAAAGAAAGTCGCCAAGGCGCTGCGTGAAGGGCTGGAGGCAGAGCACTACGACGTGCGCGTTGCCTCCTCCGGCGAGGAAGGCTTCTTCCTCGTGAACCACGAGGCCTTCGATTGCGTCGTGCTCGATCTCATGCTGCCTCAGCGAGATGGACTCGAGGTGTTGACGACGTTACGCAAGCGTGGGCTGCAGACGCCCGTCCTTATTCTCACGGCGAAGGACACCATCGACGATCGCGTGCGCGGACTGGACAGCGGTGCCGACGACTACCTCGTGAAGCCCTTTGCCATCCCGGAGCTGCTCGCGCGGATTCGGGCGCTCCTGCGTCGTGGGCGGTCGGATCAGATCCTCAAGCTTCAGCAGGACGATTTGGAGATGGATCTGATGACACGGAAGGTGACCCGAGGCGGGCAGACACTCGAGCTCACCGTGAAGGAGTTCGAGGTCCTCGAATATCTGCTTCGACATCTCGGCCATGTCGTGTCACGCGAGATGCTCACGCGCGACGTCTGGCGCATCGCGGCGCGCGCGACTCCGTTCGACAACGTGATCGACGTGACGATCGCGCGGCTTCGCCGCAAGATCGATGACCCGTTCGAAACGAAGCTGCTTCACACCGTTCGCGGCGTCGGATTCGTTCTTCGTCGGGACCGCGGATGAGGATCGCCGCGCCGAGCGTGCGGACGCGCCTCAGCCTGTGGCACGCCGGGGTGCTCGCGATCGTCATCTGTTTCTTCTCGGCGGGCACCCTCCTCTTCGTGCGAGCTCGTCTCTATCGCGCGCTCGATGAACAGATCGGACAGGATCTGGCGACCATTGAAAAGGTGTATCGCGAAGAAACCGGAGATCTGGGAGAGCTCGATCATCGAATGGGCATGACGCTGTTCGAGGTGGCCGAAGGCCAAACCGTGATCTATCGAACGGCGAGCTGGCCGCCCCCTGCAACGAGGCCGTATCGGACGAGAACGAGCGTCGATGCCACGCATCGCATCAGCGTGGCGCGTGACGAAACGGCGGTGCGCCAGACCCTGTGGACGCTCGCCGTCGTCTTCGCCGCGGGCATTCCTTGCGCACTGGGCTTGGCCATGGCTGGCGGTTATCTTCTCGCGGGCCGCGTCCTCGCACCTGTCGGGGCGATGGCGGAGACCGCGCGCCGGATTACGGCCGAGTCACTGAGCGCTCGTCTCCCCGTCGACAATCCGCGCGACGAATTTGGACGGCTCGCCGGCGTGTTCAACGAGACGCTGTCGCGCCTCGAAGCCGCCTTCGAACAGCTGCGCCGCTTCACGGCCGACGCCTCGCACGAGCTCCGAACACCTCTCACCGGAATTCGAAGCATGGGCGAGGTCGCGCTCCAGCGATCGCTCACCCTCCAGGAGTACCGCGAGGTGGTCGCTAGCATGCTCGAGGAAGTCGACCGGCTCACGCGGCTCGTCGAGAATCTCCTGCTGCTGACGCGGGCCGAGGCTGGGCGAATTCCACTCACACGGACTGTCGTGGACCTGTGTGAACTCGTCGTCAGCGTCGCGGACAGCCTGCGAGTACTCGCTGAGGACAAGGATCAGGAATTGACCGTCCAGCCGCTGGCGCCAGTTACCGCGAGGTGCGACGCCAGCATTCTCCGGCTTGGCGTCACGAACCTCGTGTACAACGCGATCAAATACACGCCGAACAAGGGCGTGATCCGCGTGACGGCGACACGCAGCCCTGCTGGCGAAGCGGTGATCGAAGTTCAGGACACGGGGCCGGGCATTCCTACCGCGCACCGCGAACGAATATTCGAACGTTTCTACCGCCTGGACAGCGCCCGCTCGCGCGAGACCGGCGGTATCGGACTCGGTCTGGCCATCGCCCGGTGGGCCGTCGAGGCCAACGGCGGTCGGATCGAGCTCGAGAGCGAGGAGGCGCGAGGCAGCCTGTTCCGGATCGTCCTCCCCAGTTCCTGACACAAACGTCAGGATTTCGAAAGTTCGCTTGTGGCTAGACTCCCTCGGCAAGGAGCCTCCCATGACCACGAACACGATCGCCGCCACGAGCGAAAACGAGTCGAAAGACATCGCGACCAGCCTTTTCAAGCTCGGCGCCACCTCATATGGTGGTCCAGCCATCATGGGCGTCATGCAGGCCGAATTGCAGGAGCGGCGGAAATGGGTGTCGAAGGAACGATTTCTGGAAGGCCTGGCGGTGGCCAACATGGTGCCCGGCGCGACGGCGACACAGCTCGGAATCTTCCTCGCGTACGCGCGCGGCGGCTGGTGGGGTGGACTGCTTGGCGGCCTCTGCTTCGTCGTTCCCGCATTCGTCGTCATGCTCGCGCTGACGATCGGGTACGCGACTCTCGGTGTGACGCCGCTGGCACGCAGTGCCCTCGATGGCCTCGGTCCCGTGGTCATCGGTCTCTTCGCGATGGCCCTCTATCGGCTCGGCAAGACAGCGGCGAGCACCGTGCCGGAAGCGATCATCGGGCTCGCGGCTGCGGCGGCGTCGATGGCGTCACGCATCGGGATCGTGGCAATCCTGGTTCTTGCCGGTTGCGCCGGCCTGCTGCTCTTCTATCGAGGAAAATCACTCGCGCGCGTGCGCGTGCTATCGGGAGTCCTCTTTCTCGCCGTGCTGTCGATGGCCTGGTGGGCATCGACGTCCGCGGCTGGCACGGCAGGTGGAGGATGGACGCCGAACCCCAAGAGCCTCCTCGATCTGGGTCTCTATTTCCTCAAAGTGGGCGCGTTCACGATCGGTGGCGGCCTGACGATGATCGCGTTCATCCAGGACCAGGTGGTCGGCCAATTCGGATGGCTGACGCCGCGTGAGTTCATCGATGGTCTCGCCCTCGGGCAGCTAACGCCGGGCCCGGTGCTGATGATTGCGGCCTACGTCGGCTACAAGCTCGCTGGGGTGGCCGGAGCCGCGGTGGCGGCGACCGCCGCATTCCTGCCCTCGTTCGTGATCATGCTGGCGATTCTCCCCGTTCTCGACCGGGTGAGACAGATGACCTGGGTCAAAGCGGTGATGAAGGGAATGGGCCCGGCCGTCATCGGTGTGTTGGCCGTTTCGTTGGTCCGACTCTCTCCCGCCGCAGTCGCCGATCCTCTGGCGCTCGCGATTCTGATCGCGACCATCGTCGCAGCGTTAGCCTTCCGGGTCGGCGCCTTCAAGCTCATGTTTGGCGGCGCGGTCGTCGGCGTGCTGAGAAGTCAGCTTCCGCTTGGCGTGCTGACGCGTCACTTCTGACTTACCAAGCGGAGCTCTCTTAAGAACGGCGGACGACGACACTCGAATGCGCGTTCGAGTCCTGTCTGGGAGATCAGCCCTCTATCCGAGTCACTCGCCCCTTGAACTCCGGATTCTTCTGAACGATTTCGACGATCTGCGCGATGTGCTCGGGCTCAATGAGATAGAAGGTGTCGACGCTGCTTCCATCGTTCAGCCGGACCTCAAGAAAGTTCTTGTTCACGATGTTTCCGTTCGGAGCGACTCGACGCGAGTAGATTGCAATTCCTTAACCGCGCGAATCGGATACTCATGTGTCAGCGGATTGGGTCCCGGGGCGCCGTGAGGTGCGAGGGGCGCCGGCGCCGGCGATCGAGCAGCCCGAGCTTGGGATCCTGCTCATAACGAGCCCGCCACCGGCGCAACGAACGTGGATGAATCGCCAGGATGTCTGCCGCCTGCAGCCACGTGAGACTGCCTGCCAACGCCCGCCTGATCACCTGCTGGTACGTCATGGCCCGCTCCACCGCGGCCGCGGCGAACGCCATCAGCACCGCCTTGGTTGCTGATGGACGTACGACGCGGGCGCCTGAAAAGCGGACATTTCACTTGCTCTCAGGAGTGGACAGATCATGTGCTCCCTACACTCGGCCAACGTCGACTTGACGGGTTTCTGATGCGCACGTAGCGTAGGAATCGGCTTAAAAATCAGGCGCCGGTTTACCATCCGAAGCGGCCGAAATCCTAGGCATACACTGTCGACCTGGAGAGGGCCACCATGATTCGCTACGGCTCTGTCGCCGTGGATGGTGTGAGCGTCTTCTACCGCAAGGTCGGCGATCCAAAAGCACCGACCTTGCTGCTGCTGCACGGATTTCCAACCTCCTCGCACATGTTCCGCAACTTGCTGCCCCTCCTCGCGGACCGCTATCACCTGGTCGCGCCGGACTTACCGGGATTTGGGTTCTCAGATGCCCCAGACCGCGCCCGCTTCAGCTACACCTTCGAACACTTGGCGAGGGTCGTGGAGCGCTTCACTGAGGTCGTCGGGCTGACGCGTTACGGGATCTACGTTTTCGACTACGGCGCACCGGTGGGCTTCCGTTTGGCGCTCGCGCGCCCGGAGCACGTGACCGCGATCGTGTCGCAGAACGGCAATGCGTACGTGGAGGGCCTAAGCCAGGGCTGGAACCCGATTCAGAAGTACTGGAAGGAGCCAACCGAGACGAATCGCGCGGCTTTGCGCGATTTCCTCACTCCGCAGACCACCAAGTGGCAATACATCCACGGCGTCGCTGACGAGTCGTTCGTCGCTCCCGAGTCCTACGCCTTGGACGCTGCCCTCCTTGCGCGCCCGGGGAACGACGAGATCCAGCTCGACCTATTCCTGGACTACGCGAGCAACGTCGCGCTGTATCCGAAATTCCAGGAGTACTT
>Ga0070699_100002557_pt1 | contig 16330 bp, 15 predicted proteins | sample KBSK1503metaG_FD_65473 | JGI IMG/M metagenome (GOLD analysis project Ga0070699, IMG submission 65473) | Corn, switchgrass and miscanthus rhizosphere microbial communities from Kellogg Biological Station, Michigan, USA - KBS K1-50-3 metaG | ecosystem: Host-associated > Plants > Roots >...
CGCATCCGGGCCTGGGGCGGCCAGTTTGTGGTGCCCATCCCCTCACTCAGGATTTGCCCCTGATCTTTTCGCCTACGGGGCTGGCCGGCGCGTTCATCGTCGCTCCCGAGCCCCGCACCGATTTTCGAGGATTCTTTTCCCGCACCTGGTGTGCCCAGGAATTCGCCGCGGCCGGGCTGGAATTCCAGGTGGCCCAGTGCAGCCTCTCCTCCAACGCCCGGCGGGGCACCCTGCGCGGGATGCACTATCAAGCGCACCCCCACGAAGAGACGAAACTGATCCGCTGTGTCCGGGGCGCGATAATGGACGTGATCATCGACCTCCGCCCCGAGTCGCCGACGTTCCGGCGGCATTTTTCGGTGGAGCTCTCCCACCCGAATCGCCTGGCCCTGTACATCCCCCGAGGATGCGCGCACGGCTTTCAGACCCTGGAGGACGACACCGAGGTCTGGTACCAGATGTCGGAGTTTCATCACTCCGAGTCCGCCCGTGGAGTGCGCTGGGACGATCCGGCGTTCGGCATCGCGTGGCCGATCACCCCGCCGATTCTCCTCGCTCGGGACGCGGAGTATCCGGATTTCGGCTCGGGGGACGGCCCGACGTGACGAGCGATCCGGAAGATCTCGGGCAGCGGATGTACCGGCTCATCGAGGAGCTGTATCCGGTCTGCCGCAGCATTACGGGTGAGGGTCTCCGCGAGACCCTGCGCCGCGTGCAGCGAGACGTCCCGATTCTCCTGCACGAGATTCCCAGCGGTACCGCCGTCTTCGACTGGACCGTGCCGCCCGAATGGAACATCCGCGACGCCTGGATCGAGCGAGGCGGCAAGCGCATCGTCGATTTCCGCGCCTCGAACCTCCACGTGGTGAGTTACAGTACGCCGGTTCGGCGCCGGATGACGCTCGCCGAGCTGCGCCCGCACCTCTTTTCGCTCCCGGATCGCCCGGATTGGATTCCCTATCGCACCGCCTACTGGTCCGAGAGCTGGGGCTTCTGCCTCAGTCATCGGCTGCTGGAGTCGCTTCCGGAAGGAGACTACGAGGTCTGCATCGATTCGACGCTGGCCCCGGGCTCACTCACCTACGGTGAGTGCCTGGTGCCGGGGGCCTCGACCGACGAGGTCCTCATCTCCTGTCATACCTGCCATCCGTCCCTCGCGAACGACAATCTCTCTGCGCTCGCGGTGGCGATCGAGCTGGCCCGGCGGGCCATGTCCGAGCCCCGCGCCCTCTCCTATCGCTTCCTGTTCCTTCCCGGCACCATCGGTTCGATCGCGTGGCTCGCACGCAACGAGGCCGACCTGGGCCGGATCAAGCACGGCCTGGTCCTGTCCTGCCTCGGCAATCGCGGTCCGGTGACGTACAAGCGGAGTCGCCGCGGCGATGCGTCGGTCGACCGTGCCGCCGCGCATGTTCTGGGTGAGGCCGGCCTGGGCACCCGGGTGCGGGCGTTCGTCCCCTACGGCTACGATGAGAGGCAATACTGTTCGCCCGGGTTCGATCTCCCGGTCGGCTGTCTCACCCGAACCCCGAACGGGGAGTTTCCGGAGTACCACACCTCCGCCGACAACCTGGATCTGGTGGCGCCGAGGCCGCTGGCGGATTCCTACGAAACGGTAACCCGCATCCTGGAAATCCTCGAGCAGGACCGTCGATACGTTCGAACCGATCCCAGGGGCGAGCCGCAGCTGGGACGGCGGGGTCTCTATCAAGGTGTGGCGGGCGCCCGTCAGCTTCCCCAGTACGAGCTGGCCCTGCTGTGGGTCTTAAACCTTGCAGACAATAGACATAGCCTGCGGGATATCGCCGATCGGGCTGGCCTGCCCTTTGCGCTTGTGGCGGAAGCCGCGGCAGCGCTGCTCGCGAAGGACCTGATTCGTGAGGCCTGAGGACCGGGTAGCCGTCGTCACCGGAGCCAGCAGCGGCATCGGCCGGGCGATCGCCCTGGGGCTCTCCCGGCTGGGCGGAACGGTGGGCCTGGTCGGACGGCGGCCTCCGCCGCTCGAGGAAATTGCCGGCCAGGTGGAACGGCTCGGAGCGCGCGCGGTCCAGCTTCAGGCCGACCTGGTGGCCACGGGTGGGGCCGAGCGGCTCGCCGAGCGGATTGCGCAAGAGCTCGGCGCGACCGACCTTCTGGTCCATTGCGCGGGTGTCTTCCCGCTGGTTCCGGCTGAATCGGAACAGGCACACCAGCATGTACGCGCCGCGGAAATACTCACCCGGCGGCTCCTCTCGCTGTTGCGGACGGGTCCCGGGCAGATCGTCTTCGTCAATTCGAGCGCGGGTCTGCCCGGAGCGCGGGCGACAGGAGCCTACGCCGAGAGCAAGCAGGCGCTGCGAACGCTGGCGGATCGCCTGCGGAACGAAGTGAATCCCGACGGTATCCGGGTGCTGAGCGTCTATCCCGGCCGAACCGCGACGCCGATGCAGGCGGCCATTCACCGACAGGAAGGAAGACCGTATCTCCCCGAACGCCTGCTTCAACCGGAGGACGTCGCCGCAGTCGTACTCCACGCCCTGGCAATGCCGCGGGGAGCGGAGGTCACCGATATCAGCATCCGGCCCACTCAGAAACCCTGAGGCGGGCTGATGCTGGTGCTGGTGACCGGACACCAGGGATACATCGGCACCGTGCTGGTGCCGATGCTCCTGCAAGCGGGCCATGAGGTGGTCGGTCTCGACACCGGCTGGTATGCCGGATGCGCGTTCGGACCGGCACCGCTTGCGATCTCCACCCTGTCGCGGGATGTGCGCGACGTGGAAGCGCCGGATCTCGACGGATTCGATGCTGTGATTCATCTCGCGGCATTGTCGAACGATCCCCTGGGCGATCTCAATCCGGAATGCACCTTCGCGATCAACCACCGTGGTGCCGTGCGGCTGGCGGAGCTGGCCAAGGCGGCGGGAGTGCCTCGCTTTCTGTTCGCGTCCTCCTGCGCATTGTACGGTCGCGCGGGTGACGAGCCGTTGACGGAGACCGCTGCGTTCAATCCAGTGACCCCCTACGGCGAATCGAAAGTCCGGGCCGAGCGCGACATTTCGGCGCTGGCAGACTCCAGCTTCAGCCCGACGTTCCTGCGCAGCGCGACGGCGTATGGTGTCAGCCCGATGCTCCGCGCGGATCTCGTGGTGAACAACCTGGTGGGCTATGCCTGCACCACGGGGGAGGTACGGGTCGGCAGCGACGGGACGCCCTGGCGTCCGCTGGTCCACGTGGCGGACATCGCGAGGGCGTATCTGGCGGTCCTGGGCGCCCCACGGGAGCGGATCCACAATCAAGCCTTCAACGTCGGGATGAGCGTCGAGAACTATCAGGTCCGCGAGGTGGCGGAGTTCGTGGCCGAGGTAGTTCCCGGGTCGCGGGTGGTCTACGTCGAAGGCGGCGGGCCGGACCCGAGGTGTTACCGGGTCAATTGTGAGAAGATCGCCGATGCGCTGCCGGAGTTCCGTCCTACCTGGAATCTGCGCCGCGGGATCGAGGAGCTGCACGAGAGCTTCGGGCGCATCGGCCTGACCCAGGAGGAATTCCTGGGTACCCGGTACCTGCGCACCGGGCGGGTCAAGCAGCTCCTCCAAGAGCGCCGGCTCGATGCAGAGTTGCGCTGGGCGCGGCCCCGTTCATGAAAGTCGTCCTGTTCTGCGGCGGCCTCGGCATGCGGCTGCGCACCGAGCCCGACACCGTGCCCAAGCCGATGGTGCCGATCGGGTCCCGGCCGATCATCTGGCATCTCATGCGGTACTACGCCTACCACGGTCTCAAGGACTTCATCCTCTGTCTCGGGCACCGCGGTGAGGTGATCCGGAACTACGTTCGCGAGCATTGCGCGGACTGGTCGGTCACCTTCGTGGACAGCGGCATCGGGGCCAGCATCGGCGAACGGCTGGCCGCGACCGAGCCGTACCTCGACGGAGAAGAGGTTTTCTGCGCCAACTATGCCGACGGCCTGACCGACCTGCCGTTCGCGGAACAGATGGCGGACTTTGTCCGGCACGACCGGGTGGCCAGCTTCCTGAGCGTCCGGCCCAATGTGAGTTACCATGCGGTGGAGTCGGCGCCGGACGGGCTGGTCACCGGATTTCACAGCATCGGAGAGACCGACGTCCGGGTCAACGGCGGCTTCTTCATCTTCAAGCGCGACATTTTCCGCTACCTCCACGCCGGCGAGGATCTGGTCGAGGAGCCGTTTCAGCGGCTCATCCAGGCCCAACAGCTCGTCGCCTACCGCTACGACGGGTTCTGGATTGCCGTGGACACCGCCAAGGACAAGCAGCGGGTCGATGAGCTGTATGCGAGCGGCAAGCCCCCCTGGATGGTATGGAGCGCCGTGTCCCACGAGCTCAGTCGTACCTGAGCATGCTCCCGCTGGCCCTCCCCTCCCGGCCTCTCACCCTCCTCTTCCTCGGCGCCCACGCCGACGACATCGAGATCGGGTGCGGCGGGACGGTATGGCGTCTGCTCGCTGAGCACCCCGGCAGCTCCGTCTGGTGGGTGGTATTCAGCGCGAACCCGGAACGGAACCGTGAGGCCCGGGAGAGCGCGACCCGAATGCTGGCCGGAGCCTGTGCCTCCCGGATCCTGATCCACGACCTGCTGGACGGCTGTCTCCCCGCGGCCCGGGTCGAGCTGAAAGACCTCTTCGAGCAGCTGAAGCGCGACGTGCCCGAGCCCGATCTCATCTTCACCCACTATCGGGAGGACCGTCACCAGGATCATCGCATCATCTCCGACCTGACCTGGGAGACGTTCCGCGGGCACACCGTGCTGGAATACGAAGTCCCCAAGTACGATGGCGACCTGGGCTCCCCCAACGTCTTCATCTCCCTCTCGAACGAGATCCGCCGGCGCAAGGTGGCGCACCTGCTGGCCGCCTTTCCGTCGCAGCTCAGCAAGCGCGCCTTCACCGAGGAGACCTTCGTCGCCCTGATGCGCCTCCGGGGCCTGGAATGCACCGCTGCGGAGGGTCACGCGGAGGGGTTCTACGCGCGCAAGCTCATGCTCGGCGCGTAATCGCGGCATGAGCGTCATTTACGTCTCGTCGCTCCAGACCGGCAAAGAGTGCTTGAGGCTGATCCAGCGCGACATCGCGATAGACCACGTGGTCACGATCGACCGGCAGATGGCGGAACGAGCGAACGTCAGCGGCTACGTGGATTTCGGCGACGTGGACATTCCCGTGCACCACCTGACTCGGTACTCGATGAAGAGTCAGACCGATGTCGACGCCATCAGCGCGCTCGCCCCTCGGCTCATCATCGTCAACGGGTGGAATCGATTGATACCGGCCGCCATACTCGATCTTCCCGAACACGGCTGCGTGGGATTCCACGGCAGCTGGAAGCCGCTGCCGTTCGGCAGGGGAAGGAGTCCGATCACCTGGGCGATTCTGAATGACGCGGACCGATTTTTCCTGCATCTGTTGCAACTCGACGCCGGCGTTGATTCCGGCGATGTCATCGACACCGAGCAATTCGATATTGGCCCTTCCGATACCAGCTCCGATGTCCTCGGCAAAGTGGGAATAACCAGCGCCCACCTGCTCATCAGAAACGTGCCGAGAATCCTGGACGGCACGGCGTCACGCACTCCACAGACCGGCACGCCGACCTACCTGCCGAAGAGAAGCCCGGAGGGCGGACTGATAGACTGGACAATGTCTCTGCGGGAGATCTGCAGACTGGTCAGAGCTGTCTCGCGACCGTATCCCGGTGCGTTCACCGACATCGTGCACCGAGGCACCAGGGTGAGGATGCGTATCTGGGACGCGGTTCCATTCTCCCCCGGCGTTGAGTTGGACGGGAGTGCGGGGAGCGTCGTTCATGAGGTGGATGGCAAGCCGTTGATCAAGTGCAGGGACGGCATTCTGATGGTCAAAGACTTCTCGCTTGCGCCGCCGTCGGGGCCCTGAACAGAAACGCATGGGAAAGAAGCCCCGGGTCAGCGTCGGTATCCCCGTATACAACGGTGAGGACTTTCTGGCCTCGGCGCTCGACTCGCTGCTGGCCCAGTCGTTCCAGGATTTCGAGATCATCATCTCCGACAACGCCTCGACCGACCAGACCGGGGCGATTTGCAGCGCCTACGCCGCCAGAGACGCCAGGATCAGCTACTCGGTCAACCCGAAGAACATCGGGCTTGCCGGCAATCACAACAGGTTGATCGAGCTGGCCTCCGGCGAATACTTCATGTGGCATGCCCACGATGATCAGGCTGCCTCAGAATACCTGGCACAGTGCGTCCAGGTATTGGATCACAACCCCGAGGTCGTCCTGTGCTTCGCCAAGACCATCGATATCGGCGAGGACGGCTCGTTGATCGATTCCGACAACCCGCACCGGCGCCGGGCCATTCCCCCCGAGGCTTTGGCAATGGATGCGAAGGAACCCCATGTGCGGTTCCGGGACGTCATCAAGCTGGATCACCAGTGCGAACCCGACTACGGCGTCATGCGGCTTGGAATCCTTCGGAAAACCCCCATGCATGGGAAGTACGCCGACGCCGATCGAGTTTTGCTTGCCGAAATGGTCCTGCACGGTCCCTTTCACATGCTCAGGGAGCCGCTGTTCCTCCACCGCGAACATGCCAACCGATCCGTCAAAGTGTATCCGAACCGGCAGGCACGCACGGCCCTGCTGGATCCGGCCATGGCCGGGCGGATCGTGTTTCCGCACTGGAAGGAGTTTCGCGAGCTCTGGGCGTGCATCCAGCGCGTGCCGCTCGACGCGAGGGAAAGAAGCAAGTGTCGCGGTGAGCTGCTGAGATGGGCGAGGGACTACCGAAGACGGCTGGCGTCGGACCTGCGAGTCGGGGCGCGAACGTTCCTGAAGAAGGTCCTTCCCCAGCCGGTTCAAAGAACGGTCAAGCGGATGCGCCGAGGGGAGCAGCCCTTGCCGTAGACGGCTCCCGTGACCACCTACCCCGCCATCGAGTAGAGCATCCGGAGGTCCCAGTCTTCCATGTTCAGGAGATCCCGGTTCCCGAAACCCCACGGTGTCATCGGCCCGTGCCCGAGCCGGCGGACCAGCAAGTGGTGGCCCCAGCGTCCCTGAGATTGAGGTGAGAGCCGCTCGAAGCCCAGGTCCCTGAGGTGGGCTCGCGCCGACTCCGGTACTCCTGCGGTCCAGGTTTCCAGGCGGGGGATTCTTCCCCATCGCAGGACGGCATCCAGCAGGCCGGCTCGCACCTGGTCGTCCGTTCCCTCCCAATCCACCAGATTCACTCGCTGGAGCCCGCTGCTTTCCCCCAACCGGTGATGCAACACCAGGTAGCCACGAAGCCCGCCGCCGGTCTCGACCCAGAAGAGGAATCGATACTGTCGTAGCGGATTCCGGAAGCGCCATCCGAAGTAGGCGGCATCGCGAACGTGGCGGATGCGTCCGTCCCAGGGCAGACGAGCGACCAGATCCGCCATCGCCTCGGGCCTCGTCTCGTGACCCAGAACGATGGGGCTTCCGGGACCGGGGGAAGCAGGGGCAGCGCGATCCAGCCGGGCAAACGCAGGACGTTTCACCGCCCGGCCAAGCAGGAGCGCCGCGCGGTGTGAGACATGCTGGTCGAGGAAGACTCGAGCCCGTTCCACCTGGAGCGGAAGGGCCCTGAAGTTCCCGACCGGCTGAAAATCGCCGACCGTGCGCCAGCCTGCCGCGAGGGAGCTCAAGTAGGTGACCTGGCCGGCGCTCAGGCTCAGGCAGAACGGGAAGCCCCGGGCGGCACCTTCCTCGAAGTTGGCCTCCATCAACCGTCTCACCACTCCGCGGTTGCGAAACTCCGGCTCCACCACGAGATCATCGGCGTAGGGCAGCAGCTGAGGACCGCCACCGCCCGCCTCCCAGAGCGTGGTAAACATGCCACGCATTCCGACGATTCTCCCTTCGGAACGAGCCAGATGGATGAGCGGTTCGCCGGCATAGGGAGATTCGAGGTACTTCCACTTGAAGTATGCCGCGTTCAGACCGATGTCCGCGCCCCAGAGGTTGGTCTGGAGCTGGAGGAGCTCTGGCGTGAGCTCAGGCCGATACGGGATGATTTCGACGGTCACGGCCGACGCCGCTCGATGAAGGACACCAGCTTGCCCAGAGTTTCCCATTCCTCCGGCAGGTCGAATGCGGCGAGGTCCAGCTCGGAGCCGATCCGCCCCTCGACCCACAGCACCAGCTTGAGGAGCGCGGTGGAGTCGAGCAGTCCGGACCGGATCAGGGAAGACTCGTCGCCGAAGCCGGACGGCAGCTCGACTCCGCTCTCTTCGATCGCGTCAATCAGTTCCTCCCGGAGGGCCATGAACCGAGGGCCTTAGGCTCGGGGCCGCAGCAGGCGACGCATCTCGATCGGCGTGAGCATGGCACAGCGCGCGGCCACCAATGCCCGGTTGATCTTCCCTCGGGAAGTACGGGGAATCTCGTCGATCAGGTACCACTGCTTCGGCATTTGATGCTTGGCGAGGTGTAGGGCCATCCATTCGTGGATCCGCCGGACACTCTCTTCCGTCGAATCACGCAGAACCAGCGCAATCCCGATTTCCTGGCCGAGCAGGGTATCCTCGAGGGGAAAGGTGCAGACGTCAGCGGTCTCATCGAAGCGCTCGGCCACCGCGTCGATGTCGCCGGGGTACACCTTCATGCCACCCTTGTTGATTTCTTCCCGCTCCCGGCCCCTCAGAAAGAGCCAGCCTCGCCGGTCCAGCACGCCGATGTCTCCGGTCAGGAACCACCCCGACGACACCACGGCGGCGGTGAGATCATCGCGGCCGAAATAGCCGCGCATGAGGGCGGACGTCCTGACCCAGACATGCCCGGACTCGTCGGGAGAGCATTGAAGATCCGGCGAGAACCCGGCGCCGGTTTCTCCGCTGTGGAGGATTCGGATCTCCCCGCCCCACGCCGTTCCAATCAGGCCGTCCTCCGGTGCAAATCCCGGCACCGAGGTTCCCCCGAGCCAGCTCCCGGTCTCGGTGATACCATACGCGTTCCAGACCTCCGGTGTCCCGGTCCAGGAGCGGACCTGCTCCCACAGAAGCGCAGAAAGTGGAGCGGAGCCGCAGAAGACGCGCTGCAGGGTTGCCGAGCGAGGCGGGCGGGACGTTTTGAGCGCCAGTCGCCAGACCGCGGGCACCGACGACAGAAACGTGATCCGATGCTCGTCCAGCAGGTGGCCGAGATCGGCAAGGAGGTCGGCTTTGAACGGCGGGAGAATGAAAAGGTGATGGCCGGATAGCCACGGAAAGAGGCAATTGCAGATCAGCCCGTGCCCGAAGTGAGTCGGCAGCAAACACAGGGATCGTCGAAACGGCTCCACTCCGAGCGACAGCTTGAGTGCGGACCAGCGGGCCCGGAGGGTACGATGGGTGTGGACGACGCCTTTGGGGTCGCCGGTGGTACCGGAGGTGAAGAGGATGAGGGCATCGCGGTCCAAGTCGACCGGCGAAAGGCCTCCGCCCGCCCTTGTCGGTCCTGCCTCGGCCTCGCCGACATCGATCGTCTCCACCCCGAGGCTCGCAAGCCGGCTGGCCAGGAGGACGTCGGGTGCCTCCTTCCAGAGCGAGAATCGAGGGGTGGCGGCCCGCGCGAGGGTCTCGATCTCGAACGAGGTCAGCCGTGCGTCGACCGGAATGGCGCACCCGCCCAGACTCCAGATGGCCACCAGATCGATCAGAAACTCGAGGGTATTTCCGTGGTGCAGAAAGACCCGGTCACCCGGGGCGAGGCCTTTCGCCCGGAAGAAACCGACGCGTGCCCGCCACTGCTCGGCGACGACGCGTCGGTCCCAGTGCCTCCCGGTAGCCGGCTCGGTCAGCGGCCCGAAGTTTTGGTCGAAGAACAATCGGGCCTCCGGCAATTTCGTAAGCCGCCAACGAAGTCGCGGGAAGGATAAAAGCGAAGCGGGCCTCGCCATAGCCCCGCTTCGTTCCGGACAGCATATTGGGAAATGCGCAATACTCTCTTCCGCCCGATCGGTCTGCTCACTGCTGCCGCGCTCGCGGCGTCCTGCGGCGATGCCCCGGTGCAGCAACCTCCCGCCGCCGCGCCGGCAGCGAGAACCGGCCCGCCCCCCAACATCGTGATGGTGCTGGTGGATGACCTGCGCTGGGACGAGTTCGGCGTCTCCGGTCACCCCTACGCCGAGACCCCGAACATCGACCGCCTGGCGGCCGAAGGCGCGATGTTCACCAATGCCTTCCACGCGGTGCCGCTCTGCTCGCCGAACCGCGCCAGCCTTCTGACTGGGCAGTATCCCTCGCGGCATGGCATCATCGACAACGTGGCCCGCGACCGAGCCAGCCACCGGCTCGAGACCTTTCCCCAGGCATTGCGGGCGGGCGGGTACGAGACTGGGTTCATCGGCAAGTGGCACATGGGCAACGACCCGACACCGCGACCCGGCTTCGACTACTGGGTGTCGTTCCCGGGGCAGGGCCGCACGGTCGACCCGCCGCTGTTCGAGAACGGGAAGCTCACGACGGTGAAAGGGTACGTTACGGATCTCCTGACCGACCGCGCGCTCGACTTCATCCGGAAGGACCGCACCAAGCCCTTCTTCGTCCTGCTGAGCCACAAGGCCATTCATCCCGACACCAGGCAGCTCAACGACGGCTCGCTCGACCCGGAACACCCCAACGTCTACATCCCGGCGCCTCGCCATTTCGGGCGCTATGAAAGCAAGACCTTCCCGCGGCGCGGCAACGTCCCGCGCGACCGGAACGCGCCCTCCAGCGCGGCGGTGCGGGCGGCCCTCGCGGACCGCACCAGCGATGCGATGGTCAGGGAATTCGGCGAGCAGTTCATGGATCCGATGACCAGCGAGGAGACCATCCGCCGCCGGGCCGAGATGCTGCTGGCGATCGATGAAAGCGTGGGGAAGATCCTGGCGCTGCTGACCGAGCGCGGAGTGCTGGACCAGACCGTCTTCGTGTTCACCAGCGACAACGGCTATTTCTTCGGGGAACACGGGTTTTCGATCGAGCGCCGCATGCCCTACGACGAGGCGATCCGGAGCCCGCTGCTGGTGCGGTATCCGCCCATGATCGGGGCCAGGACCAAGGTGGACAAGCTGGCCCTGTCCATCGATATCGCGCCGACCATGCTGGATTTCGGCCGCGTCCCGATCGGTGAACGGATCCAGGGCCGCTCGCTCCTGCCGCTGCTGTCCGGAGCACCCGCACCGGACTGGCGCAGCTCCGTGCTGGTGGAGTTCTACACCTACGAGAATCCGTTGCCCTGGCTCATCGACATGGACTATCGGGCGGTCCGGACCCGGCAATACAAATACATCCACTGGATCCATCACGAGGACGAGCTCTACGATCTGTCGGTCGACTCGCTGGAAACCCGCAATCTCATCGCGGAGCCGGGCATGACACGCGTGGCCGCGGAGCTCCGGACCGAGCTGGGGCGATTGTCGCTGGAAGCCCTGGGACTGGGGGTGCGGAGTCCGTAGGGACGCTGGCTAGGCTCGCCGCGACGGCGTGAGCTCGATCGCGATATCCGCCGCGCGCACGCTGTGGGTCAGCTCGCCCACCGACACAAAGTCCGCTCCGGCCTCCGCAAACTCCGTCACGTTGCTGAGCGAGATGCCGCCGGTCGCTTCGATGGCGATCCCCGGCTGGAGCGAGCGGGCCAAGTCGCCCCACGATCGCACCGTCGCCGGCGTCTGGTTGTCGATCAGCAGGCGGTCCGCCGCCGCCGCGCAGGCTTCTCTCACGGCAGCCTCCGATTCCACCTCCACCTGGCAGGAAAGCGCCCCGCGGCCGCGCGCGTCGCTGAGCGCCTCGGTCAGGGACTTCCCCGAGCCCGCGAGAGCGCGCCAGTGGTTGTCCTTGATCATCACGGTGTGGGCCAGGTCGAGCCGATGGACTTCCCCGCCCCCCGCCACCACCGCCGCCGCGTCGAAGAGGCGGAGGCCGGGCGCGGTCTTCCGGGTATGCAGCAGCCGGCAGGCGGTGCCGCTGAGCGCCTCGACGTACCGGCGGGTCAGCGTGGCGATGCCCGACGCGCGCTGCAGCAGATTGAGGAGCGGTCGCTCCGCCCGGAGCACAGCGGCCAGGCTGCCGCTGATGGTGCCGATGGCCTCGCGCTCCGCCATCCGGCCCTCGTTAACCCGCCAGGCGACGGTGGCGCCGGCGAGACCGGCCACCGCATCCGCGTACACCAGCCCGGCCACCACCGCGCGGCTCCGGCACTCGATCAGGCCGGGAACGCTCGGGACGCTGTTTCCCGCGACCGTCACGAGCGTGGTGAGATCGCGCGAGCCATCTTCATCCAGCGCCGTCCGGGCGACGCGGAGCGCGTCGCCGGCGAGATCGGAGAGCTGCTCGGAGACGGCCAGACTATTGCACCCGCTTGGCCGACCTGCCCGCGGGTAGCGTCTCCCCCGGTGATACCCCGTTGATCGCCGCGATGACCTCGAGGCGGACGACGGACGGGTACTGGCGGTAGAACTCCTCCACCGTCATCGCCCGCGACAGCCGCACCAGCGAGAGGTGGACCGGCTGCTTGGCGAGCGCCGCGGCATCGGTCAGGGGCCCGAAGGTCCGCATCGAATTGTTGAACACGCCGGCATACGACCCGTAGCGCGTCCCCGTCGAGTAGCCCAGCAGCTGGTAAGTGGTGCCCCCATAGCTGATGAACATCACCCGGCCCGACACGGCGCCGGCCTGCTGGTCCTGGGCCTGAAACTCAGCGGTGGCGCCCGACAGACCGTTCACCGTGACCCGCTGTCCATTGCCCATCTGAAGCCCCTGTTGCTGCCCGAACTTCTGCAGCAGCGCCTCGGGCGAATCCTGACCACCGAGCGACAGCTGCAGGATCGCGTCGTCCTGCGGGCTGCCCGCCCTGACCGCGTCGGAGGCGTTCTGGGTTTTCCAGCCGTTGGGAAAATCGATGCGGAACCGAAGATCGGGGTGGAAGAACCGGGTCCCCTCGAAGTAGCCCTGACGCGGATTCTCGCCGAAGACGATGCCGTCGATCGCCTGGAGGTAGCGGTCGCGGTTCACGATACTGTTCCTGAGGCTGTCGGGGTTCGTGTTGTTGACGTACTCCTGCGCCTTGCCCTGCCGGTCCGCTGGATCCGGGTGAGAGGAGGCCCAGGTGGGCAGCTTGCCTTCGCCGCTTAGTGCTCCCACCCGCGTGAGAGCCGCGAAGACGTTGGGCATCTCGCGGATGTCATACCTGGTCCGGAGCATGTAGCGAAATCCCAGCCCGTCGGCCTGGGATTCGTCGGCTCGGCTGTAGCTCAGGAACAGGACGCCCAGCCCCTGCTGCAGGCCTCCCGCGGCCGAAGCCACGGTGCTCGACAGAATCGAGCCGGCAATGAGTCCGATGCCGGCCAGCTGCTGCCGGGTGAGCTGGCGCGCGGTGTGGCGGGCGGTGACGTGACCGATCTCGTGCCCGAGGACACCGGACAGCTCGGCTTCGGAGCCGAGGAAGGGGAGAATGCCGCGGGTGACGAAGATCTTCCCGCCCGGCGCCGCGAAGGCATTGACGGTCGGATCGTCCACCACCTCGAAGTGCCAGGGGAGCGCAGGACGCTCCGAGACCGCCGCGAGCCGGGTACCGATGTCGCGAACATACCGTTGCAAACCGGAATCAGGATAGGTCCCGATCGTGGCGTGCACGCTGGCCACGGTCTCGTTGCCCATCGAGATTTCTTGTGATTCGCTCACCAGGGAGATTTCGCTTCTCCCGGTGGCGGGGTTGGTGGCGCAGGCGGCCGCCAGGACCGCCACCGCGCAGGTGCTCCATCGCATTACATGCCTCTTTCCGAATGTATGCCTTCGCGGCGGGAGGGTCCTGACCCCACCACTGTGTCCGTGTATTAAGAGGACGCTGCCCGCATCCGCGCGCAACACCGCTCGGGGCCGGGCTATCATTCACGATGCCGAAGGACATGATGCCGCCACCGGTCGCCGGGGGCAAGTGGAATACCGCGGAGATGGCGACCGACCCCAGGGTCAGTTTTCTCCTGGCGCTGGGGCGCGCGCTGCACGCCGCCGGTCACTCTTCCCAGGGACTGGAGGAGATGCTGGAGCTCGCCGCGGCCCGGCTGGGTGTACCGGGCGAGTTCTTCACGACACCGACGTCCATGTTCGCAGCGTTCGGCCAGGATGAGCGCCAGCGCACTTTCCTGCTGCGGGTTCAGCCCGAAGGGCCGAACCTCAGCCGGCTGGCGAGCATCAAGGACATTCTCGACCGGGTACTCGCCGGCACGGTCTCTCCGGGAGACGGCGCGATCCGGCTTCGGCTCATCACGGAAGCGGGATCGCCCTATTCCAGGACTCTGACCGTGCTGGCCTTCGCCCTGTCATCGGCGGCGTCGGCCGTGTTCTTCGGCGGGGGTCGGCGGGAGCTGGTCCTGGCCGCGGCGCTGGGCTTCGTCACCGGATTGCTGGCGCTGATAGCGGACCGGATCCCGACGCTGGAGAAGGTGTTCCCTACCGCCGCCGCGTTCCTGGTCGCGGGGCTGGCTACGGTGGCGGGCGTTCAATTCGGAGGACTCGCGGTATCCACCGCGATCCTGGCCGGTCTGGTCGTCCTGCTCCCCGGCCTCATGCTGGTGGGCGCGATGGGCGAGCTCGCCACCGGTCACCTGTCCTCCGGCACGGCCCGCGCCGCCGGTGCGTTCATCACCTTCATCGGAATCGGCTTCGGGGTGGCGCTGGGGACCCGGGTAGCGGAACAGCTGGTCGGAGTGCCACGGGTCGTGCCGCCGGAAGGACTGCCCAATGCCGTCACCTGGGTGGCACTGGTGGCCGCGGCCATCGCGTTCTCGGTGCTGCTCCGGGCGGACCGGCGGGACATACCGTGGATCGTGGTCGCCGCGGTCGTAGCGATTCTTGGCTCGCGACTGGGAACTCAATTGGTGGGGGCCGAGCTGGGACCGTTCTTCGGTGCGTTCGGAGTCGCGGTGGCTGGGTGGGTTTTCGCCCGGCGCACCACCCGGCCGTCGAGCGTGGTGGTGGCGCCGGGTGTGCTGGTGCTGGTGCCTGGGAGTGTGGGGTTCCGAAGCATTACAGCCCTGCTCGATGACCGCATCGTGGCCGGGGTCGACACCGCATTCAGCGCGCTGTTCACCGCGGTGGCCCTGGTAGTGGGGCTGCTGATCGCGAACGTGGTGCTGCCGCCGGGAAGGGACCTGTAGGTCGGTAAGTCGGTAAGTCGGTAGGTCGGTAGACTGCTACGGCTCGCCGTAGCGGAGCACCAGCGCCTGTCCCTTCCCTTCCCCCTGCACCGTTACCACGACCAATCGATCGTAGTCCAGGTCGGTGAGCAGCGGGACTTTCTGTCCCGAGAGCCGCTCCACGATGAGATGGACCAGGTTGCTGTGGCTCGCCACCACGGCTCGACTGCCGGGCGGAAGCGCGCGGAGCTGGACAATCAGATCATCCATCTTGCCCGCCGGGACTACGACCGTGGTCAGGCCGGTGGCGCGGGCCAGCGGCACCAGCGTCTCCTGCGTTCGCTTGAACTCGGAAGCGAACAGCGCGGTCACCCGCGCGTCCGTCAAGGTCTTGGTGAGCGCCGCGGCCCGCCGCTGCCCCGCCTCGGTAAGCGATGGGTCGGCGGCCTCGGGCCCCTTCTCGGCGTGCCGCACCACGAAGACGGTGAGCGGGGCATCCTGCGCGGCAAGCGAGACTGTTGGGACCAGAAGGGAAAGCGCAAAAGCGAGACGTCGCAGCATCGGAGCAAGATCCTCGATTGGGGTAGTTACGTAGCGTCTTAGCGTCTTAGCGTCCTAGCGCCCTAGCGCCTTAGCCTCTTCATCGAACTCCCTCGAGCACCACGCCCCGCGAGCCGGTGATGAGTAACGGGCGCCCCGGCTCTCCCTGAATGGACAGGAGCAGGTCCTGAACCGGGGCGTCGCGCACCGTCCAGTGCGCGCCGTCGAACCGGAGCACGAGGCCATCCTCGCCCACGGTATAGACGTCGGTAGGGCCGGTGCCCCAGACCGAGCGGAGCTCTTTGCGGGTGGGGCTGAACATCAGGTACCAGCGCACGCCATCGTACCGCATGATGACTCCGCCGGAGCCCACGGCGAAGAGATCCCGGGGACCGCTGCCCCAGACGCCGCGCAGGAGCGCGTTGGTGGGTGTGGCCATCGCCTGCCAGCGGGCGCCGTCCCAATGGATCACCGTGCCACTGTCTCCCACCGCGAAGACATCCGAGGCGCTGATGCCGTGGACGTGGCGCAGAAAGCGAGTGGTGATCGGCGCCGACTCGATCCAGCGACCACCCTCGGAGTGGAGCGTCACCCCCCGCTCGCCTACGATGAAGGCCTTGCCCGCGGAATCGCTCCAGATCGATCGCAGGAGACGGGTTGCCGCGAACGATTCGTTGCGCCAGGC
>Ga0070699_100002559_pt1 | contig 16322 bp, 9 predicted proteins | sample KBSK1503metaG_FD_65473 | JGI IMG/M metagenome (GOLD analysis project Ga0070699, IMG submission 65473) | Corn, switchgrass and miscanthus rhizosphere microbial communities from Kellogg Biological Station, Michigan, USA - KBS K1-50-3 metaG | ecosystem: Host-associated > Plants > Roots >...
AGCACGATCGTGTAGCCCTCCTCGACGAGCTTGACGATCTCCTTCTGCTCCTGGATGACCCAGGTGCAGGTGCCGTCGATGACCTCCAGGCCACGGGCGTTGGCGCGCTCCATCACGTCCGGGCGAACGCCGTGCGCGCGAATCACCACGGCCGCTCCGTGGTCGACGTCGTCCAGCGTGTCGACGGTCTCGATGCCGAGGGTCTGGAGGTCCTGGATCACGCCCTCGTTGTGCACGACCTGGCCGAGCGTGTGCGTCGCCTTGCCCGCGGCGCGCGCCTCCTTGGCCTTGTCGATCGCTTCGCGCACGCCGTAGCAGAAGCCCGTGCGCTTGGCGATCCTGATCTCGGCGACTGAGCCCATGACCCCCCGATTGTCGCATGGGCTCCCGATCCGACCTCTCGTTCAGCGCTCCAGGCTTGCCACGTCCTCGGCGTAGACGCCGCGCTGGCGCGGCGGGAGCAGCGCCGCGATGCGAGCCATGATCTGGCGGGTGGCGGCCACGGTCGCCGCCCGGCGATCGCGCTTCTCGCTCCCGGCGGGCGCGGCAGGGTCGGCCTGATCGACCTTGAACGGGCTGCCGAACCGCACCGACACGCGGCTGCCGAACCTCGGCAGCAGCTGGCCGCGCGGCCAGGCCAGATCGCTGTCGACCACCGCGACCGGGAGGACCGGCGCACCGCTGCGCAGCGCGAGCATGCCGACGCCCTCCCGGACCGACTGGAGCGCGCCGTCGCGACTCCGAGTCCCCTCCGGGAAGACGGCGAGGACCTGGCCGGCCTCGAGGATGCGCATCGCCGTCCGGAACGCATCGAGGTCCGCCGCCTCGCGGTCCACGGGATGGATCCCCGCGATCCTGAACGCCCAGCCGGTCAGCGGAAACTCAACCAGCTCCCGCTTGCCGAGCCAATTCACCGGGCGGCCGAGCTTGTCGTTGAGGAACGCGCCGATGAGCACCGGATCCGCGCTCGAGGCGTGATTCGCCGCGACGATGAGCGGGCCAGTGCGGGGCAGGTTCGAGTCCCCCTCGAACCGAATCCGCAGGATCGCCCGCGCGATGGCGCGCAGGACCGCGCTCCCGAGCCCGATCAGGAAGCCGACCCGCGTCGCGATGGGGGTGGGCCGGGTGGGCGGTCGCCTCGAGCGGGCCGGACGTTCGAGACTCGCCTCGGCCCGTCCCGGGAAGGCCACGGAACCCGCGCCGGCTGGTGTCGCAGCCGCAATCCCGCGAACAGCCTCGGCACGGCGGATCTGGTTCACGACAAGGGACACGGTCATCTCGAACGTGTTGCCGTCGGTGCGAATCACGACCGCGTCCTCGGCCGCGCGCAGGGGCGCCACGATGCGGTTGGAATCGAGGTCGTCGCGCCGCTGCAGCTCCTCGAGGATCTCGACGCCTTCGGCTGACCCGGGTGCAACGCCCCGCTCCAGCGCCCGTCGGCCGGCTCGTTCCTCGACCGAGGCATCCAGGAAGAGCTTGAGATCCGCGTCTGGCAGCACGACCGTCCCGATATCGCGGCCGGCCATCACGATTCGGCCGTCTGCCGCGAGCGCCCGCTGCCGCTCCAGGAGTGCGTGCCGCAGCTCGGCGACGCCCGAGTAGGCGGACACGGCGACGTCGACGTCGGGTTTGCGGACCTCATCGGTTCGGTCCACGCCATCGACCGCCACGTGGGCGAGTCGCCCCCCGCCGTCGTCGAGCAGCTCGATCTCGCTCACGAGCTGGACGAGCGCCGCCGCATCGTCCGCCGTGACGCCGCGATGGAGCGCGAGCCAGGTGATCGCCCGATACAGCAGGCCGGTGTCGCAGAACCGGTACCCGAGCCTCGCCGCAGCTGCCGCGCCGACGCTGCTCTTTCCTGACGAAGCGGGTCCGTCGAGGGCGACGACGAGCCCCGGTGCCGATGGGTCGCTGGACGGTGCCATCCGGGGCAGGATAGGTCGGTCGACCGGCCTGCAACCGGATTGCAACCGCCGTCCGCCACGCTGCCTGGGCATGGACATGAAGACACCCGCGGCGCTCTCGGACGAGCAGCTCGAGAGCTCCCGGCGGGCATTCGTCGAGGCGCTCGTTCGGGGCGATGCGGCGTCGGCTTCCCAGGCCTATGCGACGGATGGCCGGCTCCTGCTCCCATCGACCGCGCCGCTCGACGGACGGCAGTCAATCGAGGCGTTCTGGCGCGCCGGCCTCGACGCCGGCCTGTCCGGCCTCGAGCTGACGCCGCAATCCATCTACGTCGACACGACATTCGCCAGCGAGGTCGGTGCGTACATGCTCGAATCGACGCCGCGTGGCGAGGCGCCCATGACGGAGCGTGGACGGTACCTGGTGGTCCACCGCCTCCACCCCGGTGGGCGCTGGCTGCGCGCGCTCGAGGTCTACGCGCCCGAAGTGCGTCCAGACTGATCGCACGTTTCGCGCCTGACCGCCCTCTCGCGGGCCGGCTCGGTACGCTTCGCGATGGCTTCCGGGGAGCCGCGGAGGATGAGGACGAGGCATGACCGCGGACGGCGGACTCGAGGTTCGCCTGCTGGGACCGGTGGAGGTCCGCCGCGATGGGGCGCCGCTCCCGCTGGGCGGTCCGCGACAGCGTGCCCTGCTGGCATTGCTCGCGGTCCAGCCAGGGCGACCCAGGTCCGTCGACGATCTGGTCGAGGAGCTGTGGGCAGGCGAACCGAGCGATGCGGCAGGCACGTCGCTGCGGAGCTACATCACGCGCCTGCGCCGATCACTTGGTGACGAGCGCGCCCTGGCCAGCCGCGACGGCGGGTACGCGCTCGACGTCGAACCGTCGGCGGTCGATCTCGTGCGTTTCGACGAGCTCGTTCGCGAGGCCGAACGGGCGATCGCAGAGCGTCGCAGCCGTCCCGCGCAGGCACGCCTGCTGGAAGCCCTCGCGCTGTGGCGAGGACAGCCGTTCGGGGACGTCGGCACGCTGCCTTCTCTCGACCTCGAGACCATGCGAATCGAGGAGATGCGCCTCCACGCCCTCGAGCTCCGTATCGACCTCGACCTCGAGCTCGGCGCGTCGGCGGCGCTCGTCGACGAGCTCGAGGCGCTTGTCCAGCGACACCCCCACCGCGAGCGACTGTGGCGTCACCTGATGCTCGCGCTGTACCGATCCGGTCGGCAGGCCGACGCGCTCGCCGCATACCACCGGGCGCGTCGCCTGCTCGACGAGGAGCTCGGCGTCGATCCCGGCCCGGAGCTGCGGGGGCTGGAAGGCGCGATCCTGCGCCAGGACGTCCCGGAGCCAAAGGCGGTCGGGGACCATCACAACCTCCCGACGCCGATCACGAGCTTCGTCGGCCGCGAGACCGAGCTGGCGCAGCTGACCGAGCTCCTCGCCGGGCATCGGCTCGTCACGGCGGTCGGTGTCGGGGGTGTCGGCAAGACGCGCCTGGCAATCGAGGCCGCCCATCGATTGCTTCCCGACTACCCAGATGGCGTCTGGTTCATTGACTTCAGCCCGCTGTCGGACTCCGGGCTCGTGCCGAGTCGCGTCGCGGATGCCCTGCAAGTCCAGGAGCAGCAGGGTGTCGCCCTGACCGATCGCCTCGCCACCAGCCTTCGAGCCGCCCGGACGCTGCTGGTGCTGGACAACTGCGAGCACGTCCGGGGCGAGGTGGCCTCGCTGGTGGCGACGCTCCTCTCGAGCGCGCCGGAGCTGCGGGTCCTCGCGACGACACGGGAGGTACTCGGGGTCCCCGGCGAGGCGCTCTACTCGGTGCCGACGCTTCGGGTCCCCGCCGAAGATGACGGTGTTGCCTCCGCCCGGCGAGCGGAGGCAGTCGTCCTGTTCTTCGATCGCGCCCGCGAGGCGAGGCCGTCGCTCAAGGACGACGACGAGGTCATCCGCACCATCGCCCGGATCTGTGCGGATCTCGATGGCCTCCCACTCGGCATCGAGCTCGCCGCCGCGCGCGCCAGGGCCCTTGCGCCCCAGGAGATCGCATCTCGCCTCCGAGACCGATTCCGCTTCCTCGTCTCGTGGCGGCAGCTCTCGCCCGCGCGGCACCGAACGCTGCGTGAGGCGATGGATTGGAGCAACGGCCTGCTGTCACCGCGAGAGCAGCGGATGCTCCGCTGGATTTCCGTCTTCTCGGGTGGCTTCACGCTCGAGGCGGCTGCCGCCGTCTGCGCGGGTGGTGACGAAGACGCGGCGCTCGAGATGCTGGAGCGGCTGGTCGAAGCGTCCCTGGTCTCGACGGACACGTCGATCACGCCGACGCGCTACCGGGTTCTCGAGACGGTTCGGCAATACGCGGCTGAAGCCCTCGAATCGGCCGGCGAAACCCGCGAGGCTCGAGCGCGGCACCTCATGCACTTCAGCGCGTGGAGCAGGCGCGTCTCGGAACCACTCCGAATGAACGTCGGCGGTGGCCTTCTCCCAGTGGTCATGGCCGACAGGGACAACGTTCGAGCGGCACTCGCCTGGGCGCGTGAGGACGCCGATTGGCCGGCGCTCCTGGCGATCGCGGAGGGGCTCTGGTGGTTGTGGTGGATCCGCGGCGAGCTCGCCGAGGCACGAACCTGGCTCGAGCTTGGGGTTGCGCACCCGTCTGGCAGCGACCCGGAGCTCCATGCGCGCGCGATGCTCGGACTGGCCGGGATCACCTGGGCCCAGGCAGACGACGACGCGTCCATCCACTGGGCGGAATCGGCCCGCCAGGTGTTCGCGGGCCTCCGCCTTGCTCGCTACGAAGGCAGCGCACTCAACACGATCGGGCTGAGCCTCCACCGGCGGGGCGAGCTGGATCGCGCGCGGGAGGCTTACGAGCGGGCGCTCGAGCTGTTCCGGTCGCCCGAGGTGGCACCGGCGACCACGGAGAGGAACGTCCCAGTGACGATCGACAACCTCGCCTCCGTCGCCCACGAGCTGCACGACGAGGAGGGTGCCCGGGCGCTGTATCTGGAGGCCCGGGCCCTCAACGTCGCCCGGGGCGACATCGAGGGCGTCGCGATGAATGACCTGCACCTCGGGATCATCGATGCCCAGGATGAGCTGTGGGTCGACGCGCGGACCCGCCTCGCCTCGGCGATGGAGCAATACCGGGTGCTCGGATTCCTGCAGTACGCGGCCGAATGCCTCGAAGGCGCCTCGACCATCGCGAACGCGGCGGGCGAGCCTGTTGAGGCGGCGCAGATGCTGGGCGCGGCCAGTCGGCTGCGCGAGCTCGCCGGTGCTCCACCAGTTCCATTCATGGCCGCCCTCCGCGACCGCGAGGCCGAACGGATCCGCGCCGCCCTCGGCGACGAGGCCGCCGAACGGCAGCTCGCCGCGGGGCGGGCATCTCCGCCGGACGCGGCCATGGCTCGCGGGATCGCGTTCCTCCGAGGCTGACCTCCGCCTCCCGGAGCGTTGCAACCGAACTGCAACAGCGCATCGCCAACCTCACCGTCGATGCGCCGGCTACGCGGCCGGCCCACTCGGAAGTGAGGGACGGCACGTGAGACTGATCGGGATCGCGACACGGCCACGGCGCCGACGCGCAGCCTGGCATGCTCGAGCATGGTCGACGGTGACGATGGCGGCGTTGATCGTCGCGAGCTCGCTCATCGGTGCGGCCCGTCCGGCGACCGCCGTCGCCGCCTCGCTCTCCGACTTCGGCCAACCCTTTCACTTCCTGCCGCCACTCGGTCCCGAGGCCGGGGATCCGGCGAAGTTCGATGCGTCGCTCCTTGACGAGCTGACCGTGTCGATCTGCCGGGTGGACACGACAGGCTGCACGCTGGTGAAGGTCATCACCTCGTCGTCGTCCCTGTCCGAACGGCTACGGATCGGGCCCACGAACGGTGCGGGTTCCTACTACCTCGCGAACTGGGACACCTCGACCATCAAGCTCGCGCCGTCGACGTTCCGCGTGACCGTCACGGTCGACCGGCTCGCGCTCGGATCCACGAACGTCGGGCCCGCGCAGTACAAGTCGTTCGGACGGACCTGGCCGGTCAAGTTCCGGATCGAGAACAACCCGATCATCAGGGTCCGGGTCCTCCACGAGGCAGGCAAGTCCGCGTCGCAGATCGCGAACGCCCTTCGGATCGAGTTTCAGCTCGGCGCTGACGACGTCCGCCAGCTCCTCGCCGGCGACCTCGATCCGTTCACGCAGCAGGAGATCGATCTCGCCATCGCCGGTGTCTTCCAGACGACCGACATCCCGGCGACGACGAAGGTCGCCGACCCGGCCACGCAGAAGGCCCTGACAGCGTTTGATCCGGGAAGTGGCCGGATGACGTTCTCGGGCTCGACCACGACGCTCGCCAACCTGAAGGTCGGCGACGTTCTCGTCGGCGAACCGAACGCCGCCGCGGCGAACGGCTACCTCCGGAAGGTGACCTCGATCACGAAGTCGAAGAAGACCGGCGCCATCACGGTCGAGACGACGCAGGCCCGGCTCGACGAGGCCGTGCGCGAGGGCACCCTGGACGCCCAGGGCGACCTCCACCCCAGTGACCTCGCCGCCGCCGTCCCGGCGCTCTCGGGCGTCACGCTCGCCGAGCGGGGCGGTGCGACAGCGGCCTTCGCGGGCCCGCTCGACGTCGGCGACGGCTTCGATTTCCACGAGTCGATCGACGTCAACCTGGATGGCGCGACCTCCGGCGACGGAGTCAGCGGCACCGGCAAGGTGCATATCCAGGGTGAGCTCAAGTTCAACGCTGGCTACAACGTCGGACTCGGCATCGAGGGCTGCCTGAAGCCGCCGATCTTCACGTGCGTCGACCGCTTCGAGGCGCACCTCGGCACGCACCTCTACTCGGACCTGCATGTCAGCGGGACATTCGACGGCCATCTCCAGAAGGAGGTCGTCCTCTCGACCCACTTCTTCAACCCCATCGTCTTCTTCATCGGCCCGATCCCGGTCGTCCTCATTCCGGTCGTACACGCGATCGCCGGGATCAGGGGCGACGCGCACGTGGAGTTCACCTTCGAATCCCAGGTGACGGGGGACCTCAACGCCGGGGCGAAGTGGACCGATCCGGACGATAACGGCATCGGTTGGGAGAACGCCACCACCAAGCCCACGCTCAGTGGGGATGCCGACGCGCACGTGCTGGCGAGCATGGAGCTCCGCGCCTACGCCGGCGGCGACGCGAAGCTGCTCCTGTACGGCGTCGCTGGGCCTGGCCTCGCCGGCAATATCGGCCTCCGCGCGAAGGTCCAGTTCGGGAGCGATCCGCTCTGGGAGATCTGGGCAATCGCCAACGGTGAGCTCAACTTCACGGTCGATCTCGGCGGGGTCCTGTCACTCGGTGGCTACCACGCCCCGCTACCCGAGGTCCAGGAGCACCTCGCGCAGTCGGCGAACCTGCCGCCGACCTGTTCCGGCCGCAAGGAGCCGATCCCGGTCGCCCCGAACGTGGCCGTCTATCTCGGGCCGCGCACCGGCGGCGTCAACGACGGCTACTTCGACTGCGCCGATCCTGAGGGTGATCAGATGGATCCGCCCGTGGGCATGGAAGGCTCGACAACGATCAACCTGAGTGCCGCCAAGTGGGCATCGGGCGACCACGACGTCGTCGTGACGGTGAAGGACGACGCCGGCAACACGAGCGCCCCGTTCACGCTGCACATCACGGTCATCGACACGCCACCCATCCTGAGCGTCACCTCGGCCGGCGGCTCCGTCCCGGCCTCCGTCCAGTACTTCGTCACGGCCTCCGCGTGGGATGTCGAGGGCGGCAAGCAGGGCGGCGGTGGCTTCCTCCCCTGCACCGCGATGACCTGGCAGGTCACGGGCGGCACCGCGACCGAGGCGGTGAGCAACCAGACCTGCACCGTCTCGGTCGTGTTCACGCAGACCGGCTTCCAGACCGTGAAGGTCACGGCGACGGAGCCGGGCGGCAAGTTCTCCGAACACACCACGACCGTGCTCGTCGGGGCCGCGCCGGCCAATGCCGCGCCGGTCATCGACATGGACCAGTTCGGGGTGTACGCCGAGTCGGGGCCGAAGGTGGGCTGCTTCCCGGGCCAGTTCGACTGCCACGAGGCGTGCCCGAGCGGGTTCTTCTGCATGGTCCCGATGGACTCGATCCTGTTCAACGGCACGGTCGGTGACTACCACCCGCCGCTGACGCTCTCGCTCTCGGCGTCCGATCCCAACGGCGATCCGCTGACGGTGAAGTGGTTCTGCCAGGTCGGCGCCACCTCGTACCTCGTGACCGACAACGGCGACGGGACCTCGAGCTGCAACCCGTGGTCATCCTCGATCTCGACGCCGATCCTCATCTGGGCCACGGTCAGTGACGGCACGACCACCGTCCGCACCGAGGTCCGCAGGCTGTTCATGCTCGATCACCTCGCCTGAACGGCGACTGGTCAGATCCCCGATCGGCCCCGGCGGGAACGCTCGCCGGGGCCGATCGCGCACGCCATCCGGAGCGCCCGCAACGACAGGCGCAGCGAGGTTGCGAGCCGTTGTCGGCCGCCCTCCCGACGGAGAAGTTGCGCGGTTGCTCAACTGGCGTATCCTCCGCCCATCGTGAGCGCCGCGGTCGAGCCGCCCGAGATCAGCCTCGTCGACGTCACGAAGCAGTTCGGCAGCGTGACCGCGGTCGACGACGTGTCCCTCACCGTGAACAGCGGCGAGTTCCTGACCCTCCTCGGGCCGTCCGGCTGCGGCAAGACCACCACGCTGCGCATGATCGGCGGCTTCGACCTGCCGACCCGGGGCCGAATCGAGCTGCGCGGACGCGACGTGACGAAGGAGCCGCCGGACCGGCGGCCGGTGAACATGGTGTTCCAGAGCTACGCCCTGTTCCCCCACCTCGACGTGGCGGGCAACATCGCGTTCGGGCTCAAGCGCCGTGGCGTGGACGGCGCGGAGATCAAGCGCCGGACAGGCGCGATCCTCGACAAGGTCCACCTCGCGGGCTACGAGAAACGCCGGACCCACGAGCTCTCGGGCGGGCAGCAGCAGCGAGTGGCGCTGGCGCGCGCGCTCGTGAACGAGCCCAACGTGCTCCTCCTCGACGAGCCGCTCGGCGCCCTCGACCTGAAGCTCCGCAAGCGCCTCCAGCTCGAGCTGAAGCGCATCCAGATGGACGTCGGGATCACGTTCGTCTACGTAACCCACGACCAGGAAGAGGCGCTGACGATGAGTGACCGGATCGCGGTCATGCATCGCGGCCGCATCGAGCAGCTGGGCGCACCGGACGAGCTCTACGACCAGCCGGAGTCGCCGTTCGTCGCCGACTTCATCGGCACGACCAACCTGCTGACCGGCAGGGTCGAGACGGTGACCGCCGACGGGGCCGTGATCCGCCTCGAGTCCGGCGATCACTGCCTGGCCGCTGCCGACGGGAGGCAGGCCGGCCAGTCGATCCAGCTGAGCGTGCGCCCGGAGTCGATCGAGATGGGCGCCTCGAATGGCAGGGACGGCGCCGATCACATCGCTGCCGAGGTGGAGCAGGTCGCCTACCTCGGCGCGGCGGTCCAGTACCAGGTGCGGACCGCCGGTGGCCTCGGCTTGTCGGTGCTAACCGCCAAGACCGGGTCGCGCTTCTCGTCTGGGGATTCCGTGGTGTTGGCATGGGCCCCGACCGACGCCCTCGTGCTGGGCGACCGATCGGGCACAGTGGAGGACGCGTCATGACGGAGCGGAACCGGCCGGGGATCAGCTTCAACGAAGCACTCGAAGAGAAGCTCGCACAGGCGAACTGGAGCCGGCGCGAGTTCCTGGGGCGGGTCGCCGCGTTCGGCGCCGCTGCGGCGCTCACCCAGCTCCTTGTCGCGTGCGGCGGGGGCGCCGCGAGCCCGAGCGCCGGGCCCACGACCCAGGCGACGCCGCAGGGCACCACGACGGCGGAGGCCACGGCGACGCCGGCGCCCACGCCGGTCCCGACGCCCGAAAAGGAGCTCTTCGTCTACAACTGGGACCAGTACATCGGCGAGGAGACCGTCCAGAAGTTCCAGGACAAGTACGGGATCAAGGTCACCTACGACAACTTCGCCGACGAGGCCGCCCAGATCGGCAAGATCAACAGCGATGGCAAGGGCGGCGGCTACGACATCCACTACCCCGCGTCAACGTGGGTCGCCTCGTTCGTGACCGACGGCCGGATCATGCCGATCGACCACAGCCTCATCCCGAACCTCAAGAACCTGAGCGCGGCGTGGCAGAACCCGGCATATGACCCGGGCAACGCCCACTCGGTGCCGAACTTCTGGTGGACGACCGGCTACGCCTGGGACCCCCGCGACGTCCCGGGCTCACCGACCAGCTGGAACGAGCTCTGGAATCCCGCCCGGAAGAACCAGATGAGCATGCTCGACGACATCCGCGAGTGCTTCGCGGTGGGCGCGTTCCTGCTCGGCTTCTCGCCGAACACCAAGGACCTCGGGGAGCTCGACCAGATCCTGCAGAAGCTGGAGGTGCAGAAGCCCCTGCTGCGCAAGTACAACGCTAGCTCGCAGATCGACGACATGATCGACGAGGTCGTCCAGATGGCCCATTGCTGGTCCGGTGACTGGGTCCAGATGACCTACACCAAGCCGCGCATGAAATACGTCATCCCGAGCGAGGGCTCGATCAAGGGCAACGACGTCATGGTCATCTCGTCGGGGGCTCCGCACCCCATCGCGGCCCACCTCTGGATCGACTTCAACCTCGACGGCGACATCAGCGCCGAGAACACGAACTACATCGGCTACATGGGCCCGAACGAGGCCGCCCTGCCCAAGATCGAGGACTACATCAAGGGCGACAAGCGCCTCAACCCGCCGCAGTCGGTGCTCGACGAGCTCATCGAGCTCGAGTACCTGGCGCCGGCTGACCTCGCGCAGTACACCGACCGCTGGAACGCGCTCCGCGCGTGACATCCGCGACGGCGCCGGCCGAGCTGGACCACGCCACGGGGCAGATCCACGAGGCCGGCGCCGGCCGATCGGCCGCCGCGGCGACGAGCATCCTCGTGCTGCCCGGCGTCCTGTGGCTGGCCGTGTTCTTCCTCGTGCCGCTGGGGATCATGGCGGTGGTCAGCCTCGGCGCCGTCGACCAGGGCGGGCACGTCACGCTGGCGCACCCGGGTCTCGGCAACTACACCCACGCGCTCGACCCGGAGTTCCTGCCGGCCCTCGGCCGGTCCATTTACTACGCGATCACGACCACTGTGCTCTCGCTCGCCATCGGCTACCCGGTGGCGTACTGGATCTCGCGCTACGGCGGCCGACGCAAGATCCTGCTGCTCATCCTGGTGATGCTCCCGTTCTGGACGAGCTACCTGATCCGGACCTACGCCTGGATGACGATCCTCCGCGACAACGGCGTGATCAACTCGCTGTTGCTCGACGTCGGGCTCATCGACCAGCCGATCCCGATCCTCAACACCGACCTGTCCGTGATCCTGGGTATGACCTACGGCTTCCTGCCGTACGCGATCCTGCCCCTGTTCGTCTCGATCGACCGCCTCGACTTCTCCCTCGTCCAGGCCGCCCGCGATCTGTACGCCACCGGCAGGGGCGCCTTCCTGCACGTCACGTTGCCGTTGACGATGCCCGGCCTGGTGGCCGCCGGGCTGCTGACGTTCATCCCGGCGCTGGGTGACTACGTCACGCCGGACGTGCTCGGCGGCGCCCAGACGACCACGATCGCCAACCTGATCCAGGTCATCTTCACGACCGGGCGTGACTGGCCCTACGGGTCGGCGCTGGGCTTCCTGCTCATGGGCGTGACCATCGTCGGGACGCTGATCGCGCTGCGCAGCCTGCGGCGCGAGGTGATCGGGGTCAGCGCGTGAGCGGCAGGCCGAGTCGCTGGCTGACCGCGCTCACGATCGCGACGTACGCGATCCTCTTCGCGCCGATCGTGGTCCTGATCGTGTTCAGCTTCAACAGCGCCCGGCGCGGGTTCACCTGGGTGGGCTTCACGATCGACTGGTACCCGAAGCTGTTCCACAACGCCGACATGCTCGACGCGCTGCGGGTGACCCTCGAGGTCGCGGCCATCGCCGTGGTCGGGGCCACCATCCTTGGCTCCCTGCTCGGGCTGGGATTGGCGCGCCTCCGCTTCCGCGGCTCCGGCGCGGCCCAGACGCTGCTGCTCCTGCCGATCATGACCCCCGAGATCATCATGGGCATCAGCCTGCTGGTGTTCTTCTCGCAGCTGTTCGGGCTCAACGGGTCGCTCGGGCAGATCGCGATCGCGCACATCATGTTCTGCATCTCGTACGTGGCGATCACCGTTCGCGCCCGAGCCGTGAGCCTGGATCCGCGGCTCGAGGAGGCCGCCCGCGACCTGGGGGCGTCGGCCGTCGGCGCGTTCCGGCACGTGACCCTGCCGCTGCTGGCGCCGGCCGTCGCGGCCGGGGCGATGCTCGCGTTCGCGCTGTCGTTCGACGACCTGGTCGTGACCTCGTTCAACACGGGTGTCGGCTCGACGACCCTGCCCGTCCAGATCTACAGCGCGATTCGCTTCGGGGTGACGCCCCAGATCAACGCGATCTCCACGATCATCGTCGCGGTCGTCTCGATCGCGCTCCTGATCGCGTGGCGGCTCGGTGCATTTCGGACTGCCGCCCGCGTCGTTGTCGCCGATCCCGAGGTAGCCTGAACGGCAATCCCGAGGTGGCTCGAGCCGGGCCCGACGCAGCCCAACCGCCTGAAGCAGCCGCAACGGCCGCGATGCTCCACACGCATGAAAGCGGGCCGAGCAGTCGCCCGTTGCCCCGGTCTCATGACCCATGCGCATGAAATGACCAATCCGATGCGCCACGGTCATTGAACGCCGCGGGCGACCGATCAAACGGAGCGAACTCATGGCCCTGGCGCATCACGAGCGCGCGGACGGCAAGCGCCGGGGCCACCAATGGTTGTCCTTAGGCGGGCTTGCCCAGCGGCACCTGCTTGGTCGCGTCGAGGAACGGGATCGCGGCGCTGCGGGCGGGCCACCGCTCGCCGTCGGGCGCGACGATCTCGAGCTCCGTGTCGGGCCCCGACAGCTCGATCGGCAGCCAGACGTAGCCGATGTTGCGCTCCAGGCGCGGGCTCCAGATCAGGTCCGTGACCGTCCCCACCGGCTCGCCGCGGTGCAGCGCCGGGCGCTTCTCGGCCAGCTCGAAGGGCAGCGCGTCGCCCGGCGCCTCGATGCCGACGAGCTTGCGGCTGACGCCCTTGACCCGGATCTCCTCGAGCGCCGCCTTGCCGATGTAATCGGCCGCCTGCGGCTCGACGAGCCGCTCGAGGCCCATGATCTCGAACGGGTTGTTGGCGATGGTCATGTCCGAGCCGTAGTTGAAGATGCCGGCCTCGATCCGGCGCGCCTCGACCGGCGCGACCGCCCGGATCCCGAACTCGGCACCGGCGTCGAACACGCGGTCCCACAGGTCGGCGCCGCGCGATGGGTCGCGCAGGTAGATCTCGTAGCCGACCTCACCGGTCCAGCCGGTCCGGCTGATGACGACCGGGATGCCATCGAGCTCGGTCGTGAGCGTCCAGTAGTACTTGATCCCGTCGATGGCGTCGCCGAACAGCTTCCGCAACGTGTCGCGAGACCGTGGCCCCTGAACCTGAATCGGGTAGACCTCGGGCTCGCGGACCTGGACGTCCAGCCCCGAGTTCACGGCGACGCCGCGGGCGTACAGGCCGGCGTCGCTGTCGGCGAGGGCGAGCCACCAGCGGTTCTCCTCGACCCGGAGCAGGACCGGGTCGTTGACGATGCCGCCGTCGTCGGCCGTGATCAGCACGTACTTGCCCTGGCCAACCGCGCACTTCGTCAGGTCGCGGCAGGTCAGCGTGTTGGTGAACGCCGACGCATCCGGGCCGCTGATCTCGACGATCCGCTCGACCGACACGTCCCACACGGTCACGTCGTTGAGCAGCGCCCAGTACTCCTCGACCGGGTCGGCGTAGAACCCGGGCAGGTACATATGGTTGTAGATGTCGTACGCCGAGCAGCCGGCCTCGAGCGTCTTCTCGAAGAACGGCGAGCGGCGATACCAGGGACCGAAGTAGAGCGTGGCGGATGTCGGTTTCGTGGCCGGGGGCGTTGCGAGGGCTGGCATCGAAGGGTCCTCCTGCGGGCTTGTGGACGAGACGCCGTCAGGCATCGGCGCGTCCACCGCCAGGGTCTTCGTAGTCCCAGTCAGGATCCTCTGGGTCGGCGATGATCAGGGCATCGACCGCGACGGCCTGCTTGCCGGCGATGACCGGATTGAGGTCGACCTCACGCCACGAGGGGTTGGCCTCGAGGGCGCGGCCGAGCGCGGCGATCAGCTCGGCCACGGCGGTGCGATTGACCCCGCGACGGCCGCGGACGCCGTCGAGCAGTCGGGCGCCGCGCAGCTCGGCGAGCATCTGCCGGGCATGGCCGGCATCGATGGGCGCGATGCGGACGACGACGTCGTCGAGCACCTCGGCGAGCACGCCGCCGATCCCGACCAGCACCAGCGGCCCGAACTGCGGGTCGCGCCGCGCGCCGACGATCAGCTCCACCCCCGCCGGAGCCATCGGTTGGATGAGCACGCCGTCGGGGTCGTGGCCGCGGCCCGCGGCGAGCCCCTGGCGCAGCGCCGATTCGAGGGCCTTCCGGTTGGCGACGTTGAGGATCACGCCGCCCTCGTCGCTCTTGTGGGCCAGGCCCGGCGCGTCCAGCTTGACCGCCACGGGCCAGCCGAGCTCCGTCGCGGCCGCGACGGCCGATTCGAGCATCGCCTTCGGATCGTGACCCTCGATCGCCACTGACGGGGTGACCGGCAGGCCAGCGGCGCGGAGCAGCTCGAGCGACTCCCGCTCGGGGATCACGACGGGCGGGCGATCCCCCGCGGCCCTTGGTCGCGCCCGGGCGCCCGCGTCGTAGCCCCACGTCGGAACGCCTCGGGCGAGATCGGACCAAGCCGCCCGAACGGGACCCGACGTGCTTCGCGCCGCGTGCCGCCGCTCCCACCAGGCGATCCGCGGGATGGCGCCGAAGCCTGCCGTCGCGCCGCGCAGGATCGGGACGCCACCGGCTTGGTCGAGCGCAGCCACGACCTCGGCGGTCGCGTCGCCCGACGTCAGCGAGATGAACGCCGGGAGGATCTCGGGCCTGTCCGCGGTAGCGGCCACGAGCTCCGCGGCGAGGGCCGCTGCCAACGCTGTCTCGCTCTGCGGCGACCCGAACGGAAAGTCGTGCACCAGCGCCACGACGTCGTACGCACCGGAGTCGGCGAGTGCGTCGAACGCCGCCCGATAGGTCGGCAGGTAGTCGCCCGCGCCCCACGGGTCGAGCGGGTTCTCGAGGTGGGTCAGCGTCGGCATCGCCTCGGAGATGGCGGCTCGCGCGGACGCAGGCATCGGCGGCAGGTCGAGCCCGGTGCGCGGCACGAGGTCGGCGATCAGCGATGCCTCGCCGGTCGAGACGGTGACCGCGGCCGTCCGGCCCTGCCCCACCCGCCGGCCGAGGAGGCGCGACCGGCTGACCAGCGCGGCCGCCTCGAACAGCTCGTCGAGGTCGTCGCACAGCACCACTCCCGCGGCGCGCATGGCCGCCGCGCTCGCGCGGGCATCGCCGGCGAGCGAACCCGAGTGCGATACCGCGGCGGCCTGCGCCTGGGGGCTGCTCCCAACCTTGACGGCGAGGACCGGAACGTCCGCGGCCAGCGCCCGATCGGCGAGGGCGAGGAACCGTTCGGGTCGCTTGAAGCCCTCGACGAACAGGACGATCGAGTCGGTCGTCGCGTCATCGAGCGCGGCGGCCATGAAGTCGCACACGTCGAGCATCACCTCGGAGCCGCAGCTGATGATCCGGCTCCAACCGATGCGCGGCCCCGCATTCATGAACGCGTTCGTGACGCTGCCCGACTGGGCGATGCCGACCGTTCCGCCGCGGCGGAGGACGGGCAGGTCGTCGTAGAACGTGGCGCTCGGCGCGTGCAGGTCGATCACGCCCATGCAGTTGGGGCCGAGCAGCGCGATGCCCGCCTCTGCCGCGATCGTCGCGACCTCAGCCTGCATCCGCGCCGCGGCCGCTCCGCCCTCGATCACGCCGCCGCCCGGGATGATCACCGCAGGCACACCGAGCACCGCCGCCTCGCGCGTCACCGCGGCCGCGCGGGCGGGGCTCACGGCTGCGACGGCGATGTCGGGCACCTCCGGCAGGGCCGCGAGGTCCGGGTAGCACGGCGCGCCGTCGATCTCCCGGTACTTCGGATTCACGAGGTGGCAGCGCGTCGCCGCCCCGAGCCGCTCGATGTTGCGACGGAAGATCCCGACGGTGTCCGAGCTCGGAGACGCGCCGACGAGGGCGATCGACCGAGGGGCGAACAGCGGCCGCAGATCGACGGTCGAACCAGCCGTCGTTGGTTGGTTCGTGGTCGGGCGTTCCAGGTCCGGTCGCTCCGTCGCCGCC
>Ga0070699_100002562_pt1 | contig 16308 bp, 16 predicted proteins | sample KBSK1503metaG_FD_65473 | JGI IMG/M metagenome (GOLD analysis project Ga0070699, IMG submission 65473) | Corn, switchgrass and miscanthus rhizosphere microbial communities from Kellogg Biological Station, Michigan, USA - KBS K1-50-3 metaG | ecosystem: Host-associated > Plants > Roots >...
TGGAATTTCGACAGGTGCGCCGCCTGCGCCATCGAGTCGAGGGTGAGGGGCTGGGCGAAGTCGCGGTCGGTGAGGTCGCGCGCCCGCCGCAGCGCGATCAGGACCTCTGGCCGTGGAGAACTAAACATCCTGTCTTGTAGGTCCAATTCTCGCGACTTACACTGGGCCCGCGAGCCGGGAGGAGAATCGATGGCACCCCAAAATCTGCCGGTGGAGCTGACCAGCTTCGTCGGCAGGGCGAGGGATCTGGCCGAACTTGAAGAGCTTCTGCCGAAAGTTCGCCTCCTTACACTGACCGGGCCCGGCGGCGTAGGCAAGAGCAGGCTCGCGATCGCGCTGGCGCTTCGCAGGCTCGACGAATATCCGGAAGGGGTATTCCTGCTGCAGCTGGCGTCGACATCAGAGCCGGATCTCGTCCTCCACGTGCTGGCTGCAACCCTGGCGCTGCACGAGGAAGCCGGCCAGGCGCTGCTTGACACGATCATCGCGCGCCTCAATCAGGGTCGCTTCCTACTACTGCTGGACAACTGCGAACACCTGACCGACAGCGTGGCCTCGCTTGCAGGCGCGCTCCTTCAAGCTTGCCCTCAACTGCAGATCCTTGGCACGAGCCGCGAATCGCTCAACGTGCCCGGAGAATTCCTGTGGCAACTCGAGGGGTTGACCGACGGCGACGCGCTCAGTCTCTTCGTAGAGCGTGCCCGCCGTGTCCGTCGGGACTTCGACCGCCTGGGTCGGACCTCGGCAATAACCGAGATATGTCGCATGCTTGACGGCCTTCCTCTAGCGATTGAACTCGCTGCGGCCCAGGTCAAACTCATAGCGCCGGCCGAAATCCGCTCCCACCTCAATGACCGCTTCCGGTTGCTCGTCGCACCGAGCAGGGGCGATCCACGACAGGCGACTCTGAAAGCGACGCTCGACTGGAGCTACGGCCTTCTCACAGAAGTCGAGCGCACCGTCTTCCGCCGCCTCTCCATTTTTCCAGGCAGCTTCGACCTGGCCGCCGCCGCAATCGCCAGCGATTCAGATTTACTCCCATTACTGAGCCGCCTCGTGGAGAAGTCGATGGTGGTCGCAACGCTGGATGCACGTGGCACGGTGCGTTATCACTTGCTCGACACGATGCGGCACTACGGTGCTGACCGTCTGTTCGAGACTGGCGAGCAGGACGAGGTGGAAGCGCGGTTCATTCATCATTTCTCGCGATTCTTTGACACCGCCGTGCCGCTGAGCTCGAGCGGCGACCAGAAAGCATGGCTCGCTCGTATTGATCGGGATCACGAGAATCTGCGAGGCGTCCTCATCCTGGCACGCCAACGCGAACCGGAGACGATGGTTCGTCTCGCGGCTGTCCTCGTTTGGTTCTGGTTCGTGCGCGGTTATTGGACCGAGGGCATCAGCTGGACCGAAGCGGCTCTGAACGCCTCACTGGAACCGCGTTCTGCGCGAGCGCGTCTTCTGGCTGGCGCGGTCAGCCTGGCGCGGCTTCTAAACCGTTATGAGTTGGGGCGAACCTATGGCGAAGAGAGCCTGCGCTTGCGCGAGGAGCTGGGCGACGAAGTCGGTCGTGCCGAAACCCTCTTCGAACTGGGCTGGTTGGCTCTGCCTAGCAATCGATTCGATGAGGCAGAGGCCTACTTCCAGGAGGTGCTGCGCATAGGTCGTGAGCAGAATTCGATCCCTCTCACAACACGTGGGTTGTTTGGGCTGGGCCAGGTCAGGTGGCGCCAGGGGAGACTATCGGAAGCCCGCCGTGTCCTGCTTCAAGGCCAGACCGTCTTGCGATCAGTCGACGATGCACACATGCTTACGTCTCTTTCTGACACACTGGGCCATGTATTCCACGACCTGCGACTACTCAAGCAGGCACGACGCTACTTCCGCGACGGCCACGATGCCGCTCAGGCGCTCGGTGATCGGAATATGGCTTCCCACACGCTGATGAACGTGGCGCTAGTCGATCTCGACCGGCATGACCAGGCCACGGTACGAGCGAACCTGGAGAGCAGCCTGCGCGATTTCGTCCAGCTTGCACAGCGACTTGACGTGTCAGTTTGCCTCGACGGTTTTGCATGGCTGGCTTCGGAAAATGAGGAATACGAACAAGCGCTCCGTCTCTTCGCGGCAGCCGCCGCCATACGTCGCTCGATAGCGGCCGCCTGGTCGTCGGGGCACAGCGCGCGGGTGAATGTCGCCATCGACACGGCACGCAAGGCCATAGGTCCAACGCGTGCTGACAGGTCATGGAACGAGGGCAACTCCATGAGCCTGGAGCAGGCGGTTAAGCATGCACTGGCGCAGGACGGCGAAACAGGCGCCATTGAATTGAGCCGACGGGAGCGCGAAGTGGCGGCCCTGGTCGGCCAGGGGATGACCAGCTCGGAGATTGCAGTCAGGCTCAAGATCGCCGAGCGGACGGTTGACTCTCACGCCGAACACATCCGCAACAAGCTCGGCCTTCGCTCCCGAGCACAGATAGCGGCCTGGGCTGTGCGCGAGCTGCTGGCCGGGCAATCGACGTGACCTAGGCGCTCCCCGGCATCTTTTTAGGTTCTTCAACCGATGCCTTGACCCTGGGCACAGGCCTAGTTTGGCGTCGCGCCGGAGCAGGAGCGGGAGGGCGTCGTCGAGCTTCCCCTCCGAATGGAGGAAATTACATGCGCTACCTGAAGCCATTGGCTCTCGCGTCGCTGGTTCTCATCGCCTCGGCATGCGGTCTCGGGTCTACTCCGGCGGCGGCTTCCGATCAACAGGCGACACATGCCCGTGCGAACGCAACGCTCTTTGCCATGGGCGAGTCTGGGGCGGAACTGCTCGTCATGGACGTGAAGAAGGGGACCGTCGAGGTCGTCGGACCCACGGGCGTCGCTCCACAGTCGCTCGCGCTGGCGATCGCTCCTGGTTGGCGAGCGGCTTACACCATTGCGCACACTCAGGATCCAGCGCTGGCCCGTCTGGCCAAGATCGACCTGGCGACCGGCGCCGAAACTCTGTTCGGCAGCAGCGCCCTGGGCCAGAACCTGTACATCATGGGGATGACGTCGTCGCGGACGGGTGTCCTGTACGCGGCCGGTGACTTCACCCCCACCTCGCCAACGTTCAATTCGCTGTACACAATCGATAAAAGCACCGGCCTGGCGACCCGCATTGGATCGTTCGGCGCCGGCTCGGCGATGTCGGCCTTCATCATGAGCCTCTCCTTCGATCCCAGCGGCCAGCTGTTTGGAGCGAGCCAGCGGTCGATCTATCGGATTGACCTAACCACGGGTGCGGCGACCAAGGTGGTCGACATCGCGGGAGCGAAGCGAGTCATGGGCCTGGCCTTCGATCAGAAGGGCCAGCTCTACGCCTCCGACTACATCCCTCTTCCGACTGGATCGACGATCTACACCGTGGACCTGGCGACCGGCCAGTTCACACCGCTGATCCACACCGGCATCGCGTTCGTTCACAACATCGCCTTCTAGGTGACGTTATTTGGGCTGCCGCCCGTGGTGACAGCAGGCTTCACCTACCGAGCCTGACCTGCAGCTAGATTCGACCTGGAGCGCCGGCATCACCAGTGCCGGCTCTCCGGTTCGTGTAGCGCTCATACTCGCCCGATGGGCGGCGTGCCCCTGGTCGACACCGGCCCCGAGTTGATCGAGCGCGAGCAGGAGTCCGCAGTCCTGGACACGCTGGTAGATCGTCTTCGCGACGGCGGGGGAGCGGTCGTGATCCGGGGCGAGGCCGGCATCGGAAAGTCGGTGCTGCTCCAACGGGTGCGCCGGCGAGCGGAAGCGCAGGGTGCCCGACCGCTGGTCACGGTCGGAGTCGAATCTGAAGCCGAGTTGGCTTTTGCGGGCCTGCACCAACTCCTGCGTCCGGTGATCGGGGCGCTCGCGCAGCGGCCCGAGTCGCAGCGGCAAGCCCTCGAAGCCGCACTCAGGTCGGGCGGCGACCTCGAGCCCGATCCTTACCGCGTTGCGATCGCGGCCTTTCAGCTCATCTGCGAAGAAGCTGACTCAGCGCCGCTGGTTCTGATCGTCGATGACGCGCACTGGCTTGACCGGTCCACGCTCAGCGTCATTGCTTTCATTGGCCGCCGGCTGGAAGCCGAGCACATTGCGCTCGTGGCCGCGATCAGGAGCGGGCAGTCGGCGCTGCTGGACGATGCTCGCCTCTCAACCCTCGATCTCGAGCGCTTGAGCGCATCGGCAGCTGCGCGCTTGCTGGATCGCACCGCGCCCGAGCTGCATCCCGTCTTGCGCGCGAGGGTTCTCGCGGAATCGTCCGGCAATCCCCTGGCGCTCGTTGAGCTGGCGCGCAGCTTGGGGCGATCGGGCGAACAGCTTTCGCCCGGGCCCACTACGTTGACGGCTCGGCTCGAGCGCGCATTCGCAAGCAGGTTTGCCGACCTTGCCCCACACACGCGGCCCGCACTCCTCGCGGCGGCGCTCGACAGCCGAGCGTCGCTGGACGAGATCGCGCGATCCAGCCGAGCGAGCGTCGAATCCCTCCAGCCGGCTGTTGACGCGGACCTGGTCGACATCGCGGACGACGGGGTGCGCTTCCGACATCCCCTGATCCGCTCGGCTGTCCGTCAAGCGGCCTCCGCCCAGCAAGTTCGAGATATGTACGGGGCTCTCGCCGAGGTCGTCGCCGATCCGGAGCGACAGCTCTGGCACCGCGCCATGGCAGCCAAGGGACCCGACGAGAACATCGCCTCAGCGCTCGAAGAGCACGCACGCCTGGCCGCCACGCGAGGCGCGGTCACGGTAGCGGGCGCGGCCCTCGAGCGCGCGGCTGCCTTGACGGCGCACTCGCGACGCAAGGGAGCGCGTCTGGTGGCCGCCGCGGAGATCGCGTACGAGCTCGGCCTGGTCGCCAGCGCTCTCCGGCTGGTCGATGAGGCGACGTCGTTCGATCTCAGCGCCCGCGATGTAGCGCGGGTTGCGTGGTTCCGTCAAATCCTCAGCGGCAGCGTCTGGTTCGAGTCCGGTGCGGCCAGGACGTTCGTCACGATCGCCGAACAGCTGCGCGACGGCGGCGACGCTGACATGGCTTTGCGTTCATTGGTGCCGATCGCACATCGGTGCTGGTGGACGCGTACGAAATCCGGGACCCGGGAGTATCTCGTCGAGGCCGCCCTGGCTATGGGGATGGCGGACGATGACCCGCGGGTGCTGGCGGTCGTCGGTCTTGCCCATCCCGAAGAGACAGGGCCGGCGATCCTGAGACGAGTCTCGCGGATGCGACTGCACGAGATGACCGACCCAATCGCAGCCATGTATGTGGGGATCGCCGCCGAGAAGGCCGGCGATTTTGCGACAGGAGCGCGGTTTCTGGCTTCCGCGATCGACGGTCTCCGTGAGCAGGTGCGTTTGGTCCCTCTGACGCAGGCCCTGGTGCACTATGCATGGGCGGGGATCCACGCCGGCGAGTGGCCCGCGGCCGCCGCGGCAGCCTACGAGGCAGCCGGTCTTGCGCGGGACACCAGACAGCCTCAGTACGGGCTCACCGGAGAGCTGGTCGCCGCTCTGGCGACGGCGTTGCGCGGAACCGAGCCGGACATCGAATCAGCTCTTGCCGAACCAGAGCGGGCGCTCCTTGCCATGAAGGGTGGCCCACTGCTCGCGACCGCGCACCTTGCCCGCGGCGCCGCAGCCATCGGCGATGGACGGCATGAGGACGCGTTCCAACACCTGTGGCCCGTTTTTGACGAGACGGACTCGGCGTTCCACCGCTTCATGCGCTGGCCGGCCTTGCTGGACCTGGTCGAAGCCGCTGCCGGCAGCGGACAGAGCAGCCGGCTCACCGAGGTGATCGCAGACCTCGAAGCCATCTCCATGCATTCAGAGCCCCCGATGCTCCGCCTCAGCCTGGCCTGCGCCAGGCCACTCCTGGCGACAGACGATCAGGCGGGCTCTTTGTTCACCGCGGCTCTGGCTCAGGACCTGGCCGGCTATCCGCTCCTTCGAGCCAGGACCCTGTTCTCGCTCGGTCGTTGGCTGCGCCGCCGACGTCGCAGCTCCGAATCGCGGGCGCCGCTCAGGGAGAGCGTGGCTCTCTTCGATGCACTCGGCGCTGCCGCCTGGAGCAGGCGAGCGCGCCAGGAGCTTCGCGCTACCGGAGAGAGGGTTGGGCGGCGTGCGCCCGATCTCCGCGATCGCCTCACCGCGCAGGAGCTCCAGATCGCTCAGCTCGCCGCCGAAGGTTTGTCGAACCGTCAGATCGCGGAACGCCTCTTCCTGTCACCGCGAACAATCGGTGGCCACCTCTATCGAATATTTCCGAAGCTGGAGATCACCGCGCGCGCCCAATTGCGGGAGGCGCTTGCGGACCGGGTGGGCGATTAAGAAACGAGTCGGTTGACTCATGCGAAGCGGCCGATTCGGGGCTGACGATCTTCAGCATGAGTGATAAACCGAACGTTGTACTGGTCCACGGCGCATGGGCGGACGGTTCGAGCTGGAGCGATGTGATCGGATCGTTGCAGGCTGAAGGGTTCACGGTCACCGCGCCGCAGTTCCCGGAGACGTCTCTCGCGGCCGACGTAGCCCGTCTGCGCCAGGTCCTCCGGCGACAGAGCGGCCCGACCGTCGTCGCCGGCCACTCGTATGGCGGGCAGATCATGACCGCGTTGGGCACCGATGCACCGAACGTGGTGGCACTCGTCTATATAGCCGCTTTCGCCCTTGACAAAGGCGAATCGCTTGGCGGCCTGCTCAGTGGAGGACCTCCGACGCCGGCGCTGGCCCACTTGATCGTCGATGAGCAGGCTTTCGCCTGGCTGCCCGAGGAGGACTTCGTCACCCACTTCGCCTCCGATGTCGAGAAGAGCCGCGCGAGCGTCATGCACGCGGTTCAGCAGGGACTGTCGATGAGCACCTTCGAGGACGTGATGGGGGTACCCGCCTGGAAGTCGCATCCCACCTGGTATCTCGTCGCGACCAACGACGAGGCGATCCCGCCTGATGCTGAGCGTATGTTCGCCAAGCGCATGGGGGCGAACACTGTCGAGGTCCGCTCCAGCCACCTGGCGATGGTGTCCCATCCGGCCGATGTTGTGCGGTTGATCGAAGCCGCGGTGAACGTGACCGCGGCGGTCAAGTAGGAACAGGAGAAGAACCCATGCCGATGATCGACGTCTATGCCACCGGCGGTACGTTCGCGAATCCAAAGGCCCTGGCTCGCGACTTGGCCTCCACGTTGATGAAGATCGAACAGGTTCCGGACATCCCCATGTTCCGCAAGAACACCGCGGCGTTCATCCACGACCTTCCGGACGGCGCGCTCTCGAACGTCGAGGGAGAAGGCAACTACGTCAGGGTGCAGGTGCTCACCAACGCAGGGGCGCTCAACCGTGACAAGCAGCTTGCCGTTGTTCGCCAGTTCACCGACCTGGTCGCGGCCGCCGCCGGCGATCCCTCGCTTAGTGCGAGGACATGGGTGCTCCTCACCGAGGCGATTGAAGGCGGGTGGGGACTTGCCGGCCACGCCAACACCAATGCAGAGCTAGTCGACGCCGCTCGCGCGCAGATCGCAGAGCTGCAGCGCGCGAAAGGACCGGGTGGATGACGCCCGGCATCTAGCCGCGGCGCGACGCGACGCCCCTCCTACACTCGCATCGATGTCCAGACTCTGGCCTGGCGATTCTGCTGCTGCTTGCCGTCGCCGGCTCGGATTCTTGGTCGCGGATCGCCGAAGGTGCTGATGGCGTACCGCCCAAAGATCGTTTGGTTGTGGCTAGCTTTAGCACCCGTGAGCGACGGTTGCCGATGACGCGACAGGAGAATCTCCGGTTCACGGTGAGTTGGATTGCGTTGCTGGTGAGCGGACTTGCAATCCTCGTGTTTGGCCTGGTCGTCGTGTTACTGCAGGCTTCAGAGGAGCAGTACCTGAGAGCCATCGGTGTGGCGTCAATCGGTATGGGTCTCTTCGGTGTCATGATCACTTTGACCGCGTTCAGGCGGCGGGAACGCTGGGCCTTCTTCTCGCTCTGGTATTACCCGGTCTTCTGGGCAACCCACTTGGTTGGCAACTTGCCTCCCGGCCGCGATCACATCCACCAGGTCGTCCTCATCGTGCTGTCGCTCCTCGGGCTGCTGCTCCCGATTGGCGAGTTCTTTCCGCGCCGGGTCGAGCGCGTATGAATCAAGAGGCCACTCGCTTCGGCAATTTCTACGCTCAGGCTCGTCCCGGCTCAACGTAATCCAGGAGCAGTCGTAAGGGTCGAGGCAGCTGGGATAGATCGATCGTCTCGACCGTGGCCCGGATATATCGGCTGTTGCGCTCCGACACGCTCCGGATAAAGCGGCGGAATTGTTGATCCACCGGGCGGCCGTGCCACGCGTGCTGGTTCCGGAACGTACGCCATGGCTGCGCGTCGCCCTCGAGCTCGATGAGCCTTGACAGGTTGGTTTCGCCGGCGGCCCGAATCAGCTCGTCCTCCAGGTCGGCGATGCAGGCAAAGAACCCAACCTCTTCCAGCTGGCCGCGATCAAGGTTTGGGCCGTAGCCCGCCCGCTCCAGCGCCGCTCGGATGACTTCCTCTTCGCCCTCGTCGTAAAGACCGGCGAGCTTGACTCCAGGTTCCTCGGCGGCCAGCTGCCGCAAGAACCGGCTGATGGCGTGGGCGCCGTTGATCGGAACCACGGACACACCTTCGGCCTTGAGATCGCGTCCCGATCGCTGGGCGGCCAGCGTCAAGGCGAGCTCGTCGGTCACTCCCTCAACCAAGACGATCGCGCGCACAGCGGAATTTGAAGGTTCGCACAGTGTCCCGAGTTGTGCGCCAAGCCGTCACCCGACCGCGCTGGCGTAGAGTCGATTAGTTTTCAACCCGGGAGACGTCGATACCTATATGAAGACAGACAAGCTTGTAACCACCGAAGCCGACATCGTCTATGACGTCCGCGGCCCGCTGCCCACCGCCGACGGACGCCCACCCCTGTTCATGATCGCCCAGCCCATGGACGCCAGCGGCTTCAGTACGTTGGCCTCGTACTTCCCCGACCGCACCGTGATCACCTATGACCCGCGCGGCCTCGGCCGCAGCACCCGCAAAGACGGCCGGGTCGACAACGCACCCACCGTCCAGGCAGACGATGTGCACGCCGTCATCGAGGCTCTCGGCGTCGGACCCGTCGAGATGTTCGCGAGCAGTGGCGGGGCGGTGACCGCCCTCGCCTTGGTGGCGACATACCCGAACGACGTGACCTACCTGGTGGCACACGAGCCGCCCCTCCTTGCATTGCTTCCAGATGCGCAGGCCGCCGAGCGCGCCCAAGCCGGAGTTCGGGACGCGTATCAGGCCAAGGGGTCGAGCGCCGGGATGGCAGCCTTCATCGCGATGACGTCGTGGCGGGGGGAGTTCACTGACGACTACCTCGCCCGGCCGGCTCCGGATCCCGCCCAGTTCGGGATGACGATCGAGGACGACGGCTCGCGGGACGACCCGCTGCTCTCGGACCGATCCTGGGCGGTCACCAAATATCGCCCCGATTTCGACGCGCTCACCGCGGCGCTGACACGCATCGTGATCGCCGTGGGCGAGGAGTCCGCGGGCACAGTCACTGGACGCACTTCCGAGGCCACCGCCGAACTACTTGGTCAGCAGGCGACGGTGTTCCCCAGCCATCACGGCGGCTTCATGGGCGGCGAGTCCGGATACCCCGGCCAACCTGAAGCCTTCGCCCGCAAACTGCGCGACGTCCTCAACAAGGACAGCTGACGCGGTAGGCGTCGTAGCGGCTGTGGTCGCCGCGGTCGTGAGCATCTGAGGCATCACCAGCCTCGCGACGTCTCGTGCGCTGTTCACCGTAAGTCTCATGTTCTGGTTAGGTTTCTCTACCATCCTCAATCGCACCCAGCTGCTGGTGGTCGGCTTTTTAGTGCTTGTCTGGATCGCACTCGTCGCGATTCTGGTCCTCTCCCCCGCCGTCTATACGTTCACCCTGCGCAAGATCGGCGGCGACAGCATCGCGATCGCGGCGTTGTTTCTTCTTGCGCTCTCGGCGCTCATCGCTTTCCTCGTCGTCGGGGTCTTCCGTCGCTGGCAGTGGACTTTCTGGCTGGTCCTGGTCGCCTTCCTATTTGGCGTACTCCGCCTACCAGCCTCCGCACTCCAGCTTGCCGGGATGATCCCGGCCGGCGGCCCCACCTGGTACGAGGCGCTGCAGGGTCTGATCGGAGCCGTTCAGTTTCTGATCGCGATCGCGATGTTCGCGGGCTATCGGAAGGCCGGCGTCTGGGGAGATTTCTGATCCCTGAACACCTTCCCGGCCGGCGTCGATCAATCAGGCGTGCCCCTGCCCGTGAACCGCCGGGGGCTGGTGCAATGATGGGGCGCGTGCAGCCCGCGATCTTCATCTCAGGCCTTGTCAAGACCTTCGGATCGACACGCGCTCTCGACGGGCTCGACTTGTCGGTCGAGGCCGGCGAGGTTCACGGCTTTCTAGGGCCCAACGGCTCGGGCAAGACCACGACCATTCGTGTGCTGCTCGGGCTGCTGCGAGCCAACGCCGGCGAGGTCGAATTGCTGGGGGGCGATCCCTGGCGCGACGCGGTCGAGCTGCATCGCCGGCTGGCGTACGTGCCCGGTGAGGTCAGCTTGTGGCCAAACCTGACCGGTGGCGAGGTGATCGATCTGTTCGGACGGCTGCGGGGTGACCTCAATCCGCGGCGCCGCGACCAGCTCCTCGAACGTTTTCAGCTCGACCCGACCAAGAAGACCAGCTCCTACTCGAAAGGGAACCGGCAGAAAGTGGGATTGGTGGCGGCCCTGGCATCTGACGCCGAGCTGCTCCTCCTCGACGAGCCGACGTCGGGACTCGACCCGTTGATGGAGTCTGTATTCCAGGACTGCGTTCGCGAGGTGAAAACCGAGGGACGAACAGTGTTGCTTTCCAGCCACATCCTGGCCGAGGTCGAAGCGCTGTGCGACCGGCTGAGCATCATCCGTCAGGGGCGGAGGGTTGAAACCGGCACGCTCGACGAATTACGGCACCTCACCCGCACGTCTATCACCGCTGAGACAGTCGGTCCCGCAGGGGGCCTCGCGAACCTTGCCGGTGTCCATGGCTTCGAGGTCGACGGCAACCATGTCCGGTTCGACGTGGATACCGATCACCTCGACGCTGCCGTGCGCCGGCTGGGCGAGCTTGGAGTCCGCAGCCTGGTCAGCCATCCGCCCACGCTCGAAGAGCTGTTCTTGCGGCATTACGGCGGCGAGCTCGCGAAGGAACCCGAGCGCGTCGGCAGCAGCGGCAACCCGGAACTGTGACCGCGCTCACCGGAACCCTCCAGCTGACCCGCTTCATCGTGCGTCGCGATCGCATCCGGATCCTGATCTGGATCGGCTCAATCGTAGTGTTGGCCGCGCTCACCGCAAGCGGCATCAAGGGTCTGTTCCCGACTCAGGCCGCACTCGACCAGACCGCGGCCGCCACTCAACACAACGCCGCAGCCATCGCTTTCAACGGCCCCGCCCAGGGTCTGAACACCGTGGGCGGACAGGTGGCATTCCAGTTCGGCGCCTCGGGCATGGTCCTGGTGGCGCTGATGAGCCTGTTCATGGTCGGTCGGCTGACGCGGGGCGAAGAGGAGGCTGGCCGTCTCGAGCTTGTGCGTTCCCTTCCGGTCGGGAGCCACGCGCCCACCACGGCGGCCTCGCTCACGGTGGCCGCCATGAGCATGGCCGTTGGCATGCTTACAACCGTCGTCCTCTCTGCACAGGGCCTCCCCGCCGAGGGTTCACTCGTGTTTGGGGTCTCGTTCGTCCTGATTGGTCTGTTCTTTGGCGGCGTTGCGCTTCTGGCGGCCCAGATCACCGAGAACACCCGTGTCGTGTACGGCGCCGCGGGAGTGGTGCTCGGGGCGGCGTTCGTGGTGCGCGCAGCCGGCGATATCGGCGATGGAACCGCCTCGTGGTTCTCCCCGATCGGACTGGCCCAGAAGGCGCGGCCGTTTGCGGGTGAGCGCTGGTGGCCCTTCCTCTTCTTGCTCGCTGCTACAGCAGTCGTGGCAGGCGCTTCCATGGCCGTGGCCGCCCGGCGCGACCTCGGCGGAGGGCTCGTTGCATCCCGGCCGGGAAGGCGCGCAGCCTCGCCGAGCCTCGGGCACCCGTTTGGGCTGGCCTTCCGTCTGCAGCGGGGCGCCCTGCTCGGATGGGGCGTCGGCCTTCTTGTCATCGCTGTCGCGTACGGCTGGATTGGCCCGACAGTCGACGCCTTCATCGGTCAGAACAAGGCGCTTGCGGAAATGTTTGCCGGTGCCGGGGGCGCGAACCTCACGGACTCGTACTTCGCCTCGTCCTTTCGTCTGATGGCGCTCCTCGCCACCGGCTTCGCCATTCAGTCCGCCCTCCGGCTGCGAAGCGAGGAGACATCGATGCGGGCGGAGTCGGTGTTAGCGACGCCGGTCTCGCGCTGGAAGTGGGCGGCAAGCCACCTCACCGTGGCTCTCGCCGGAAGCGTCATCTTGCTCGGCGTCGCGGGTCTCGCAACCGGCCTGACCTACGGCCTCGCCGGCGGTGATATGAACAGCGTTCCCAAACTGCTCGCCGCCGGTCTCGTCTACGCGCCGCCCATGTGGCTGATGGTCGGCCTGACCATCGCACTCGTCGGGCTCTTGCCGCGCTGGGCCGGCGCGTCCTGGGCGATCCTCGCCGCCTGCGTCGTCGTCGGATTTCTCGGTGCCGTCCTTCATCTTCCGATTTGGCTCCAGGACCTCTCGCCGTTCGAACGCCTTCCTCAACTGCCCGCTGCGAGCCTGGCGGTAATGCCACTGGTCGTGATCTCCGCCATCGCCACCGGCTTCACGTTGGCTGGGCTGGTCGGACTCCGGCGGCGCGATGTCGGCCGGATCTGACCCGTGTCGCGCTGCTCTTGCGCCGCCTCAGCTCGCCGCTTTCTTGACGAGCGCGGCGATCCTTGCCTCGTCGGCCGCAGTCAACTTCTTCAGCGCGAAGGCGACCGGCCACAGGGCTCCTTCGTCGAGGTTCGCCTCGTCGCTGAACCCGAACGTCGCGTACCGCGTCTTGAACTTCTGCGCGGCCTGGAAGAAGCACACGACCTTGCCGTCCCTGGCATACGCGGGCATCCCGTACCAGAGTTTCGGCGAGAGGGCCGGCGCGCTGACTTTCACGATCGCATGGAGCTGTTCGCCCAGGACGCGATCCGCTGCCGGCATGGTGGCGATCTTCTCGAGCACGGCGCGTTCCCCCTCCGCCTTGCCCGCGGCCGCCTGCAGCTCTTTGACGCGCTCTCTCATCGCGCCTTTTTCCTCGTCCGTGAATCCCGTGACCTTCTTGCGGGTCACAGGGGTGCCCTTCGCCGACTTCTGCGTGCCTTTCTTTGCAGGTTTCCTCACAGCCATCGTCAGGCCTTCGCCGCGGGAGCGACCTTCTTCGGTTGGAGGATCCGGATGGCGTTGCCGAAGGGGTCGCGGATGCCCATGTCGGTACCGTAAAAGCGGTCGGTGGGCTCCTGGGTGAAGTCGGTGACGCCGCGGTCCTTGAGGGTCTCGTACAGACCTTTGACGTCGTCGGACTGGAAGACGAGGCCCCCTAAGGCGCCCTTGGTGACCAGCTCGCGAAGCTGCGCGGCGGTGGGTTCGTCATGCACCGGCGGGCCTGGCGTCTCCAGGGAGACCTCGGTGCCCGGGTCGCCGGGAACGCGCACCGTCAGCCACCGATAGGAACCCTGCTTGATGTCCTGGCCTTGCTCCAGCCCGAGCTTGTTGACGTAGAAGTCAAGGGCCTCGTCCTTGTCGAGGACGATGATGGAAGTGACGTTCAGCTTGGTGATCATTCGCCTGTCTTCTCCTCTGCGAGATTGATGGGGTCGACCCTGATGCTATGGAGCCGCCGCCGCGGCCGCTATTCCAAAAGTGCTCGATCGCCTCGCCGCCCCCGCCGCCACCACCGGCCGGGTGGCCGCCATCTGGTAGCAGGTGGGCGGCAACATCGGCTCATGCCCCAGGCGGTAGTTCGACGGCGTCTCGCCGACGATCTCACGGAACGTGCGGCTGAACGTCCCGGAGCTGGTGAAGCCAACGTCGAAGCAGATATCGGTGACGCTCCGGGAGGTCTCGCGCAGCAGGAACATCGAGCGCTCCACCCGCCGCCGCTGCAGGTAACGGTGCGGCGTCTCCCCGAAGGTGGCGCGGAAGCTGCGGATGAAGTGCGCCCGGGAGAGATGGGCCACCGCGGCCACAGCGCGGACGTCGAGCGGCTCGGCGTAGGCGCGGTCCATGGCGTCGCGGGCGCGCAGCAGGCGCCGGTTCAAGTCCTCGACTTCCCGGCTCACGGTGCAACGCTACGCCATCAGGATCTCCCAAGCCTTCGGCCGTCAGGCGCGGCCCATCGTCGTGGCGATGTCGGCCTCGTTCCCCGCCGCGTCGGCCAGCGTCCACCACGCGGGCGCGAACTGGTCGCGCACCATGCGGCCGCCGGCGGCGAGCGCCGCCGCAATGCGAGCCTCGGCTTGTTCGTACGGCACCCAGATGGCGACGTGGATCGCGCCGCCGCCGTCGGGACGCGGCTCGTCCATCCGCTCGAACCAGAACGACGGCCCGCGACTTCGCGCATCGACGAGGTCCTCGTCGGGGCTGTCAGCGCGAGGCTCGTACCCGAGCACGGCCCGCCAGAACGGCATCACCTCGGCCGTGACCGGCGCCCCGGGGATGACGAGCAGGGTCTGGACCGCGGACGGGTCGGCGGGCGCACCCTGTTCCAGCGCCACCGCGGAGATCTGTCGGGCCAGCTCCACGTCCCGCCGGCTCATCCCGTAGTAGTCCTCGGTAACCGTGATCAAACGCACCGTCACGCCGTCGTGCCGCACGTCCACATCGGGGTGGTGATTGTCGAGGCCGGCCAACTCGCTGATCGCAGCCACGAGCCTGGCGCCCGCCCCGAACGACCCGGTTCGGAAGAAGGCGCAGGCTCCTTCGCCCAGCACGCGCCAGTCCTCGACTCCCTCGGACTCGTGGAACTGCTGCGCCGTGATCCGGTCGGTCACAAACTCACGCTCCCGATCAGCAGCCAGGCGGCGGCCACGACGCACACAACGGAAGCGACGGGCTCGATTCGTCGCGTCCAACCTCCGGCCAGCTTGTACATGAGCACCATCGCGGCACCAACCGCGATCCAGACGAGGTTCGACATCCCCAGAACGACCACTGCCAGCGTCACGCCGGCGCTGCACGCGACGCAGCCAACGCCATAGGTGAACCCTTCGACGATTGCGGCTCGAACGCCCAAACCATCAATGCGCTCCCGGCGGCGACACATCTCGACGCACCGGCGCCGGCCGAGGCGCATCACCGGCGTGAGGGCGTACAGCCCGACGAACGCAATCGCCAGTGCCGCGGCGGTGGCGGCGGGAATCGAAATCATGATCGTCATCGACGCGAAGTAGACGGCGATCCCGAAGCCGCTCCAGACGAGCAGATATGCGGCGACCAGGACCGCCGTGGCAAGCGGCCAGCGAGGCGACCGCCGGGCGAACGACACGACGAAAGGCAGGGTCGACGGGGTCATCATCGCTGCGGTCATCGCAACCCACATGAGGGCGAAAGATGGAAGTGTCTCCATGCCCATGCCCATGGCCCGTTCAGTCAGGGTACTCGTCGCGGCGGTGGATCCACATCGCGCCCACGCCGGCCTCGTCGCGGCCCTTTGGCACGATGTCCAGGTAGTGGTACGCGACGTTGAGCATGTCGAGCCCGCGCGCGTACGCCGAGTACGTGTGGTAGATCTTCCCGTCTTCGCGCGCGAACACGCTGAGCCCCGGCGCCTCGGATCCGATCGAAATTGGATCGACGCGGTAGTTGTACTCGGCGTGGCCCGCCGCGAGCTGTTCAGGGGTGACCGAAACGTGGTAGTCGAAGTTGAAATCTGAGGGGGCCGACGAGTAAACCGGGAGGCCCCAGCCCATGCGCTTCTTGTAGGCCGCGAACTTCGAATATGGAGCGAGAGCCACGGCCGCCATCGTCACGTCGCGGTGGTTGAGGTGCACGACGACGCGATCGAAGTTGTCGATCCAGTAGGAGCAGACGAAGCAGGGAGCGTCCGTGGTCCACGTCGTGTCGGGGCCGGCGGTGTCGGGGTTGAACATTGTGTGGTAGATGACCAGCTGGCCGCGGCCGTCGAAGAGGTCGGTAAGCGTTGCTCGGCCACCCTCTCCCTCGAACACGTAATCCTTTTCGACCACCTCCCACGGCAGGTCACGCCGCGCCTGGCTGAGACGGTCGCGCTGCCGGGTGAACTCCTTCTCTTCGGCCAGGTGCTTCTTTCGGGCGGCGACCCACTCTTCATGCGAA
>Ga0070699_100002563_pt1 | contig 16297 bp, 14 predicted proteins | sample KBSK1503metaG_FD_65473 | JGI IMG/M metagenome (GOLD analysis project Ga0070699, IMG submission 65473) | Corn, switchgrass and miscanthus rhizosphere microbial communities from Kellogg Biological Station, Michigan, USA - KBS K1-50-3 metaG | ecosystem: Host-associated > Plants > Roots >...
CCGCTCGACGGCAAGAGCAACCTGCTCCTGCGCTATCGCGGGGCCAGGCGCGTGTTTCCGTACGTCTCGGCCGCCGACGTGCTGAACGGCGGCGCGCCGGCCGGCGCGTTCCGCGACAAGCTGGTGCTCGTCGGCACGACCGCGCTGGGGACGCGCGAGGTCGTCTCGACGCCGCTCGACACGCTGTTCAGCGGCGTCGAGGTGCAGGCCACCATCGCGGACAACCTGCTCCAGCAGGACTCGCTGCATCGGCCCGCCTATGGCGCCGCGCTCGAAACCGAAGTCGTGCTCGTGCTCGGCGTCCTGCTGGTCCTGATCGTTCGCCGGTTCGGTCTCACCTGGGGGGCGCTCGTGACGTCGGCGGTCGTCGCGATGACGTGGGGCGGGGCCGCGTTCGTGATGTCGTCGGGCGGGATGTTCGTGTCGCCGCTCCTGCCGACGCTGCAACTGGCCGCGTCGCTGGCGGCGATGACGGTGGCGAAGCTCACGATCGAGCGGCGGCGCGCCGATCGTGCACACGAGGCGACCGAGGCGTCACGACGCCTGATGGTGCAGACGCTGTTGTCGCTGACCGCGACGAGGGACGCGGAAACCGGCGGGCATTCCCGGCGGACCGAGCAGTACGTCCGCGTGCTCGCCCTGCAGCTCGCCACGCATCCCGATTACAAGGACTACCTGACGCCCGAGCGGATCACGCTGCTCTCGCGACTGGCGCCGCTGCACGACATCGGCAAGGTCGGCGTGCCCGACCGGCTGCTCCTCAAGCAGGGCGCGCTCACGCCGGAGGAAGTGGCCGAATTCCGCAAGCATCCGGTGTACGGGCGCGACGTCATCGCAGAAGCCGAGCGGCAGGCGGGCGTGCACGACGACGTGACGCTCGCGATCGCGAAGGACATCATCTACACGCACCACGAATGGTGGGACGGCACGGGCTACCCGCAGGGGCTGAAGGGGACGCAGATTCCGATTGCGGGCCGGATCATGGCGCTCGTGGACGTCTACGACGCGCTGCACACCAAGCGGCGCTACGCCTCGCCGCGATCGCACGACGAGAGCGTCACCATCATCGTCGCGGGGCGAGGTACGCACTTCGATCCCGCGGTGGTCGATGCGTTCGTGGTGGTGTCGTCGGTCCTGCGCGCGCTGTCGGAGGGGGGCGGCGATCAAGCCGAGACGCGCGCCGAACCATCGTCCTCACGCATCGGGATCTCGCGGTAATGCATCGCGCCTTCGACCGCTATCCCGGATTGCTTACGGAGACGTTACTTGCTTCGCGTAACGGTCCGCCGCCGTTTGACTGGCCGCTCCGGCGCCGGGGTTGAGGTAGGCGCCAAGCGGACGACGGGCGTCGAGAACATGCGCGAGCCGTGATCGTCGAAATCGATGACGGTATGGCGATCGTTGGCCATCGTGATCGTTCCGTTGCCGAACTGCATCTGAGCGACACGGGCGCCGATTGAATATGCTGACACCTGGGAACTCCCTGCCTTCGATGAGGGAGTCCACCGTAAGGATGGGCTGACTCAGGAAAGTGTCATCAATAATATGCGCTCCCGCTCCCCGCCGCAAGGTCGTCGCGGGGCGGAGCGCTCGGGCGAAAGCATCGCTTTTCCGTGTGTTTCAGGCCACGCCGTGGCGCCGATGCCGCGTCGTAAGCGCCAGGAACGCGAGCCCGACGCTCGCGATCGTGAGGCTCCGCAGCCGCCTGACAAATGCGACGGCGAACCCCGCGGCGAGCGGCAGGCCCATCACGCCGAAGATCTCCGCGTACGCGCCTTCCGATACGCCGAGCTGCAGCGGAATCAGCAGGAACGCGAAATCGAAGAACTTGATCGACGCCTCGATCGCAAACGCGGACACGGCCTGAACGGGGACGTCGAGGGCCCGGAGCAGCCAGAACAATTCGATCACCAGAACGGCCTGGGCCACGCCTTCCATCATCACGATCGTCAGCAGCCGCGCGGGCGAGTCGCGAAGGATCGTCAGCAGCAGGTCCTCCATCTGATTGATCCAGCGCATGTCCGGCGTCAGGCGTCCGCGCAGCACGCCGAACCGCGCGAGCGAGGCGATGATGGTGCCAATCAGGTAGAAGCGCAGCGCAATCGCAGCCGCGGATGCGAGGAGGTACGCGGCGCACGCGCAGATGATGCCGGCCGCAATGCCCGCAATCGCCGGCGGCAGTTCGACGTTCGCGAGGATGTACACGAGTCCCGCGATCGACATCGCGGCGGTCACGAACGTGTAGATCAAATACTCCGTGATCGTCGCGGCAAAACCCTCCTTCAGCGTCAGCCCTCGTGTTTCGAGCAGCCAGGCCTTCGTCGGTTCCGCGAGGACGGGACCGGTCAGCGTCAGCGACTGAATCGCCTCGCCGGACAGTCGAATCGCGAGCGCGTCACGATACCGGACGAGGCCGGGCCGGAGGACGCACGCGTGCAACGCGAGCGCCCGCGTCGCCTGGTGCGCGGCGCCCAGGAGAAGGACGAGCACGAAGACCCAGCCGATTCGCGCGAGCGCGTCGACGATTTCCGACACGCCGAGCTGCCAGACCAGGACCACGAGAAGCGCCGCGCCGCCGAGCAGAAGAGCAATCCGCGTCATGTGGGTGTCTGCGAACTATCGCACGACCTCAGCCGTGGGGCCGGCGTTATGCTTGCACCCTGCGCCGTACACACCCCACGGTTGGAGGCTAACGATGCGTAAACAGGATCGTGTCGCCGCAGCCAAGCAGGAGCAGGGCCGTCAGGAAGGTGAGACCCAGGCACGGCCCGAACCGAGAGACCGCGAACAGCTGAGAGGAGCCAAGTCGACGGACCAGCCGACCAGGCCACAGCGGCAGGGCGCCAAGCTACCGCTGCCCGACTGACGGCGACGACTCACTACACGATCCGTTGAAGGCCGCGTAGACGGCGAGTGCGCTACCTCTGCGCCTTTAGTGTCAGTCCAAATCGTGCCCCGCTGACAAATTCTGTCGTCCTGACAATTTCTCGCCCGCCGAAATGTTCACGGGTGCGCGCGGCTGCATGCGTCGCCGCTTGGCCGCAATCCTGCTCATGCATGGTCACCCCCCCGGCTGTGAATCGGCAGGAAGGAACCCAGATGTTTCCGCCTCGCAGTTTCGTCGCTGGTGCTCTCGTTCTCGTGCTCGTCGTGACGCCGACCGTGGCATCGGCCGCGGCGCCGGCCGCCGCCGGACGCATCAAGATCGTGTCGGGCTCGGTGTCCGTCGTACGCGCCAATGCCGTCCTGCCGGCCAAAGCGGGACAGGTGCTCTTCGAGGCCGATACGCTCCGGACCGGCGCGGATGGCCGCGTGGGCGTCACGCTGAACGACGACACGCGCGTCTCGCTCGGACCGGGCAGCGAAGCGCGTCTGGATCAGTTCCTGTACGCGCCGGCCGAAGGACGTCTCGCGCTCGTGCTGAACATCGTCCACGGCCTCGTCGCGTACGTGTCGGGCCGCATCGCGAAGCTCTCACCGGACGCCGTCAAGCTCGAAACCCCGAACGCCATCGTCGGTGTCCGGGGCACGACGCTCGCGTTGCGCGTCGACGAATGAACGGCCGCCGGCTTCTCGTCGCCCTGACCGTTGCGGCGTCGGCCGGCAGCCTCTCCGCCTGTAGTCAGCCCCGCGTGCGGACGCCCGAGCGTCCGCACGATACGACCGTGGCCTTGCTGCCCGATCCCGATGATGGCGTGGTGGGCAGGGCCGTCGTCTCGAATGCGTCCGGCGCCGCCGACCTCGCCGAGGCGCGCGCCGCGACGCGCGTCCAGGAGAGTCGCGCGCCGGGCGCCGTCAAGCCGCTCAGCGAGGCCGAGGCGCAGTCGCTCTTTGGCGACCTGCTCGCGACGCTGCCGCCGCGGTCGCATCACTTCACGCTCTTCTTCGAGTTCCAGTCCGACGAGCTGACGGCCGAGAGCCGCGCGCTCGTCCCGGCGGTCCTGCGCGCCGTGATGGACTTTCCCTTTCCCGAAGTCGTGGTGATCGGACACACCGATACGACGGGCACCGGGGCATCCAACATCGATCTCGGGCTCAAGCGGGCGACGATGGTTCGAAAGCTGCTGGTCGATGCCGGCCTCAAGCCCTCGCTCGTCGAAGTGACATCGCACGGCGAGGCCGATCTGCTCGTGCCGACGGCCGACGACACCTTCGAGCCGCGCAACCGGCGCGTGGAGATCTCGGTGCGATGACATCGCGGCCCCGCCTGTTCCTGCTGCTCTGCGGGCTGGTTCCGGCGCTCGCCGCGTCGTGGTTTTCGCTCGTGCGCCCCGCGTTCCTGACCCCGCTCGAATATCGCGCCTACGACGTGCTCGTCCGCAGCGCCGAGATGAAGCCGCAGAGCGGCCAGGTCGCCATCGTCGACGTCGACGAACGGAGCCTCGCGACCGTCGGGCAGTGGCCGTGGCGCCGCGACGTGGTCGCCGGGCTCGTCACGCGACTGCGCGACATGGGCGCCTCCGTGGTCGCGCTCGACATCATCTTCGCGGAGCCGGATCGCAACGGAGGCGTGGACGCTGACGCGGCGCTGGCCGGCGCGCTGGCGGGCGGCCGCGTCGTCATCGGGTACGCGATGACGTTCGACTCGCCCACGGGCGCGACCTGCAGCGACCGGCCGTTCCCGCTCGCCATCATCCGTGCCGACGACGAAATCGAGGAATCCTTCTTCAGGGCGAAAGGGGCGATCTGCAGTCTCCCGGCCCTGTCGGCGGCCGCCGGCGGGTCCGGGTTCCTCAATGCCGCCCCGGATCCCGATGGGCTCCTCCGCCGGGCGCCGCTGCTCCTGGAGCACGGCGGACGCGTCTACCCGGCGCTGGCGCTCGCCGCGGTCGCGACGACCACCGGCTCACGCGGCGCCGCCCTGCGCGTCTCGGACGTCAACTCCGCATCGCTGACGCTTGGCAGCCGGCGGGTACCGCTCGACGGCAAGAGCAACATGCTGCTGCGCTATCGCGGCCGCAAGCGGACGTTCCCGTACTTGTCTGCAGCGGACGTGCTGAGCGGCCGCGTTCCGCCCGACGCGGTGCGCGGCAAAGTCGTGTTCGTGGGAACGACCGCGCTCGGTACCCGGGAAGTGGTGGCGACGCCGCTCGACACGCTGTTCACCGGCGTCGAGGTGCAGGCAACGGTGGCGGACAACCTGCTCCAGCAGGACTCGGTTCATCGCCCGGCCTACGGGGTTGCGCTCGAAACGGAAGTCACCTTCGGGCTGGGCATCGCGCTGGTGCTGCTCGTTCGAAAGAAGGGCATCGGCTGGGGAACAGCCGCGGCGGCGACTGGTCTCGTGGTGCTGTGGGGCGCGGCCATCCTCCTGATGTCGGCGATGAGCGTGTTCCTGTCGCCGCTGTTTCCGACGCTCGGCGCGACGACCTCGCTCGCGGCGATGACCGTCGCGGGCTTCGCCATCGAGCGCCGCCGCGCGGATCACGCCGTTGGGGAAACCGACGCGTCGCGGCGTCTCATGGTGCAGACGCTGCTGTCGTTGACCGAGACTCGCGACTCCGAGACCGGCGGTCATTCGCGACGCACGGAGCAGTACGCCCGCGTGCTCGCCGGGCAGCTCGCGAAGCATCCGGACTACAGCGGCTACCTGACGCCGGAGCGAATCACGATGCTCGCGCGCCTGGCGCCGCTCCACGACATCGGCAAGGTCGGCGTCCCCGACAGGCTGCTGCTGAAGCAGGGGACGCTCACGGACGAGGAGCTGGCCGAAATTCGCAGACACCCCGCCTACGGACGCGACGTCATCGCCCAGGCCGAGCGGCAGGCGGGCGTGCACGGCGACGTCGCGCTGGCGCTGGCGAAGGACATCATCTACACCCATCACGAGTGGTGGAACGGCGCCGGGTATCCGCAGGGGCTGAAGGGCGCCGATATCCCGATTGCGGGCAGAATCATGGCGCTCGTCGACGTCTACGACGCCGTGCACATGCGGCGGCGCTATTCGTCGCCCAAGTCGCACGACGATACGGTTGCGCTGATCGTTTCGCGGCGCGGCACCCAGTTCGATCCCACGGTCGTCGACGCCTTCGTCGCGGTGTCGCCGGCGCTGCGCGCCCTCGCAGAGGCCGAAGAAGATCGCTGATCGCCGACGTTACTTGCCCCACAATTCGCGCGACTCCTATAATGCGCTCCGCCTCATGGACGATCACATGCGCGACCAGCTGCAGGGGAGCGCTCGCCGGGTCATTACCGATCTCCGCGAGCTGGCGAAGCTGACCTCGACTCCACAGGGGGCCCAGCGTGTGGCCTGGGGGCCCGTGTGGAGCCAGGCGCGCGGCTGGCTGCGCGACAAGCTGTCGCCGCTTGGCCTCGCGCCCGTGTCGGATGCCGCGGGCAACAACTGGGTGACGCTTCCAGGTGAATCGAAGAAGACCGTCATTGTCGGCGGGCACCTCGATTCGGTGCCGAATGGCGGCTGGCTGGACGGCACGCTCGGAGTGATGGTGGCCCTCGAGGCGCTGCGCCGATACGCGGCGGGTTCGAAGCCGCCGGTCACGCTTCGTCTGGTCGACTGGGCCGACGAGGAGGGCGCGCGTTTCGGCCGCAGCCTGCTCGGGTCGTCGGCCGCCGCCGGGCGTCTCCAGGTCGATGACATACGCGAGTTGCGCGACGCTGAAGGCACCCGGCTCGAGGACGCGCTGCGCGATCACGGCGTGAGCGTCGACACGATGCTGAACGCCCGGCAGGAGCTCGCCCGCATCGATGCGAAGGCGTATCTCGAGATGCACATCGAGCAGGGGCCGGTGCTCGAATCGATGAACCGGTCCGCCGGGGTCGTTCTCGGAACGTTCGGCCTCGAGCGGAACATGGTGCGGTTCGTCGGCCAGGCCGCGCACTCGGGATCGACGCCGATTGCGATGCGGCGGGACGCGTTCCTCGCGGCGGCGGCCACGGCGCTCGAATGCCGTGAAATCGCCAAGCGTCATTCCAAACCGGGCGCCGGCGTCGTCTGCACCACCGGGGTGGTCAAGGTCGAACCCGGTATCGTCACCGCGATCCCCGGCGTGGCGGAGATCTCGATCGATCAGCGCGCGCTCGATCCGGATGTGCTCGCGACGATGGTCCGAGAGGCACAGGACGCCTCGCGCCGCTTCGCGGGAGAGCACGGCGTGTCGGTCGAATGGAGACCGCTGTTCCGCATCGAGCCGCGACCTTTCGACCCGCATCTGCTCCAGCTCTGCGAGGAGTCGGTTCGCGAGGTCACCGGCGATGCGCCGAAGCTTCCCTCCGGCCCGCTGCACGACGCCGCGGAGATGGTGCCGCACATGCCCGTGGTGATGCTGTTCGCGTATTCCGCGCGCGGGCTTTCGCACTGCAAGGAAGAAGACACGCCCGAAGAGCACCTCGAAAAGGCGATCAGCGCCTTCCTGCTGCTGGTCGACAAGACGGTGGCGAGCGTCGCACGGAACTGACGCCTCTCACAGAAACAGATCGTCGGCGAGATCCTCGGACGAAGCCGGATCGGCGCGGTAGGCGGACAGGTCGGTGATTCCGGCCTCACGCAGGACGTCCTCGTCTATGAGGAATCGTCCTGTGCGGGTGGACGGATCGGTCGTGACGATGACTTGCGCGGCATCGGCAACGATGGATGCCGTCCGAGACCGCGACCGATCCGCACCGGGTACGAGGTTCATCGCCGACGTCTCGATCAGGGTCCGCGGCCAGAGAGCGTTGACGGCTATCCGGTCGGCGCGGAACTCCTCGGCCATGCCCAGCACACAGAGGCTCATGCCGTACTTCGACATCGAGTACGCGACATGCGGCGCGAACCAGCGAGGCGCCAGGTTGAGCGGCGGGGCGATGTTCAGCACGTGCGCGCCGCCTGCCCGTCTCAGGTGCGGCAGGCATTTCTGCGTGCACATGAACGTGCCGCGCACGTTCACCTGGTGCATCAGGTCGAAGCGCTTCATCGGCGTGGCGTCGGTTCCGGTGAGCGAGATGGCGGATGCGTTGTTCACCAGGATGTCGATGCGTCCGAGCGCGTCGACGGCGCGATCGACCGCCGCCTGCACCTGGGTCTCGTCACGGACGTCCATCTGCACCGCGATCGCACCCCCGCCCTGCCGGCGGATTTCGTCGGCCACGGTGTGGATGGTCCCGGGCAGGATGCGGTGCGGCTCCACGGTCTTGCCGGTGACGACGACGTTCGCGCCGTCGGCCGCGAGTCTCAGCGCGATGGCCCGGCCGATGCCGCGGCTCGCGCCGGTGATGAACGCGGTCCTGCCGGTCAGCGGCATCGGCGTTTCGGCGAGACGAACCGTGGCGGGTTCATCGATTCTCGATAAAGGCCAGCAACGCTTCGCGCGTCTCGTCCGCGTCGAACAGCGCGAGCTGCTCTTCCAGCTCGAGGGCCAGCACCTCGTCGAGCGACAGGCGGACGGCCGCGTGCATCGATCGCTTGGCGCGCGCAAGGGCGCGAGGCGCTTTCGCGGCGAGCTTTCGCGCGAAGCCGAGGGTTTCGGTCAGGAGCGCGTCCGCAGCGACGACGCGATTGAACAATCCGATCCGGTGCGCTTCCGCCGCCGGGATCATGTCGCCCGACAGCACCAGCTCCATGGCCCTGCCGAAGCCGGCGAGCAGCGGAAGCAGGCGCGTGGCTCCCAGGTCCGGATGAAGCCCGATGCGGTTGAACACGGCGCCGATCGACGCATCAGCCGACGCGATGCGGATGTCGCACGCCAGCGCCAGGCTCGCGCCGCCGCCGGCCGCCGGACCGTTGACCGCCGCGATGACCGGCTTGGGCGCCGCCACCATCGCCTGGACGATGCGCGCGCCGCTGGTGACGAGCTCGCGCGCCCGGCCTCGATCGCGCGTGATGACGATGTCCTTGAGATGGGCGAGATCGGCGCCCGCGCAGAAACCGCGGCCCGCGCCCGTCAGCACGATCGCGCGGCAGGAGGCATCCTCGGCCGCCGCGCCGACCGCATCGGCGACCTCTGCGGCCAGGGACGCGTCGAACGCGTTCATCACTTCCGGCCGATTCAACGTGATCGTCGTGATCGACCCTTCGCGGCTTGTCAGGACGCCAGGCATGGCGATGCAGATACTCTAAAGCGAGTTGACCGCGGCGCCCCGCGCGCACAAGGATGCCTTCATGAAAATTTCGATCGAAACCAGGGACGGCAGCTGTCCCGCCTACGCCTATCGCCCCGACGGCAACGGCCCGTGGCCCGGCGTGCTCGTGTTCATGGACGGCATCGGCATCCGGCCCGCCATGCTCGAAATCGGCGAGCGGCTTGCCGCCGGCGGCTACTTCGTCCTGCTTCCCGATCTGTACTACCGCTCCGGGCCGTACGCGCCGATGGACGCGAAGACCGTGTTCACCGATCCCGAGCAGCGCAAGGTCCTCATGGAAAAATTCATGTCGCAGGCGACGCCGGCCAACGTGATGTCGGACACGAAGGCGTTCCTCGACTATCTCGCCACGCAGCGGGACGTGAAGAAGGGCGCCATCGGCACGACGGGCTACTGCATGGGCGGCCTGATGTCGTTGACCGCGGCCGGGACCTATCCCGATCGCATCGCCGCGGCCGCGTCGTACCACGGCGGCCGCCTGGCGACCGATGCGCCGGACAGTCCCCATCGGCTCGCGCCGAAGATGAAGGCGCGCGTCTACGTCGCGGGCGCGATCGAGGACCAGTCGTTTCCCGATGACATGAAGGCACGGCTCGAGCAGGCGCTCACCGACGCCGGTGTGGACCACATGGTCGAGACCTACCCCGCCAAGCACGGGTGGGTGCTGCGCGACACGCCGGTCCACGACGCGGCCGCCGCGGAACGGCACTGGAAGACGCTGCTCGCGCTGCTTGGCACGGTGCTGTAGCACCGGATCTTCAGCGCGCTTCCGCCATCTCCTTCATCTTCTTGAGCGCGCCCTCGAACCTCGTACGCCGCTGCGCCATGTCGGCCTGCCTCGCGGCCTGATCGGCCTTGTCGGAGATGTCGTACATCAGCGTGTAGAGCAGCCTGGAGGTCTGCGCGGTGACGGGCCTTGCTTCGACGAACCCGTGATACAGGTTGTAGAACTGCCCTTCCCGCACCGGCTGCGTATACCCGTACGACAGGTCCGTCCTGCCGACCAGTATCTCGGTCACGCGTCCGCCGCCGAGCACGCGCACGGTGCCGATGCCGCCGTCGCCGGACTTGATCACGCAGTCGACATCCAGCCACTTGCTGATGTCGCAGTAACCGCCGACTTTCGCCCAGACCGCCGCGGCCGGCCGCGCCACGTCGATCTCCATTTTGATCGTCGTGTACTCCGGGTCCGAGGCGAAGGCATGCCCGGCGAACACGAGGCTGGCGGTCAGCACGGCAAAAACGTAACGGTGCATATCGTCTCCTTCCGCGGCGTTAGCCTACACCACTCCCGGCCAGCACGGCTGGTATCGACGGCAGCCGCTCTGACCGATAAGGGAACCGACATGTCTCACGCGGCGACCGGCAACGCATCCACCTCCCTTTCGGCCAACGACCTCGACACCTCGTTGTTTGGAGCGGCGCAAGGCGATACATCCGTGAAATTCGCGGCTGCGATGATCATGGCGATGCTCGACAGCGGCGAGGGCATCAGCGACCTGATCTTCTCGCCCGGGCGGCCGCCGCAGGTGGAGCGGCACGGCCGGCTCACGCAGGTCGCCATCCCCCAGGTGCCGCTGCTGCAGCCCGAGCACACCGCGCGCGTCGCCCGCGAGCTGATCGCCGGCAACGGCCACGCGCTCCTGACGCTGCACGAGCACGGCGCGTGCGACCTCTCGTACGCGATCCCCAACTGCGCACGGTTTCGCGTCAACGTGTTCCGGCAGCGCGGCACCTATGCGGTGGTCATGCGCGTCATCTCGCCGACGATTCCGACCATCGACGGCCTCGGCCTTCCGGCGGCACTAAAAGAGATCGCGGCGCTCAAGAACGGCATCGTCCTGGTGACGGGGCCGACGGGGTCGGGCAAGTCGTCGACGCTCGCGGCGATCATCGACCTGATCAACGAGACCCGGGCCGAGCACATCCTCACGATCGAGGACCCGGTCGAGTTCCTGCACCTCCACAAGAAGGCGACCGTCCACCAGCGCGAGCTGCACAGCGACACGCCGACCTTCGCGCTGGCGCTGCGGGCGGCGCTGCGTCAGGCGCCGAAGGTCATCCTCGTCGGTGAGATGCGCGATCGCGAGACGATCGAAATCGGGCTCACGGCGGCGGAGACGGGACACCTCGTCTTCTCGACGCTGCACACGATCGACGCCTCCAAGACGGTCGAGCGCATCGTGGGCACGTTCGAGGCGGGCGACCAGCAGGCGATCCGGAGCCGGTTGGCCGGATCGTTCCGGTACTTCGTCTCGCAGCGGCTGGTGCCGAAGAGGGCCGGCGGCCGCGTCCCGGTGCTCGAGATCCTGAAGTCGACGATGCGGACGAGGGACTATATCGGACGGGGCGAGTCGGAGGGCAAGTCGCTGCTCGACGCGATGCGCGACGGGGCGCTGGACGGGATGCAGCATTTCGACGGCGAGCTCGAGAAGCTCGTGCGCACCGATGTCGTCTCGATGGCCACCGCGCTTCTCTACGCGACCAATCCCGGCAACCTGCAGGTGGAGATGGCCGACGTCCCGCCCGAGGAGGCCGTCGTCACGCGCTGACGCGCCGCAGCTGCGCTGCGCCTGCCCGGCTTTCACGAACGCTTCTGAATTTAGTTAACATCGCAGCACTCGATCTCGACGGCCAGCATCGAGCTCCGCCCCATGTCGCTCGAGAACCAGATCGTACAACTCGTCAGCACGTACGGGGTCTGGCTGGTTGCCGTGGTGATTGGACTCGAGAGCATGGGCATTCCGTTGCCCGGCGAGACGACGCTCGTGGCCGCGGCCTTATATGCGGGCGCGACGGGGCGCGTGAACATTTTCTTCGTCGTGATCGCGGCTGCTGCCGGCGCGATTGCCGGTGACAACATCGGCTACTGGATCGGCCGGCACTTCGGATATCCCTGGATCCTCCGTCATCAGTCCAGGCTGCACCTGACACCACGGCGGCTGAAGCTCGGGCAATACCTGTTTCTCCGGCACGGCGGCAAGGTCGTCTTCTTCGGCCGCTTTGTCGCCGTCCTGCGCGCACTAGCGGCGCTGCTCGCCGGAATCAATCGCATGGACTGGAGGCGGTTTCTCGTCTTCAACGCCACCGGCGGCATCCTCTGGGCATCGGTCTACGGGTTCGGCGCGTTTCTCTTCGGGCGCCGGCTCACGAATACGCTTTCATCAGTCGGCTTCCTGCTCGCGGGAGCGGCGATCGTCCTGGTGGTTGTTGGACTGATCGTCGCCCGGCGACACGAACGGCGCTGGGCGGATAAGGCCGAGCGGGCACTACCGGGACCATTGCAGCCGTAAGCGACGCGACGGACTGCTTGCCCGGAAACGACGCGGGGGCACTGGCCCACGGGAGCGAGGCGGCATACACTTCCGCCGGTTCGCCGGCAGGACGCGGGGTCCACTGCTGGAGCACACAGACGTGGAGGAAGGCATGAGAGCGTTCGCGAAATTCGCTGCCGTATGCGTTGTGGGCGCCGTAGGCCTGATGTCGCCGGGAGCGGCCGCTGCGGCCGACCTCATCATCCTCACCAACCAGGGTGCAACGCCGGGCGTGCGGGAGCTGGCCGCCGCGTTCGCGCGCGCGAGCGGGCACAAGGTCACCGTCATCCAGGAAGAGGGCGACGCGCTGGAGCAGAGAATCAGCAGCGGCGGGGCAGACCTGGTGACCGGCAACCCGGACGTCATCGAGGGGCTCGTCAAGAACGACAAGGTGGTGGCCGGCACCGTGACGCCGTTCGTGATCGCCGGTCTGGGCCTTTCAGTGCGGGCGGGCGCGCCGAAGCCTGACATCAGCACCGTCGACGCATACAAAGCGGCCCTGCTCGCGGCAAAGTCGATCGGCTACTCGCGCGGCTGCAGCGGCACGCATGTCGCGGAAGGGATTGCGCAGCTCGGCCTCACCGATCGGTTGAAGGCCAAGACGACGTTCACGACCGGCGGGCCCGTCACCGACTACCTGGCGCGCGGGGATTTCGAGATCGGCATTCAGCAGACCAACATCATGGCCGGCGTGCGGGGAACGGACTATGTCGGTCCGCTGCCCGGGTTCCTGAACAAGCCGTGCCCCTCCAGCGTCGCGCTGCTGAAGACCTCGAAAGAGCCCGACGCCGCGCGCGCGATGATCGCGTTCATGATCTCGCCGGAGGCCGCGCCGCTGCTCCGCAAGACTCACGTGGAACCTGCCAGGCCTTGAGGCCCGCCTCCGGCACACGCGCGTCGCTCGTCGCGCTCGTGCTCGCGTGCAGCTGTGGCAGCTGGGACGCGGCGACGGCGGGACAGGTGACGACGTCGGGGGCCTTCACGCGGCCGAGCATCCGGGCGGTCCGCATCGACACCACCGAGGCGCCCGTGATCGACGGCGACCTGTCGGATCCTGTGTGGGCGAAGGCCGCCGTGATCGACGATTTCCGGCAGCGATCGCCCAATCCCTACGAGCCCGCGACCGAACGCACGGTGGCGCGCATCCTCTACGACGCGAACAATCTCTACTTCTCGTTCTACAACTACGACAGCGCGCCCGATCAGATCGTCGCCCGCAACATGCAGCGGGACGGGCAGGTCTTCACGTCCGACTCGGTGATGATCTACCTCGACCCCGCCTGTACCCGCCGGAACGCCTACAACTTCGAGATCAGCGCGGCGGGCGGCCGCGCCGACCAGCTCGAGCTGAATAACACCGACGAACTGACCGAGTGGAACACGATCTTCGATGCCCGCGCGCGCATCGTCGCCGACGGCTGGGTGGCGGAGTTCGCGATTCCGTTCAAGAGCCTCTCGTACGAGGCGACGCAGACCACCTGGGGCTTCGACGTCGGGCGCCGCATCTACCACAAGAACGAGCGCGTCCACTGGGCGGGCGTCAACCCCGCGCTCGTCTTCACCGACGTCAGCCAGACGGGCGACCTCGTCGGGATCGAGAACGTCAGCCAGGGCATCGGGCTGGACGTGCAGGTGTACGGCGCGCCGCGCGTGAAGCACGACTGGCGCGTCGAACCGAACGACGCGGGCATGAACGTCGCCGCCGGCGGCAACGCGTTCTACAAGGTGACGCCGGCCCTCACGAATACGCTCACCATCAATCCCGATTTTTCGGATGCGCCGCTGGACATCCGCCAGGTCAACACCACGCGGTTCTCGCTGTTCACGCCGGAGACGCGCGACTTCTTCCTGCAGGACGTCTCGGCCTTCGAATTCGGCGGCCGCAGCTTCGGGCGCAATTCGGGGGACAGAGCCTCGAACAACGGCCGGCCGTTCTTCTCGCGCAACATCGGCCTCGTGCAGGGGCAGCAGGTGAGCCTGCCGGTCGGCAACAAGCTGTCGGGGCAGTTCGCCGGGTTCGACGTCGGCGCGTTCAGCGTCCTCACCGACCGGACGCCGACCGGCCGGGCCGGCCAGGTCCTGTCGGTCGCGCGCGCAACACGGCCGGTGCTCGCCGAATCGAAAATCGGTTTCATCGTCACCAACGGCGATCCGACCGGGCTGAGCGACAACACGGTCACGGGCGCGGACTTCCAGTACCGCACCTCGCATCTCTTCGGCAGCAAGGTCCTCCAGGCGGACACGCTGTTCATGAAGAGCTTTTCGAGCGCGGCTGGCAACGACGACTCGTCCGCGGTCTCGCTCAACTTCCCCAACGAACCGTGGTCCGGCGACTTCGTGTTCAAGCAGATCGGCGCGGATTTCACGCCCGCCCTCGGCTTCGTCAACCGCGCGTCGATCCGGCAGTACGCCGCGACGCTCGGGCACCTGACGCGATACCGGAACCGTTATCTCAACACGTTCGAGTTCGGCACCAACCTCGAATTCGTGACGGACCTCCACAACGTGATGGAGTCGCGCGCCAACGACGTGCAGGTGCGCGCGAGGTCGAGGGCCGGCGACCAGATCGCGCTGCGAGTGGTCAATTCGTTCGAGAACGTCCCGGCACCCTTCTTACTGCCGAGGGCGGTGCCGGTGTTCGCCGGGACGTACGACTGGACCAACGTGAGCGTGGGGCTGCGCACGTTCAACGGACGCACCCTGACGCTGCAAGCCGACGTGACGTGCTGCCGGTTCTACGACGGCGACGCGGTGGCCACGCGGGTGAACGTCATCTTCCGGCCGAGCACCCATTTCGAGATCAACGTGGGCCACGAGGCGAACGCGATCGATCTGCCGACCGGCGCCCTCGACATCCACCTCGCCACGTCGGACGCGGTGATCAATTTCACACCGGTGATGCAGGTTGCGATGCAGGCGCAATACGACAACATCAGCGAGAACTTCGCCTTCTCGGCGCGCTATCGCTGGGAATACCGTCCCGGCAACGAGCTGTTCGCGGGCGCGGGCCAGAGCGCCCTGATCTCCAATCGCGGCTTCATCGGGCAGGTGGCGCAGGCGACCATCCGTCTCGGACACACGTTCCGGTTCTAGCGACAGGCCTCTTGACGTTCCGGTTGCCTCTGGCCCACCATCTGCGCTGGCCGCGGGGTCATCCGCGCCAAGGGGGCCGCCGATAGTGCGTCTTTCCCTGTCCGTCGCCGTTCAGCAACACCCCCCGCTCCGAGACTGGTCGACGCCATCATCATCGACATCCACTCCGCCTACCGATCCAAGGCAACTGACTGCGAGGAACCGTGAAGGAGGCGCTGAGTCATGCACACCACACTGTCGACCGTGGCGACGCGTGCTTTCGGGACAATCGTCAGGGCAGTCTCCGTTGCGCTGCTGCTCTCCGCCCCGGTTGGGGCGCAGCAGTCGCCGAGCGGCATTGCCGGGGTCGTGAGGGATACCTCCGGAGCTGTTCTGCCCGGCGTCACGGTGGAAGCAGCGAGCCCGGTGCTGATTGAAAAGGTCCGTACCGTCGTCACGGATGGCGATGGGCGGTACAACGTCATCGATCTGCGGCCTGGTACGTACACGGTTACCTTCACGCTGCCGGGCTTCAGCACGTTGCGACGTGAAGGGATTGAACTGACGGCAGGGTTCACAGCGACCGTCAACGCGGATCTGCGGGTCGGCTCTCTGGAAGAGACGGTCACCGTGACCGGCATAGCGCCACTGGTCGATGCGTCGAACGTCCGGCAGCACAACGTGCTGTCGAACAGCGAACTCCTGGCGCTGCCAACGGGTCAGATCAGCTGGACGACGATGACGGCCGTCACGCCCGGACTCCTGGACAGGGGCAGTGGCGCCGATGTCGGCGGCGCGAAGGGCGCGTGGGAGACACATGGCGTCGCCAACGT
>Ga0070699_100002564_pt1 | contig 16296 bp, 13 predicted proteins | sample KBSK1503metaG_FD_65473 | JGI IMG/M metagenome (GOLD analysis project Ga0070699, IMG submission 65473) | Corn, switchgrass and miscanthus rhizosphere microbial communities from Kellogg Biological Station, Michigan, USA - KBS K1-50-3 metaG | ecosystem: Host-associated > Plants > Roots >...
GCCATGTCGCTGGGTCGCTTCAAGAGCGGTGTGCCAGCCGACGAGGCAGGTGGCCGCGAGGATCGGGACTGTGGCAACGGCAGCCTGATGCGAATTTTGCCGGTCGCCTTGGTCGGCCGCGACTTGCCACCCGAGAAGCTGATCGGCCAAGCCATGCGAGCCTCCAGCGTCACCCACGCTCATCCACGGGCGACGGCGACCGCGGCCATCTATGTGTTGATCGCCGCGGCATTGGCAAGCGGCGCCACCGACCGGGAGCTGGCCCTCTCCACCGCCTTCACTGAGTGCAGTATGTGCATGTTCGGCGATCACAGGAAAGAACTGGTCGACTTGAGGAACTGGTCGGGCAAGCCGGCCGGCAGCGGGTACGTGGTCGATACGTTTTGGAGCGCCTGGTCCGCCTTCGCGGGCAGCGAGTCCTACGCCGAGACGGTCACCAAGGCCATCCGCTACGGCTCGGACACCGACACCACCGCGGCGGTGGCCGGTGGGCTGGCGGGTACGCTCTGGGGCATCGGAGGCATTCCGGCCGAGTGGCTGAGCGCCCTGCGAGGCCACGAGATCGTGGAGCCCTTGGTGGTTCAACTGCTCGCGGCGGCCCGACCCTAACCGAGGCCGTCTTGACGGGGTGTAGTGACCGTGGCCGCCCGTAGAAGCCGCTTCCAGCTGAGCGGAGACGCGGAGCAAATGTTCTGCGTCCGGCTTGCGATCAGGGGGCTTGCGTTTTCAGGCTTGCCGTCGGAGCTGAATAAGCGGACAAGCCGGACTCAGATGTCCGGCTCCTCAGCGCAATCCGGGTCATCGAGCTCGTTGGCCTGTCCCATTACATAGGCAGGTCGGATCGGCGTGGTGACGACTTCGATCACTTTGGGTCAGCTCAAAGTTGGGCAGCGGGTCCGTTGGCAGGGCATCGATGACGGTGGCCGAAGAGTAGCCCAGCCCTGCCAGCCGTGGCTGCCACGGCAATGTCGAGGCTGGCCTTGCCCTGCTCGCGCTCAGGGCAGTGCCAGCTGACAGGCGTTAAATTCATTGAGCAACGGGCTGAGCTCGAAGCCCCCTACTACGCCACTGGCGAAGATCACGGCCACTTCACCCGGGCTGCCGCGTGAGCCAGGCGACTCGCTACCCTTGGCGTTGCTGGGGTATTTAACCGTTGCGCGGTCCGGCTTACCTGTATCCAGCGTGCTCGAACCAGCGGTAGAGATCGGTCAACGTGGCCTCCGCTCGCCGTGGTCGGTGGCCCAGCTCAACCTCGGCTTTTCGACCCACGATATGTGGGCAGTTGCGGAGTGCATGCAGGCTTTCCGACGTAAACAGAGGCGATGACTCGCTGGACCACCGACCTCTTGGTGAGAGCACCCAGGCGCCAAGCCGAGCGACGGCCATAGGGACGACCACCCGCGGCTCTCTGGCGCCCGTCACCTGAGCCGCCATGGCGGCCAGCTCCCGAAGAGAAAGCCGATGGCCCGCCACCAGGTAGGATTCGCCGCTTCGCCCGCGGGATGCAGCCGCCATCAGGGCGGCGGCGACGTCTCGGACGTCTACCCAATCAAAGGCACCGTCGACCAGCGCCCACTGCCTCCCGCGCTGCAGGGACAGGAAGAAGCGACCCATCCGTGAGGGCTCGAAGTCATAGGGCCCGATCAACCCGGTCGGGTTGACCACGACGGCATCCAGACCCTTCTCGACCCACGCCCGAAGCTCCGCTTCACCTGCGGCCTTGGAGCGGTCGTACACGGGCAGCTGGCCCCGAACCGAGCGCGGGCCGGCCTCGTCGAGCGCGCCGCTGCAGATCTCGATGTCGAAAGCGTGCACAGAGCTGCAGTGGACCAGCCGCCGCACTCCGCACTCCAGCGCCGCCTCCGCCACGGTCGCCACGCCGCCGACGTTGGTGGACCAGACCCGCCCTTCGGGATCACCTGTTATCGAGATGACAGCGGCCAGGTGATAGACGACGTCGGCGCCGGCGAGCGCCTCGCGGATCGAGGTGGGGTCGCGCAGGTCGGCTGGACACCAGTCCACTTCCAGGCCGTCCAGGGCTGGCGTCCGGCGGAGGTCGACCGCCCGCACTCGCTGGCCCTGAGCGAGCAGCGCCCGGACCAGATTTCCGCCGAGGTGACCCCCGGCACCCGTGACGACGGCAATGCCGGTGGTGGGGCTGCGCTTCGACATGGCAAGACGCAGAATAAGCTTGCACAAGGGGCCCGGACTTGGACAATTAGTCCCGTAATGGCAAGGGGAGATCCGCCGTCCCCGCCAGACTCGCCCTTCACTCGCGAGGAGGCGCTTGGCGGCCTTCCCGTGCGCCGTGCCCAGGCGCTGCTGTTCCTGATCGAGAGCCTCAGCGCGCGTGCCGCCGCCCGCGCTCGGCGGGCCATGGAACTCTACCCGATCGAGGCCGAGGTTCAGAACCCGGAACTGGACTTTCTAGAGTCGTTCAGCGCCGGTCTGCAGCCCGCGCGCCGCCTGCGCATTCAGGACATCGAGCGCCACGCCGGCGATTGGGCGCCTCAGATCCCAGCAGATCCCAGGCTGCGCGCCGCCACGGCGCACCTTCTCGGTGCGAAGTACCGGTTTGGCTACGAGGCCGTGCCAGGCATCCGAGCTGCACTCGGCCTCGATCAAGATGGCGTCAAGCGGGCTCACCAACGGCTGCGCGGCACCCCACTGGAAACGATTTACGAAGCCAGGACCACCCCTCTCGACCGCGCGCGTTGGGCGCTCGGCGCCGTCACCCGATGGGTCGAATCGCTGCCGCCGTTCTGGACCGCGTACTCGCTCACGCTGACGGAGACCGTGGGCGCCGGCATCCTTGCCCTGCCAATCGCGGTGGCTCTGGTCGGCCCGGTACCTGCAGTGGTGTTCATGGTCGTGCTTGGTGGGGCCAGCATGCTGACCCTGGCTTACATGGGTGAGGCCATCGGCCGGAGCGGAGTCATGCGCTCGGGAAACGCTTTCTATGGCCGTCTGGTCGCCGACTACCTTGGCGGTTCCGGAACAGTGATCGCGACATCGGCACTGGCCCTGTTCGCACTACTGGTCCTGGTCGTCTATTACGTTGGCGTCTCGGCAGTGCTCTCGCTGGCCACCGGCGTAACTCCCGGCGTCTGGCCGGTGGTGCTTGCGGCCGTCGGCCTCTATCTGATCTCGAGAAAGACGCTGGGTGCGACCGTCGCCTCTGCTTTGCTGGTCGGCCTTGTCAATTTGGTCTTGATCCTCGCGATCTCAGGGCTGGCCCTGATCCACGTCCGCATGGACAACCTGCTCTACATGAACGTTCCTTTAGTCGGGGGCCGTCCCTTCCAGCCGACGGTGGTAGCGCTGATCATCGGTGCCGTCCTCAGTGCATTCTTGGGCCACGTGTCCATATGTCAGGTTGCCGGTGTGGTGCTGCGTCGCGACGAGACGGCGCGCTCACTCATTTGGGGCAGCGTAGCCGCCCAGGCGACGGCGCTCATCCTCTACGTGATCTGGGTCCTGGCGGTCGGCGGCGCTGTCGGCGCGCAGGTGCTCGCAGGGCAGAAGGGGACTTCGTTGGAGCCGCTCGCGGCAGTGGCCGGCCCGTCGGTCACGGTCCTTGGGCTGGTTTACGCGGTTCTCAGTATGGGCCTGGGTTCCATCTACGTCTCAATGGCTTTGCTGAACCTGGTCCGCGAGAGGCTGCCAGCGCGCAGGCGCTCGGCCGTCGTCTTGCGCCGGGACCGAGGAAGGCTCGTCCTCGCTGGTCGGAAGAGACAGTTCGGCCTCTCATACCTCGGTCTCGAGTCAGGCCAGCCTCGCTTCCAAATCGAGGTGCAGACGGGAGGCCGGCAGGAGGCCCTCGAGATCCTCGTGAACAGGCGATGGGACGCCAAGGAGGTGGCCGGTCGAGTCCCCTGGATCCGGGAAGCGGGGCTCCGCCTGACCCTCGACGTGGAGGAGGCGCGAGCGGACAGCGTCAGGGTCTGGGTGACTTCGGCGTTCCAGATGAGCCACGAACTCACCTGGTCGGCGCCGAGGCTACGTCCCAGCGATCTGCTCCACCAGCCGCAGACGAGCGCTCAGCTGCTGCGATGGCTCCTTCGTAAGCGCGAGGGCAGCCTGGCTGAGGCGGCAAGGGTTAGTGGTCTCGACGAAGCCGACGCTCACATTGTCCTGGACGCTCTGCGCGGTGAGGGCCTGGTCCGCGAGGTGAGGGTCGACGGCCGGCTACGCTACCAGCCGGAATTGGGCGCAGCTCGCCGACGCAAGCTCCCCGATGACGTCTGGCGCTCGCTCGACCGTCAAACCTCGATCGGCCTGACCTCGCGGCCCAGGCTCATCCAGGCTGTTCAAGCGCGAGCCGTGAACCTCGCCGCCAGCGAGCGCGGCGGTTTCCTGCTCTCGATAAGCCCAGTGCTGGCGGTGCTCGCTGCAGCCGAATGGTTGCTGGCCAGCGGCAGGGCCTCCTTCACGGGCCCAATAGCCTGGGTGGGAGTAATCGTTGGATCGCTCATGGCCGGCCTGCTGCCCACCCTCCTGGTAGTCTCCAGCCGGCGTAAGGGCGAGTTCGTCCCTGGGACCATGGTGCGCGTGCTTGGCCATCCCGCGCTCGCCGCCATCGTCGCCACGCTGTTCCTGGCCAACGTCTTCGTCCACGGTCTGGTGATCTGGAGCGACCCGCTGGAGCGGGCCAGCGGCGTGGTCGCCGGTCTGCTCATGGTGGTCGCCGTGTTTGCCATGATCCGTCGCGGCGCCCTTGGCCAAAGGCTTGCGATCCGTCTCTGGCAGGATCTCCGTGGCAGCGGCCGGGCCGTCTTCACAGTCATGGCCAGCGCGCGGTTGGCGGCTTCCGCCGTGAGCCTCAGGTATCGAGACGGTCGTCAGCAGCGGGAACGGACTCCTTTTCAGGTCGACGATCTTGCCGGTCTGGAGGTCGCCGTCGTGGAATTGCCCGCTACCGATGCCGCTCAGCTGAAGGTATCGGCCGGCCGGACAGACGTCTTCGGCGACTTCCAACCACTCTCGACCGTGCTCGTGCTCGGCCAGGGAGAGAGTTACGATCTTGGTCTCACGGCGGGTCAGCTGGTACTGCCCTTCACTGGATTGGCGAGCTCACTTGAGTTGAGGTTCGCAGAAGAAAGCGCTTAGAGGATGAACAAGACTCCGGTGGTGAACCGCTCCGCGCTCGACACCGCACCAGATGACCGGATGGCCGGCTTGCGCCGGTTCCTCGTGTCCGGCTTCCCAACGGCCTGGGCTTTCGCCATCCTGCTCTTCATCGGCGCCTACTTCTTCCGGTCACCGCTCCTCCTCGCCGCTGGAGCGCTCAGCTTCGGCCAGGGCGTCTGCTACCTGATTGCGATCCGCCTGGTGCAGCTCAAGCACGTCGGGGCCGCCGTGACGGTGGCGTGTGCCGGCTTCTGGCTGATCGCGCTCGTGTTCGGCTTCATCGTTCCGCTGTTGCTGCCCATCTGGGTAGCCATCGCCATCTTGTCGGTGATGATCGGGCTGCCGTACCTGGGCGGTCGCGCGCTGCTGGCGTTGCTGGCCGGAGCCTGGCTGGTGATCGTCGTGGTCAGCCTGTTCTGGCTGCGCAACGCGCCCGTCGGCGTCGAGTCAATCCCTGCCTGGCTGATTTCCGGCCTGGTCGTCACCGTGGTGCCCTGCGTGACCGCCTACGTCTTCTTCTTGCTCTGGCAGTACAGCGAACGGCTCATGAAGACGCTGGCGCTGACTCAAGCTGCCAATGCCGCGCTGCGCGAGTCCGAATCACTGCTCGAGCAGCGGGTGATGGAGCGAACGGCCGAGCTGGCCCACACCAACGATGAGCTGACCAAGTCGGAGTGGGAGGTGGCAATCGCACGTGACCAGGCGCTCGAGGCGAACAGAGCCAAGTCCGTGTTCCTTGCCAACATGAGCCACGAGCTCCGCACCCCCATGAACGCGATCATCGGCTACAGCGAAATGCTCGAGGAGGAGGCCGAGGAACGCGGCGCGCAGGATCTGGTCCCCGACCTGCATAAGATCCTGTCCGCCGGCCGCCACCTACTCGACCTGATCAATTCCATCCTGGACCTCTCCAAGATCGAGGCCGGCAAGATGGATCTGTATCTGGAGACCTTCGAGGTGGACGTCGTCGTCTCCGACGTCGTCTCGACCATCGAGCCGCTGGTGCGAAAGAACGGCAACACCCTCGAGCTGAGTGTCGACGAGAGTGTGGGGGCGATGCGGGCCGACCTCACCAAGGTTCGGCAGTCGCTCTTCAACCTCCTCAGCAACGCGTCCAACTTCACGGAGAACGGACGGATCACGCTTGGGGTGACGCGTGAAGCTCAGGCTGGCGGTGACTGGATCGTCTTCAACGTCTCGGATACGGGCATCGGCATGACGCAGGAACAGCAGTCCAAGCTCTTTCAAGCCTTCACACAGGCCCACACGTCAACCAGCACGAGATTCGGCGGCACAGGTCTCGGCCTGGTCATCACCCGCCAGTTCTGCGAGCTGATGGGCGGGGACGTCAGCGTGACAAGCGAGTTCGGCCGGGGCACCACCTTCACGATCCGGCTGCCGGCTGTGGTCCGCGAACAACTGGAGGAGTCGACGGCGCGGGAGGCGGGAGGGAGGGAGTCCGGCGAGACTGCTGGCTCCGTGCTGGTGATCGACGACGATCCCATGGTCGGCGATCTGCTTCGACGATTTCTTGGCAAGGAGGGCTTCCAAGTGGTCACCGCCAGCAGCGGGGAGGAAGGCCTGCGGCTGGCCGCCGATGTACGGCCGGACGTCATCACGCTGGACGCGATCATGCCCGGGATGGATGGCTGGATGCTACTGTCCCGCCTGAAGGCAGATCGTGACCTTCAATCGATCCCGGTGATCATGTTGACGATTCTGGACAACAGGAACCTCGGCTTCTCGCTCGGCGCGTCGGACTTCCTGACCAAGCCCATTCAGCGTGACCTGCTCGTGGCCACGGTGCACCGGCTGTGCCTGAAGCCAACTGCTCCTGTGCTCGTCGTTGACGACGACAAGCTGACTCGCGACCTGGTCAGACGCTCCCTGGAGTCCGAAGGCCTCCAGGTCGTGGAGGCGAACAACGGCCGCGTCGCGCTCGAGCAGATGGGGAGCGAGAAGCCCGGCTTGATACTGCTCGACCTCTTGATGCCGGAGATGGACGGGTTCGAGTTCCTGGCGGAGCTGCGCCGGCGGGAGGGGTGGCGCTCCATCCCGGTCGTCGTCGTCACAGCCAAAAACATCGACGCGGCCGACAGGAGGCGCCTCAACGGCTATGTGGAGACGATCCTGGAGAAGGGCGCGTTTACTCGGGAGGAACTTCTGCAGGAGCTGCGTGATCTTGTCCGAGCCCGCCTGCGGCCAGACGAGGTGCGTGCTTAGGGGAGGTCTAGTTTCGAAGTGACGAAGATCCTGCTCGTCGAAGACAACGAGCTGAACCGAGACATGCTGTCCCGCCGCCTCTCGAAGCGGGGCTATCAGGTGGACGTTGCGGTGAACGGGGCTCAGGGGATCGAAATGGCCCGTTCGCTGTCGCCGGATCTAATCCTGATGGACGTAGGCCTACCCGGCATCGACGGCCTCGAGGCAACGCGACGGCTCAAGGCGGAACCGGGGACGAGAGCTATTCCGATTGTGGCGTTGACCGCCAATGCGATGGCAGGAGATCAGGAGGAGGCTCTGGCAGCCGGCTGCGACGAGTACGACACCAAGCCGGTCGACATCACCCGCCTCGTAGGGAAGATCCAGGCCCTGCTCGGTGGTGATGCTTGAAACGAAAGCGCCTGGCGTGGGTTCGCCATGAGCTTCGGACGCCGCTGAACCACATCCTCGGCTATACGGAGATGCTGCTGGAGGACGCTCAGGAGCAGGGGTCTGCCGGCTTGGTGCGGGACTTGAGGTCCATCCACGCGGCCGGTCAGGATCTGCTGACTCTCGTCAGCGACAACCTGAGCGAGGCGGCTGTCAAGGCTGGCAGGGTTGACCTTCGGGCACTGCACGCGGAACTCAGAAGCCGGCTCACTGCCATCATCGGCTACAGCGAGCTCTGGCAGGAGGAGGCGTCCAATCAAGGCCTGGAGCTACTCGTGCCCGATCTTGCGAGGATCGCCGCGGCTGGCGAGAACCTGCTGACGTTGGCCGCTCAGGTACTCGTCCCGGGCGAGCTCGACGCAAGCTCACTGGAGGGGGAGCTTGCGCCGGCCGGGTTTTCAGGTCGGCCCGGCGTGGGCGACGGCGTGATCCTCCTGGTCGATGACGACAGCTCCAATCGCGACATGCTCGAGCGCCGGCTGACACGTCTCGGCTACACCGTGCGCCAGGCTGAGGATGGACCCCGCGCTCTGGCGGCCGCGGAAGCCGGCGGGTTAGATGTCATCCTGCTCGATCTCCTGATGCCTGGCATGGATGGGATCGAAGTGCTCGCCGCGTTGAAGGCGTCACCTCGGTCTCGGGCCGTTCCCGTCATCATGCTCTCGGCTATGGACAGCATGGAAACCGTCGCCACGTGCATCGAGCTGGGCGCCGAAGACTACCTGGCCAAGCCGTTCGAGCCAATCTTGCTGCGGGCACGGATCGGCGCGTCACTCGAGAAGAAACGGCTGCGCGACAAAGAAGTCGAGTACCTGCAGCAGGTCGGCAAGCTGACAGCGGCTGCGAGTGCCGTCGAAGCGGCAACCTTCGACATGGCTGACCTGGGTGAAGTGACAGCGCGGCCAGACTCCCTGGGCAATCTGGCCCGCGTCTTCCAGAGGATGGCGGGCGAGGTTCGCGCCCGCGAGCAGCGGCTACGCCAGCAGGTGGAGAGTCTTCGGGTCGAGGTCGACCAGACCAGAAAAGCGAGGGAAGTGCGGGAGATCACTGACACGGAGTTCTTTCGCGACCTGCAGAGTCGTGCGAAAGCCCTTCGCGCCCGAGCGTCGCGGCCTCCCGGTCCGGGAGGCTAGCAGGTGCCGAAGATCGTCTCGGTTCACTCGTTTCGCGGCGGCACTGGCAAATCCAATCTGACCGCCAACCTCGCGGCCAATGTCGCGATGAGGGGTCATCGAGTCGGGATCGTCGACACTGACATCCAGTCTCCGGGCATCCATGCGCTCTTCGGTCTGGACCAGGAGCGGATCGGCCGCTGCCTGAACGATTACCTGTGGGAGCGCTGCTCGGTAGAGGACACCGCCTATGACGTGAGTGCCTCACTGGACCTGCGTCTGACGGAGGGCTCTGCCATCTACCTCGTGCCCTCCAGCATCAAGTCAGGCGACATCGCGCGAGTGCTGCGCGAGGGCTACGACGTCGGCCGCCTCAACGACGGCTTCCAGGATCTCTCTGCCCGGCTACGCCTCGATCACCTCTTTATCGACACTCACCCCGGGCTGAACGAGGAAACCCTGCTCTCGATCGCCGTTTCCGACCTGCTTATCTTGCTCATGCGCCCCGACCGTCAGGACTATCAAGGCACCGCGGTAACGGTCGAAGTGGCCCGCAAGCTCGAGGTACCGGAACTGCTGCTGGTGGTGAATAAGGCTCTGGCGACTGTCGACGTCGCGGAGCTCAGGCAGCAGGTGGAATCGGCGTACCGGGAGCCCGTGGCAGCGGTCCTGCCCCTCAGCGAGGACCTCGTCCGCATGGCCAGCAGCGATCTTTTCAGCCTGCGCGAACCGGACCATGCCTGGTCACGTGAGGTGCGTGGTATCGCCGAGAGGATTGTCGGTTGAGTGCGGCCGGTCGTACGAAGCTCCAGACGGGTCTCGATCTCACCGCAATCCAGAAGACAATGGGCCATGCTCGCCGAGCTCGATCGTGTCGGTGTCCCTGCCCGGCCGCTGTATCAGCAGAGCAGATAAAGCGGCTCAGCACCTGTTGCCACATGACTGCGCGGCTGATTGGAGGAGCCGCAACCGGCCTGGCAGGTGGTCGGGCAGGTGGCGCGGGCCTTGCGAAGGATCCCTCCTTCGATGAACAGCTGCGGCGGCTCGATCCCACCAGGCCGGGCGCGCGGCGGTCAGCATGGACCGCGACGGCCTGCTCGTCCAGCTGTTCACATCAGGGACCACGGGCGCGGTCAGAGCGGTGCGGACCCGCTGAAAGCGCTCGCCGCCTTCCGGATCTACTCGAATACGTGTCCCGTGACATACCCGTGTGCGCAATCGGATCCCCGTCGCGACGACTTGGACAACTTTGGGATCGGCAGCAGTTGGGCAGCGGATCCGTTGGCAGGGCATCGATGGTAATCTGCGACCGCTGCCGTGGGCGGCTACCCAAACGGTTTTTAGACCGTTGGGTTTTGCGGCATTTTCGGCCGGTTTCGATCCTCCTATAGATGTCAAGTGCTAATTCCAGGTGCTCAGGCAGCACTGCGGCTGGGCTCCTGGGGGTCGGTCGATCAGGGTCGTGTAGACCTCCCGTGCCACATACCTCTTTAAGCAGCGGAAGATCTCTTTCTTAGATCTCCCTTCGGCCGTGCGCTTCGTGAAGTAGGCCTTGGTGGTCTGGTCGTATCTCAACCGGACGACGACGATGTGATGCAAGGCTGCGTTGGCCTGGCGGTCCCCTGCATCCTCCAGAACTCGTAGGCCTTCTCGACGATCCCCCGCAGGCGCCGAGGTCCACCCTCGCGTACGGTGTAGCCTCCGCCCCTGGCCTTTGGCGGATCCACCTGTGCCCACGATCCGTCTCGTGCGTCAACCAGGTAGAACCCGCCAGGGTAGTCGTGATGACCCATCTGCCCGGCGAAGGCATGGAGTAGGTGAAGGACGACCAGAAACCAGAAGGCGCTTCCAAACGCCTCCACCGGGACCGCCAGCTGCCGGCGTGTCCCCTCGTCCGGACCACCGACCTGCGGCGACGATAGAAAGTCCAGGCTCAGGGGTCCGCCTTCCCTGATCGGCAGGAACCACCACTGCCCCGACAGGAATCGCCCATGAGCTGAGCCACTCTCCAGGACCTCCAGCCGGACCACGCTGCCATCGAAGGTGCCGCGCACGTTGGCAACGATCACGCCGCCGGGCCGCACTTGCCGTACCCACGGCTGTGGGATGTACCGGGTCCCGCAGGAGCAGATGATTCGGTCAAAGGGCACGCGCGGCGGATATCCATCTGCTCCGTTGGCAACCGCCAGCACAGGGTTGTGGCCGTGCGCCGCGAGGCGGTCCCGCGCCGCCGCGACCAGCGCCCCGTCGATGTCAATCGTGGTTAGCTGCACACCCCCAAGCCGCTCGGAGAGCAGGGCCGCGTTGTAGCCAGTGCCGGTGCCAATCTCGAGCACACAGTGGTTATCAGCCACGTCGAGCGCCTCGAGCATCTCGGCCATCAGACTGGGCAAGGTGCTGGAGCTGGTCGGGACGGCTGGGCTCCCATCGCTCACCTGTGTGACGAGGACCTCGACCCGGTAGACGATGTCAAGCCACTCGTGGAACTGCTCAGGGCGGCTGCCGTCCAGGAGCTCCCATTCGGTGCCGGTGTACTGGAACACCCTCGGGACGAATCGGTGTCGATAGGTGCGTCGGAATGCCGTGCGCCACTCGGGCGAGCGCAGGACGCCACGTTCCTCCAGGTTGGCGATCAGCTTCTCCAGGTACGGCTTGGCGAGCTCCTCAACTGCTTCCACGGTCTTCTTCTCCTTCTTATCCTCGCGCCCGACCGGGGCCCGTACCGGCAGCTAGCTCGCTTCACCCAGGAACGAATCTTTCATTTGCTGAAGGGCCTGTCGCCTTTGAGAGCAGGGCATCGTCTGTCCCGATGAAGACCGTCGCCAGGATGTGAGCGGCACGATGGCCCTCTGGTCGCCGACGTGTGGTGTTCAAGAAATCCGATCGCGGCCGGGCTTGCTCGGTGTAATGCCAGTTCAGCTGAGGGTCGTTGACGCCTGGCCTTGACCGCGCCGGGCCGGCCAGCTCCGGCAAACACCGTCGGCCTCCATTGGGAGTGGGCGCGATCATCAACGGCCACGTCGCGATCGACGACGGCATTGTTGAACGGCACAGGTTAATGACGTTCTGGGTGGCGCGGCAACATTTACAGATTGGTGGACACGATCCTGGACTTGCCGGCCCAGGGAGAGCCGTTCAGGATCACGATCTGGCCTTTGCGATTCACGGGCATCGCGCTCAATGATGGCTCGTCTAGATGTTCGTCTTCACCATTGCTCGGACTTATCCGGCGCTGATCTCACTCCAGTGCCCATCCCAGGCCGCGATCACCGTCCCTACGATGCGATCTCCGTGGAAGGCGAGCAGGAGGGCACCAGGCTGACCGCGCAGCAGTCGCTCCAGAGCTGGGGACGTGTCTGTGGGGCTGCGCCAGCAGCTGACCCTGCCCAGAGGCTCAACACGGCGGGGGCGTCCGCCGCCACCGCAGGCCGAACTGTGACCTCAATGAGCTCAGGAAAGGGACTGCGCCAGGCGCTCGATCTCCAGCAACTCACCCTCCAGCTTGGATGCGGCAAACGAAGACTGGCCCGGCGATCGCCAATGCTCGAGATGCGCGAGGAGCGTACCGGTCTTCGTGGAGCGGGCGGCGAAAGCGACCACGACGCTCGGCGATTGCATCAGACACCAGCCGGCCGCGAGGCGGACGACGCAGTCCTCGCGGAGGCCGTTCTTGTAGGTCACGTGCAGTATCTTGCGACCGCCTCCCTCTTGGCCGGCGGCGCTGGCGACGAAAGGCTCATAAAGCGGGCTGAATCTCTCGAGGTCTTCGACGACTGCCCACACAGACGCGAGGGGCGCCCCAATCTCCCGGGTTACCAGCGTCGAGCCAGGCAGCGCGGCAGCCAGCACTCGAAGCCGGACAATGGGGTCGAGTCCCAACTCATCGGTCATGTGAGCCACCCCTCGCGGAGGCTGGCTCGAGCTCTGTGCAGCCGTGACTTCACCGTTCCTATCGGCAGGTCCAGGACCCTGGCGACTTCCCGCTCACTCAAGCCCTCGATCGCGCGCAAGGCGACGACGGTGCGCTGCTCCACCGGCAGCCGCTCTAGTGCGTCGACGAGCTCGATGAGCTGCTCTCCCAGGTCGATGTGGGACGCCGAGCCCGCGTCAACGGGCTGGTCCCGCCGGCGGGCGCGGGCCAGACGAAGCGCCGCCCGGATCGTGAGCTTCCTGGTCCAGGCGACGATTGCCTCGGGGTTCCTCAATTTACTCAGGTTGCGGAAGATGGCGAGGAGCGCCTCCTGGGTGGCGTCCTCGGCGACCGACGGCGCGACCGCGGTGGTCAGCCGGCGAACCATGGGCAGAAGCTCGTCCAGCAGCTGGTCGAGGGCAAGGGCATCGCCTGCCCGAGCCGCACCCACAAGAGCCGGATCCACCATCACCGCTCGCTGTTCAGTACCACGCCTCAGGCTGCCAGGTTGTCGCAGGTCAGGGCTTCGACGGCACTCAACGCTGCCGAGACTCCTACCTCTGACAGCAAGCCTGGCGCTGCCGACTGGTCGGTTGCCACGGCCAGGGTTGGGCTGCGCCTGATGGCCGGGCGGTCCTGCCACGACGTTCCCGGAAGATCAACCGCGCCCGTCTGCCCATCCATCAGATACGCGCGCCGCCACGATATGCGGTCCCGCCATCCGGGTGATGACATGTCCAGAAGGCGCTCGATGCGCCAAATGGGCGCGTCGAGTCGCTCCCATGGCGCGCAGGCGGCCGCTGCCTGCAGGAGATCGGACCTGCGGGGGGCGAGGGTGGGATCCACGACGCTGTAGCGGGCCATGTAGATGCGATCCTGAAGGTCGATGACGCGGAACCAGTCGGTCGATTCGTCGGTGCTGAGCCCGAGGTCGAGCAGTGCCGTCCGTCCACTGCTCCAATCCAGGCTGGGATCGCCTGTCAGCCGACGGGCGTCGGCGAGGTGAGTGGCGACGATGACCGGACTCTGGTCCAGACTCTGCACTCGAGAGCGGAGACGGAACCTCATCCCCAGCCTGGTCGCGTGTCGCGCCAGACGATCCACGAGGACAGACCAGCCGCCCACGACGTAGCAGGCGCCGTTCGACAGTAACCGCTGCAGCCGTTCGTTCACGAATGCTGCAGACAGGCGTCCCGGGTCGTGATCGTATGTCCCGATGAAGGAAAGGCCGATCATCGCCTCTGCCACTTCATCGCCGGCGTGTCGCCCCAACCACAGGCGGTAGGACTCGTCGACTGGAGCCTCGGGCCGGACGTGGTCCCGCGGCGGCCCCAGCTCCCCGGGCCAGGCGCCGAGTCGGTCATGGATCCGGAAGAGCGTCTTCGGTCTCAAGGTCGCGAGGACCGGAGGCAGGAGATCGCGCTCTTCGAGCCATCGCCAGAACGCTCCGTCCGAGTAGAGGGCGTGGGGGCCGATGTTGGCAAGGAATCGACCCCTCATCGACCTGGCTCGACCGCCGACGGCCGAGCGGGCTTCGCAGACCGTGACCGACCAGCCTCGCTCCGCGGCCTCGATAGCCGCAACCAGGCCGCTCACTCCAGCCCCGACCACCATGAGTTCGTCCATACACACCTCCGAGTAGAAAGAGTCCTCGGCGGTACGGAAGGTTCCGCGGGTAATCCCCCCCACCGGACGGCCCTCGCGAGTACCCGCGGCTGCCCCCACCTGAAGAAACGTGCCTTGTCAGTATGCTGATTCTTCCCGCTCGATCAGCGATCGGATTTCCGAAATCGCCTCCGGCCCAACTGCGGCCGGGACACCCCAGTAGTCAAAGACGCCCTGCGCCGCCTTCCAGAGCCCCGGGCCGCCGCGAGCGTCGTGGCCGCAGATCACGATGACACCGGTTCCAATCGAACGCTTGAGGTGCGAGGCAAGCCAGCCCACGAAGCCGCTTGCGCTCAGCTCTTCTGCGAAGTGAAAGCTCACGACCTTATAGGAGCCGTTGGCCTGCTCGTGGTCGGTCGTCGGGACCAGCTCGCTCCAGGACTCTCCGTCGCGGACGCAGGCCAGGGCTGCGGGCCGGGGCGGATGGCCTTCTGCAAGATGCTGGAAGGCATAGAACCCATCAAGCACCTCGAACCGTGCCTTGGCGATCACTTTCAGGAGCCGAGCGTCATCCAGATCCGACATCCGGGGTATTACTCCTCTTTTATTGCGTGGCGACGCGGCCGGCTCACCGTCGACGCCGCCAAAATCGCGATCCCCGTGATAACGCTCATCTGCCGGTTCACCCCTGGCCACACATCTGAGTGGCCAGGTAACGATCCAGGTTTGTGCCCGAAGGCTGCCGGACCACGGCCTTCACCCAGGCATCACGCTCCAGGCCGATGACAGCGAGGTCCCAGACACAAGCGGTGAGCTCCGATGGTCCGGTTGGTCGCAGTCGCCGGGGGTCACTCGAAGGAGAGAGGAACACCTTGTGGTGGAGCTCGTTCTCGTCGGCCCACCAATCGACGAACACCAGGTTGGCGTCGCGGCCGTCGTGGATGCCCAGGAACCCAACGCCATAGCGACCGCCGCTGGTAGCAGGGCGCGGAAGCGACGAGGCGGCCTGCAACTTCGCGGCCTCGATCAGCTCGGGCCGGCGCGTCCCTCCCCGGTAAGCGATTCCGTAAACCTTGAGTCGCCAACCGTCAGTTGCCCAGACGTCAAGGCAGCGGACTGCGCGAGGGGCGTAGGGCTCATGGATCACTGCGAAGTGTTCTCCTCGGCAAGTACGGCGAGGCTCCCGAGCACGAGGTCGGGCTGAACCATCGCCCGCTCCAGCTCGGCTCGAGTCGTAACTCCCGTCAAGACCAGGATCGCGTCCAGCCCTGCTCGCTTCGCCCCGAGCACGTCAGAGACCAGGTGATCGCCCACCACGCCGATCCGCTCGCACCCGGGCAGCGCATCGCGAGCGATCCCGAAAACGATCGGTTCCGGCTTGCCCACGACCACCGCCGGTCTGCCGCCTGCAGTCTCGATCGCCGCCAGTATCGATCCAGTGGCCGGCCAGGGGCCGTCGGGCGTCGGAAAGACGGCGTCCCGACCGGTCGCGTAAAGACGCGCCCCGTTCCGTATCGCCGCAGTCGCTGCGCGCAGTTCCCGGTAGTCGAACCCTTCGTGCCCGCCGACCACGACCACGTCGGCCTCCGCTGCATCCTCGAGCGCGACGAGCCGGAAGCCTACGGCCGCGACCTCCTCGTGGAGCGGAGACGCTCCGATGACCAGGGCCGTTCTGTGAACGAAGTGGTTGAAAGACCCCAAGACTCGAGCGGTCGCCGCAGCCGAGGTCATGACTTCATCCGGCGTGGCAGGGATTCCACGCTCGCTGAGCGCTGCCGCGAGGGCACTTCGAGAGCTGCGAGGATCGTTGGTCAGGAACAGCACTTGCGTGCCCTTGGCCCGGATTGCCGCGATGGCGTCGGCCGCGCCCTCGATCATGTCTGCCGC
>Ga0070699_100002565_pt1 | contig 16295 bp, 10 predicted proteins | sample KBSK1503metaG_FD_65473 | JGI IMG/M metagenome (GOLD analysis project Ga0070699, IMG submission 65473) | Corn, switchgrass and miscanthus rhizosphere microbial communities from Kellogg Biological Station, Michigan, USA - KBS K1-50-3 metaG | ecosystem: Host-associated > Plants > Roots >...
GAAATACAGCAAAAGACCCTGGAGGTAGAGATTGAGCGTCTGTTGCCGGGAGGCGTAGGTCTCGCCCACGCCGAAGGGCTGACTCTGTTCGTGTCGCTCGCGGCCCCGGGCGATGTTCTTCGCGTGGTAATTGATCGCATCCAGGGCAGGGTGGGTTTCGCTTCGATTAAGGAGATTCTCAAACCGTCTCCTTTGCGCATAGAGGCTCCTTGTCCATACTTCGGTCGCTGCGGCGGATGCGATTTTCAACAGTTAACTTACGAAGCCCAACTCAACGCCAAAGTTGAAATTATTCGCGATTGTCTGCATCGCATCGCGAAACTGGACAATCCTCTCGACATCTCCATCCATCCTTCTCCCGGGCAATGGCAGTATCGTGCTCGGGCCATGTGGCAGGTCGACTCCCGCGACAAGCTCCTCGGGTACTTCGAGCGCGGCTCTAACCGGGTTTGTGATGTTGAGTATTGTGCGGTGCTGGCTCCGGAGCTGCAGGCAACGCTGGAACGGGTGCGAAGTGAGATTCGTTCAGAGATTGCCGCGGAGAGGATAAGGGATATAGAAGTTGTGGCTGGTGATGAAGGGGTGTCCGTGGCTCCGCCCCTTGCTGGATTTAAGACTGGCATGGTTAGCCGCGTAATCGGAAACGAAACTTACCATGTCAGCGCAGAGGCGTTTTTTCAGGTCAACCACCAGCTGCTTGAGCCGTTGATTGCCGAAGCATTGCGCAACGCGAACCGAGTAAAGGGCCCAGCTACAGAAGAGGTCAAAGAAGCGACTCCAGGCGACAACATGTCAACGGCAAGACGAGAAAGCGCAATTGATCTTTACTGCGGAGTTGGGCTATTCACTCTGCCGCTGGCTCGTCGCTTCGGCCGCGTCATCGGGGTGGAAGGCAACGCGCGCGCTACGGAGTTTGCGCGGCGCAATCTTGAGTTTGCAAAACTAAATAATGCTGAGCTGGTAACCTCGGGCGTGTCTGATTGGATGAAACAGCATGCGCGCTCATTCGGGCCGGTTGATTTTCTTCTTTTGGATCCGCCGCGTGCGGGTGCCGAAAATGCCGTGATCGCCGGAATACTCGCGCTTCGGCCCGCGCGAATTGCTTACGTCTCTTGTGATCCAGCTACTCTTGCCAGAGATCTTAAAAAACTGACCGCGGCTGATTACGTCCTGGACTCAGTCGTTGCCTTCGATATGTTCCCGCAGACTCACCACGTTGAAACCATAGTTCATTTACGAAAAGTAAACAGCTTGACCGGAGCGAATAGCGGCTAAGTTAAACTCCCTATTTGCTCTGCGACAAAAGCAACGTTCATGCGCAGGATTTCCAAAGCTATCTCGGAGTCTATCTTATCGAGAGTGTCGTTTGCTGAGTGGATATTGCTATTCGTGTTGTCGGCCCCCTCGATGGTGAGCACGGCCGGAATCTGGGCGTTGATAAATGGAACATGATCGCTGGCAAAGGGCTGTAGCGAGGTTTCGACCTTTAGTTGTGTATAAGTCGTCGCGGCCTTGCTCAAACCCTCGATTACTGCTTTAGAAAGTTGACTGCCTTCAATTAGCACGCTGCGAGTGGAACTGTTTAAAGCTCCAATCATGTCCATGTTCACAACTGAACGGATTCGCGCCTTCTCAGTCTTGGAAAGGCCGGCCACATAGTGTTTGCTGCCAAACAAGCCCTGTTCTTCGCCACCGAAGAGTATAAAGTGCAGATCGTGCGTGCTCGAGTGATCCAGAAAAACGCGCGCAATCTCGAGGAGTCCGGCGCTACCGCTTCCGTTATCATCTGCTCCGGGCGCGGCAGCTGTCGGCCCACCTGCCAAATTAATCGAGTCGAGATGGGCCGTGACGATCACGAGTTGATGGGCCCCGCTGCCTTTCCCCAGCTTTTCCGCGATGATGTTTCGGCTTTTGCCGCCGTCAACCGTGACCGTCTGCGAACGAGTTGTATAACCCATGTCCTTTAGCTGCGTTCGTGCCCAGGTCGCCGCGTCGATAAAGCCGGCACTGGTTGAATGACGAGTAGGGAACGAAGCCAGTTTGGTGAGATTGGAATCAAAGTTAGCCCGTTCTATTTTGTTTACCAGGGCCTGGATTTTGGGGACTGGCGCACGCGCGGCGGATGATTCGCGCGAGTCGAAGACAACGTGATCTTCTTTGAGCGGGACCAGCCCGTAGCAGGTTTCCTGTTTGGTTGATAACGCGCGGGCCTTCTCCGGATCGATTTTGACCAGGAGAAATCTGCCGCGGTCGTGAAGAACTGGAATCTCAGGATGGTGTTGTTGAAACAGACGTCCATTCTGAATCACGACGTACATTTGCTCTCGAGTTACCGTCTCTTCGGCGCGCGGCATACGCGCGCCCCGCGATGGAGCGGCATCTGGTTTACTTTCTTGAGGCTCCGCTTCGTAGAGCACAGATTCTTCACCGAATTGAACCCACGAAACGCCTGGGGCCAGTGGCGGTCTGACCTCGCCCCTCTTTTTTTCACTGAAAGATGGTTCGTACTTATATATTTTCAACTTGTCCTCGAACGCGAAGGATCGTCGTCAGTTTACCTCATCACTCAGGGAACAAAGCTTTCAACAACGCCGGCGAGAGACGAAGAGTTTGACGGCGGCGAGACCGCCGACTTGCCCATTCCGCGTTTGGCGAATCCTGCCTTGACGTCTGGCAAATCGGCAGCATCAATTGCCGAAACGGCCGTCAGAATGCCATCTCTTGCCTGCGTATAAGTGGGTCGCAACGGTGTGAGTTTGAGCCCCCCGACGACATAGGCCAGCATGCGTTTTTCGGCGTCAGCGTGCCCGTGCCTGGCCACCAGGTTTACGAACACTTCCCAAAGCATTGAGCACCAAACCTCGCCCGCATTGTGGACCTCATTGTTTCCGGCTGCACTTGAACTGATAGGGGGACCAATGGGCAGCACAACATTGTTTCCGATGTGCTTGAAGGTTAGCGGGTTTTTGTTCATATCCGCCGAATAAGGATATCGGCGAATCGAGAAGTAGTAATTGTTATTGAAGCCTGAGGTCAGGTCGGTCCATCCTCCGGCGGCGAAAGTGCCGGTGGTGAAGTTGTCCGTGGCTTGCGAGGTCATGCAGATTGCGAAGAAGTCTCCCCAGCCTTCGCCCATTGCCCGGCCTTGAGTATTCGTCAAACCATTCGAGTTGCCGACCAGTCGGTTAGTGATGTAGTGGCCCATTTCATGAAATGTGATCAGCGCTTCATGGTTGCTGGTTCGACTTGGCTTGGGACTGGGACCCACGAATTCGTACATCTGCATAATTGGACTGTCGCCGTCAGCAGGCGTTGACATGTTGGCGTTGTCGGTGCCGCTGAAGTCGTTGCCCTCGGCAAGAATTGGATCGCCGCCGATACCTCCCCTCCCGAAATTATTCTTCTGTGCGTTGCCCGATGCCTCATCGAAGCCGGCGTCATACCAGCGATCGTGGAGCCAATTGACGTGGAAAAACATTCCAACCAGACTGTTCTGCAAATTCCTGGGATCTCGGGCGGATTTTGTGTGGTTGTATTTGTAGTCGAAGGTGCGAGGTGATGAGACCTTTCCCATCACATCGCCCGCGCTGAAACCATCAGGTGCGCTCAGATCAGCATAGGCGATGCAGTTGTTCCCATCCGTGGTCGTAGCATTCGGTGGCAACCAGGGATCCCCCGGGCGCAGGCTTTCCACCGCAATTAGTTTCTCGGCAATCGGGGTAGCTTGAAATCCATTCGGCACCCCGGTTGGATGCGGCGTGCCCGGAGCTGGGCCATCATGTGGCCGGAGGAGTGGATCTCCGGTGTTATGAACACGATATTTGAAAGCGACGTGCGAGGTGAGGTTTTTACGATACAAGAGATCCGGTGTATCGACTGCATCCATCACATAACTATAAGCGGGAAATCCTTTAATCCAGAGTTCCAGGTAATAGGCAGGTGTGAACTGGCCCGCGCTTAGCGGGAACATTACGTCTTTGAGCCTGACCAAACGCGTGAAAGGAGGACGACTGTCATCGCCGTTGGTCTTGTATTCATAGAAACGATACGGACCGCTATCAGGTGGTTCGTTCGCACGCACAAAATCTGAAGCCTCGTACGGAGAATTCGTGAGGTCGAAAGCGGCTCGCGCGATAGCTTCCTCTTCGGAGCTGGGCTTCGATTCTGCGCCGGCTGCCCGCGAGCTGATGGCAGCTCTACTAGCACCAGGAAAGAACTGGCCCGCAACGGAGAGGACTTCGTTGTCAGCGTTGAGAGCGGCGGTCACATCAGAATTGAATACTTCCTTGCCTTCAACTCGCTGGACCATGTTGACCGTACTGAGATTTCCCAGAGCGAAGGTGGGTTTTGCGGCGCGTGCGGTGGTTTTGGCACGACGTCCTCGTGTCTGAGTTTGAGTTTCCGCTTTTGGCTTGCTAAGCGATACCACCTCGATTGTCTCGGCATCCTCTGGCGAGAGATTCCAGAGATCCCTTCGCTCTTTTATGAACTGCGTGACCGCGCCCTCAGGACTTCCAACGGATCGGCTGGACAATCGCGCTGCCGGTCGGCTGGTAACAACGAGATTAGGAAGTTGCGTTACGTCATCGTACTGAACATCCACATCCTTAACGTCATCTGTCAACCGGCGGGATCCGGCTTGCGCGCTAACAGCGGTCTCAGGAACGATCCCGCGCGACGCACGAAATCCACGGTCATACAGCGCGTGGAAATCATCCGGAAATGTAGATCTCTCGCTTCTCAATGCCTGTTCACGAAGACGGGGATGCAGGTCCGGCAATGGTGACCCCGTTGCCTTACCCGGCCGGACTGCTTTCGTCATTTTCTTAGTGCTCTTCTTTTTAACGTTCTTGCGAGCACTCTTTGTCGCAACTGCTTTTCGCCGGCGAGAGCCGGTTTTTTTACTGCTCTTAACTTTCGTCTTCCTGCTTTTTGAGGTAGCCATAATCTTTTCTCCTGTGGGTTGAGGTGAGCTAGATAACGTCTGCAGGTTTTCGATTTAACTTTTCAAGTGACCGGCGCATGTGAGGCCATAACGAAGGGCCCTCTTTAAGTGGAGAAAGCAACAATGAGATGGCGGCAAGATATTCCTGACGGCTTGCGCTTGTCAATGATTTTGGACTCTGGTGGTGAGCAGGGGCGTCAAGCAGCCGGTCGAGACTTGCATGTCCTCTCAGTTGGCTGATATGTTGCCAAAGTCTTTTAGACATAACCCGCTTATGTGGTCCGACCTTCATCAGGGCCGGCAAATCACCCCCAGCCGCTTTCCGATTCAAACATGCAGAGCCGTATTCACGGGCAGTCGCTCTCTGCCGCCTACTCTTGGGTCCACTCATTTAGTGCCAATCCGTTGGTGGTGCTGTCGAGTGCGTTCACCTTTGGGATTCTCTGCGGATACTATCTTGCAGAGCCAATTTGGGTTCCGATCTCCAGCGCCGCTTTATCGACACTCCTGGCGGTTACATCGCTTCTTAAAAGCAGGAATAGACTCGCTGCGGCACTAATAACTCTCACGATGCTTCTCCTCGGATTCATTTTAGCGACGGTCGAGAAGAACAATGTTCCGACTAATCAGCTCAAACGTGTGCTTACAGAGACACCAGGAACAGTTGGTGAGGGAACGATCGCAGCTGGTAACCCTGTCGAAGTAACGGGAGTACTGGAACGTGATCCGGAACTTGCAACCGGGCGCTTGTATATATTTTTAAGGGTTCAAGAACTTAGGTACAGAGGAACCGTGCGAGAAGTTTCCGGCGAAGTCGTGTTACTGGCCCCGGTCTCGAGCAGCTCGGTTGAACAGGCGTTTGCTGAACTTGATCTTCGCTATGGGGCTCGAATTCGGGCAATGACTACACTCGAACGTTCGGACAATTTTCGCAATCCGGGCGTTTCCTTATTTATCGAGTATCTCGACCGAAAGGGCTACGACGCGACCGGCTTTGTAAAGAGTCCCCTCCTGATTGAACGACTTGAAAACCAACGCGTGTTCCTGCCATTGGCCTGGGTATACGAATGGCGCCGGAGGCTCCAGCATGAGATCGATTCCCGCTTTTCAAAAGAGACAGCCGGTGTGCTTGACGCCGCCTTTTTAGGAAACCGGTATAACCTTTCCCACAATGCAGCGGAACGGTTCCGCGAGGGCGGCACTTTTCACGTTCTGGTTATCAGTGGATTGCATATCACTTTTCTCGGAGGTTTGGTTTTCCTGATCGCGAGGCGGTTAACCAAAAACAGCGCCTTGCAATTCCTGCTCTCAGTCAGCGTGTTATGGGCCTACGCGCTTGCGGTTGGCGCAGAGGCGTCTGTACTCCGAGCCGCTCTGATGTTTACCGTCGTCGTCCTCGCCCCGCTGATTTCGCGTCGCGCCTCTTCTCTAAATGCGCTTGGAGGCGTCGGCATCGCGCTGCTTGCGTGGCATCCTGCCGATCTTCTGGATCCATCTTTCCAGCTGACATTTGTTTCAGTTTTGGCGATCGTCACACTGGCCTGGCCACTGCTTCAAAAACTCTCGGCGGTCGGTGCATGGAGGCCGACGCGTGAGACACCATACCCTCCTTCATGTGTGCTCTGGTTGCGAACCTTTTGTGAAAGTCTCTACTGGAGTCAACACAAAGCAGACCGCGAACTCGACAGAACCAACTACAGCTATAAGCTGTTCAAAGCACCGCAGGCCGCCACGCTGGAGCGTTTACACCTTCAGCGTTTGCTGCGATATGGGTTCGGCGCCATTGTGGTTTCCGCCGGCGTGCAATTGGCGTTGCTTCCTTTCTTAATTGTTTATTTCCACCGGTTGTCACTGGCATCATTCATGCTGAACATTGGAGTCAATGTCTTGATGGGCGGACTCGCGGTTATCGCTGCTGCCGCACTGGCTATCGGACTAATCAGCCAGACTCTGTCCGAACCCTTTATGAGCTTGGCCAACGCTCTGAATTTGTTAATGGTCCATAGCGTAGATCCATTTTCAAGGATGGGGATTGCTTCTATTCGATTACCCGAATACACGGGTTGGGCAGCGGCAATTTATGTCTTGTATTACGTTCCGCTCACCATCCTGGCGGTTTCTCTTTGGCGTTGGAAGCCCTTGAATCTGTCAGAAGCGGATCAGACTCTGCCGCTCTCGGCGCCGTTGCAATTAGATGGATTCGAAACAGCAAACCTAATTCCCAAAAGCCTAAGCCTTTTTGCGAGAATAATTGCAAAGGCTTCCACGAGGAGAGGTGCAATCACGAAGCTTGCGTTTCTGGCACAACTAGTCGCGATCGCCGTAATTGTTTTTCATCCGTGGAGCGCGGAACCGCCAAACGGAATACTCCGAGTGGACTTCCTGGATGTGGGCCAGGGTGACTCAGCACTCGTGTCCTTTCCCGATAACACAACTCTTCTAATAGATGGCGGGGGCAAACCGGGTCCGTTCAAGTCCAGAAGTGCTGAAGAGGATATTGAAAGGGAACGTGAGGGGCAGTTTACCCGCGACGAGCGCAGTATTGGCGAGTCGGTAGTATCAGAATATCTTTGGTGGCGCGGGTTGGACCATATCGATTACATCCTCGCCACGCATGCTGATGCGGATCACATAGATGGACTGAATGACGTAGCCCGGAATTTTGCGGTGCGCGCGGCGCTAGTCGCTCGGACTCCCAGCCGCGATCCTGAATATTCCCGATTCGTTGAAACTTTATCGACAAAGGGCATTCCTATTCGCATCATCGGCACGGGCGATGAAATGAAGTTTGGAGACCTTTCGGTGACCGTGCTATGGCCGGTCGCCTCAACAAATCCGAGTTCGTCTTCAGGCAACAATGATTCAGTTGTACTCCGGGTGCAGTTTGGCGACCGTTCGATCTTGCTGACCGGCGATATTGAAGCACCGGCAGAGGAGGCGATCCTGAGAGCCGTTGGCGGTAGACGCGAGAATCTCAAGAATGACATTGTCAAGGTCCCGCACCATGGAAGTAAAAGCTCCTCAACGCCCAGCTTCACCATGATTACTCACCCGAGCTACGCTGTAATTTCCGTCGGACAGACTTCAGTTTTTGGTCACCCAAATCCGTCGGTAGTGGAAAGATGGAAGGCAGCCGGCTCGCAAGTATTGACAACGGGAAGTAGTGGAACGATAACGGTGACAACGGACGGCACAAGTTTGAAGGTAACAAGCTTCGTCACAACCGGAAGTGACAGCTTGAAGTCTCAACAAATCCTTGCGCCGCTTGACTCCCGACGATGAGCGAAGTGGCAGGAACTACGTTTCGGGTGTTCGCGCACTCAGACCGATGCTGCCTGTAAGGCTTGGCCGGAATCGCTTAGATTTTGCAAAGCCCCTGCGCTACTAGTTCAACTGCCTAAAATATCGGAAGGTAATGAGAGTTTAGTTGCCGGGAAACCGCTTTACTTCTGGAGGTAGAGCGGCGACGGGAAAAACTACACCGCCGGTTTCGCTGCCGACCAAAACCTTGACTGTTAGCGAGCCGCGAACTGACTTGGTTCGATCCGGAAGAGTTTTCTCGTCCACCAGAACTACATGCTCTCCTGGCGGCAAGTCGCCAATGAGGAAGTAACCGTTTGCGTCGGTCAACGTGTCCCGGCCGCTCCCGGTAACGATGCGAATGTCGCTCAGAGGCTCCTCACCTTCATCGACCCGGCCATTCTCGTTCAGATCCCTCCAGACCGTGCCGCTGATGCGACCTGCGCGCACGAGTCGAAAGTCCACGACCGAGTCACGTTTGGAGACCAGCGATACCTGCTGCTGGAAGCCATCCAGCAATGTCAGGTCGGCGCGCACCGTGAGTAGATCCAGGTAGATCGAATGATCTCCCATTGTGACGGCGTCGAGATGGTAGTTTCCATCTGGTCCAGTCTCCACATAACGGTTGCCATCGATCCTTACCTTCACATTCGCACTCGGGTGATCGACACCGGGATCGAACTGCCCGTTAAGATTCACGTCCTGGTAAACCCGGCCATGCACCGCAGTATAGGTGTTCACTTCCGCAAGGGGGCCGTTCATGGCGCGCTCCGCTCGCGGCGAATTGAGTAGCAAGCCGTGCAGGCTGAGTAGCATCGTCGAGCCCGTTTGAGTTTGCACGTAACTGAATTGCAGCGTGTTCTGGCGTGGTAGACGCAAGGAAGCCGACAAAGATTCCGTTGTTCGCAACGGCGAGGTTCCACTACGCATGTAACCCAAACCGCCGCTGACATTGAGATACTTGCCGAGCACGTTTGAGAGTTGCCAGGCCGCGTTGCCGCCCAACAACTCCCGACTCCCAGCCAATTGGCTTACCTCGAGAGTGTTCGACTCGTTAAGCTGAACACTTGCTCCTGCCAGGGCGTTGAGTGTAGCCGGGCCAAACGTCTTGACGCGTGTGGCGTTCATAAACACGCGCCAACGGGAGAATTGTTTGGCGGCGCTGGCCATCGTGAAAGCAGCGTTTTGGAGTTGCGGCGTGCTGCTCTGCGTGTGAGAGAACAACATAGTGGGCCACAGGCCGCTGGGTGTTAGATTCAGAGTTGACGTCACATATCGGTTGAAATCACCCGCTCTCCCCGGGCTCGTCGAGGTATTGCCGCTCAATGAAGCGGTAACCCACTGTTTTGGCTGCCATGTCACTCCTCCTGCGACTTGGTTGATCGGCTCCTGTAGACCACTTTGCGCGCCGAGAAAGTTTGCTCCCACATAAGCGTATCTGCCCTGCACGATCAGTTGATCGTTCAATTGCAAGGAGCCCGACAGATTGAGGGCCGCGCCTGTGCCGTCAACGCGAGTGTTATCGCGACTGAGTCCAGAGAATTGACCGGCTCCAAGGTCGGCTTGAAAGCGATTTTGCCCCCTGCCGAAGCGAAGACTGCCGGCAAGCATATCGCCGCGCCGGCTCGGCCCGGCAAAGTGCATGACACCGGACGAAACCAGAAGGTCGCTCTGATTGGGCCCGTTAGCGTAGGAACCGGCAGTTACGTATGCACCAAAAATATTTGTATCGAAGTGGAGTGGACCCAATCGGGGCTGGTTCTGTTCCGGCAAGTCTTGCACCAGCGGAATTGAAATCTCCGGAAAGGGATTGAGGATGCCGGAAACTGAGCGTCCCGCAAACGTATTTAGTCGCACCCTGCCAATCGGCAGTTGCGCCGCTCCGCCGCGCACCGTCGCGGACATGAACTGCAGATCGGTGCCGGTGCCAAAGTCGCCGGCGACGAAGGTCTGCTTGTTCGGTCGCTCAAGTGTGATATTGCCGCCACGAAAACCCGTCAAAAGCGAAGGCGCGGCGCCGCCAACAAAATTACTGAGAAAAGTGAGGCGGCTATCAGCTAATCGACCGCTTCCGCGCAGCACCAGGTTATGACCGGAAAAAGAGGCATACCGGTTGAGATTGTAGTCGTACTCAATTTGGAAGAGTTCCCACGGCGCATGCTGCGCTCCCGCGCGAACGGTACTGGCCTGTCCGGATCCCCGGGTGATGTCGATGGCGCGTCCTTCATCTCGCCGGATTGAAACGTCGAGCAACGCGGCAACGATCTCGGCGGGCAGCATTAACTGTTGAGTGTCGGGAGGAAAAACAATATCGGCCGTGCCGGAAACGGCCAGAGATACCGAGCCATTCTCGCGGACTTGATTTAATTGCGCGTTGAAGTCCGCTACAACGCCGTTTTGATGGCGAACGGTGACGACGCGTAACGTCGCGTCGGACTGGATCACATCTCCGAGCACTCGCGCTATGGTCGCAACTGGAAGAAAAAGACGTCCGCCCCGTTGTTGGGCTGAACTGTTCGGGCCAGTGAGCGTTCTTCCATTGACGATGATCACGGAACTCTCAGGCAGACCTTGTTGAGCAGGTTCATTGTCGTCTCTTCTGTTTCCGAGTTCGCGGACAAAGGTCCTGTCTTCTGGCTCGGAAGCATAAACTCGATTCCCACCCCCCGCCGTTGCGGCAGTAGTTCCCAGCGCGACGAGAAGGCTTGAGGCCAGAACGCTGATAAAACGACGTGTGTACATAGGAAATGGGTAGCGGTTAGAAGAGAGTTGAGATCAGAGTTCGCTGGAGTGATGAATATTTGATGGTACGGCTAATGCAGAACCTCATTTGGTAGAAAGCTGAAGTCATTAGTAGTTTTATTGATCAACATACAAAAGAAACTCTTTGCAGGGTAATGTGCCGGGGCGAAAAGCTTCCGGGATGCGGCGGAATGGTTAGGCATAGGGTGTCTGCTTAGGGACAAAACTGTTTAGGGGTAAAACTGTGAACTGGTTCAAATATCGCAATCACTGGATACTGACAGGAGTGATTTTGCTCCTCCCCACCACGGCTCATGCTCAAACCTCCATCGGTTCAATAACCCTGAGGGCCAACGTCAGCGAGACCGTGGCACTCTCGGTGTCTCCCAACTTGCCTCGAGGTAACGTGCAAGTCGAAGGCCATAGCAATCTCAGTTCTTTGACTCTGACTTTGTCGGGTGCCTCCAATGACCAGGTGTCCGTCAGCGTGCCAATCCTGATTCGTTCAAATACCGGGTACAAGCTGTCCGGTCTGCTTCAACCGCAAGCCGCAACTTTGGCTAACTTTGTTGTGGTTGACGCTCGCCCAACGGGTAGGTTTGTAGCGCCGGAAAGTTTCGCAAATCTCAATGTGGCCCCGGAGCTCGACAGCCGAAAGAAGAACGGAATCATCCAATTTGCCTCCTTAAGTTTGAATCACTCTTCTCCACTAACGATTCTCAGCGGGCCGCGCGTTTCCCTGGCAGGCACCCTTAACTCTGCAGATAATGCCTTGGAAGTGATTCTCTTGGTTGTGGTGAAGCCGGATGTCGGCGCCGATGGTTGGTCTGTGCGTTTGACCCTTTCAGGGTCGGCGGGCGATCAGTTTTAATACGAAGTGCTGCCCTCGAAAATTATGGCTTGGCTGGTCCCGCTTGGTTCGCCGGGCCTGAATTGGCAGCCGCTGCAATCTTACCAACGACCAAATCTGTTACGCCCTGTGTCGGTCTACTGCCATCCTGAAAATCAACCTGGTAGGTGACGCTGTAAACACCGGGCAGCAACACTTTTTCAACCTTGATAGGCTGAACCAGCTCCGCCCCGCTTAGTACCGGTAAGGATTCCTGTTCCGGCAATTCGGCAACGACGCGGCCAGAGCGATCCGTCACTTTCACCGAAGTCAAAGGCCGAACCACGCTATTACCTTGATTCTTCAGCGTTGGAGTCACAATGACGCTGTCTGCGCGCGCTTCGACGCGCAGATTATCCAGAGACCCGCGGCGCGTCAGTGCCGGTACTTTGATGTAAAAGACCGCAGCCATACGATACCGCACTACTATCTGCCGACGATTCTGATTGAGCTTAATGCTGTCGGGGCGTTCTTCAACGATTAATGCCGTGAGGTGATCTCCGGGTGTAGCGTCTTTCGGCACCGAGATTGTCACCCGGATCGAATGAGTGTGGCCTGGAAGAACGGTGGTTTCTGCGGGACTGAAGATGAGCCACGAGCTGGCTGAGTTAGGTATAGTATTGACCTTTTTGAACTCAACCTCTCCGTTCCTTTTGATGGTCCAGTCATTCAAGCTCGCGACGATGCGCACTGGCGGAGAGTTTTCAACGGCTCCGTTGTAATCGAGATCAACTACGATTGTTGTTTCCGCCCCCGGTGCCAATTCCAACTCAACCCGCGCTGGCGCCAACGCGATTCGGCTTCCAGTCGTCTCTTGCGACGGTTCAACAGATGACCTTATTGCCGCCAGGGAAACTGGCGAGATGACGAGCAAGAGCAGGAACACGCTGACAAATCGACTCTGATTGTTTTTTTGCATTAGCATGGCTGAGGAACCTTCTAACAGGGAACGATCGGGCCGGCTGAGATAGTAAAGGTTAAAGTCGCCGAAGTCGTCCCGGCGGCGAAATATTGGGGCGTGATAGTAAAGATGGCGTCGAATATGTACCCGTCGGTTTGTTGGCGAGTAAGGTTGGGCGTTTTTTGTAGACGCGGTCCACTTAAGATTACGGTCGCACCTGCGATGTTGGAAAATGACGACTGATACGCCACCCGGCCATTAGCAGCTATCGTCGCCGTACTTGCGGGGTCGTTGTTGAACGGTGGATAAAAAATGTGACTGCTCTGTGTGCAGATCTGCGACTGATTTCCCATTGCCCGCATGTTGGCGACTCCAAAACCGATATCTGACGACTGTAGACCCTGTGGATTCGCATTGCCTAATCCAGCTAGCGAAACGGAGACGCGGTAAGGAACAAGGCTGCGGACGGCGACTGGCACAACCACCTTTACAACTGAATTCGTGTTAGCCGGCGATACTTCGCCGAAGTTAATCGTTACCACGAGATCGCTTTGCACGCTAGCGCTGCCCGTGACTGAGCCGCCAAGCGCGCCCGTAATGGTCGGCTGGCCGCCGCTGCTAATGTCAAGAGTCTGCGCCGACATTGTAGTGCCGGCGCAGACCATGAGCATGCAAGCGAAGATCCCAGAAATGATAAAGCGCAAATTCATCTTTTATGGGGCTGTAACAGTGAAGGTCACCGCAACCGTCGTGCTTCCGTCCTCGAAGAACTGAGGCTTAACGGAGAAGATTGCCGGCACCGCAAGACCGTTGGTGTTGGTGCGCGGTACGGCGTTCATGATGCGCGCACCATTCATCGCTGTCGTCGAGGCAGAGAAGGCGCTCAGATTAGAGTTGGCGGCGGTATACTCGTAGCGGCCGCTGACTGCATTGACCGAGCCGTTTCCTGCCAGAGTAGGATCGCCCGACGTGGCATTCGTATCAGTTCCAGCAGTGTTCACGCCAGTTCCCACGCGCGTAACTGTACCCAGGCCGAAGCCGACGTCAGCACTGCCAATTTTGTTGGCTGTCGAGCCGGAGCTGGTCACCGTAGCGTTCATCGAAAGCACGTAGTTGGCGTTGCTCCGGAGCTTGAGGGGAACGGATGCTGTCACGAAACTGTTCGTGTTGCTTGGTCCGAGTTCACCGAGATTGATCTGGGCGGCCAGCGGGTTATTAGCTACACCGTCCGTTGTAACGCCACCGCCTGAGTTGCCGGTGAGCGTGATGGCACCACCTGAATTGATCTCGACAAATTTCGAAACCGTGGCGCTCATGTTCACGGTGCCGGTCAATTGCGCCTGCGCGGACGCGGAAACCGCGAAGACTAGGAGCAATGTGGGGAACAGGAGTGCTCGGGTGATGACTCTTGTGGTTTTGGTATTCATGTTAAATGTCCTCTCGTTTTGGGTTAAAGGTCTCGTCCTGAATATTCATTCAGAGATTCAGCCTTATTTATTGCTGACTTAAGTAGTGGGGTTACGATCGATGACTTTCGCCCCAGGGTCGGGGCATATAGCCGTGCCCTTTCGCCGCAAGCTTGGCAAGGCCCGTTCCTCAGATCGGAATAATTTGTATTTGTGACCAACGAGGAATGTAAAGTCGGACCGTTTACCTAACAACAGCCAGCATTCGGGGGTGAATCTGGATGGCATCACTTTCTGAAAACCGGATCAGACAGATGGCAGTTAGGGCCCAGGCTCCGTCCGCGAGTTGGTTGACAGTGACAAACTCTGACACCACGCGGGTGACGCTTCTTGTGATGTGGGATTCAACCCGGTCGACTTGAGGCGAGATGGAACAGCCGCTCCGGGAGGACTGCCGCTGGAGACGGTCAGAAGCTATCGGCGACGTTCACCGACGGCCGTAGATCCAGGACTTTGAGACTTGCAGTAGAGGGCCGTGACTGTTAACTCAGGTTTTCGGAGTCGTCCGGAACAAAGAGGTCGATCTTGGCGCTGCCGGGTTTGTAGGTGTGTAGCACGCCCAGCGGGGGCGCATAGACGTGAATTGTTATGAGTTCCTGTCCACTGACGTCGGGGTTACCGAGTTGATGAATGTCTGGAATATCAGAACCGGTGACAGCACCTGGGGCATATTCACATGCGGAATTGTATTCCAGGCCTCTGACTGGATCGAAGGTGAAGGTTGTTTCCCACAGCACACCTTCGTAGATCTTCACTCCCCCGTGGGAACCATTGTGATCATGAATCGGCGTTCGTTGGCCGGGGCGCCAACAGAGCACCAACATCTCCACAAACTTGTTGCGACAGACACGATGTCTCCAGTAGTTACCTTCTTTAAAGCCGATGTATGGATGCAACTCTTCCGTAGAGATGTCCGCAAGCTCGAGCCACTCGTAGATCTGTTCGAGCGGAGGAACGCTGCTCTGCGATTCGAGCGCTTTTATGAGCGCCGGCAGAGAAAATCGATCACCTTGGATGTCGTCCGTTTGAATTGTTTCGACGTGAGTGGACAAGTTGTGTTATCCCCTGATTGATTTTGTGGACCATTTCCGCACTTGAGGTACTGCCCTTATATTCTCTCAATGTGATGGAGTCAAGGCGCGTGGAGGTCCCAGTTCCTCAAGATGGTGCCCAGGGAGTGTTAGCGGGAAATGGAAATCTGTCGCGCCCCTTCACCATCCCCAGAGATCGTAATACGCCATACGTTAACGGGAAGTGGATAGTTACCCAGCCGGTCCGCCCATTCGATTACGATTACCGCCCGCTCGTCATTAAGTAACTCCTCGAGATCGACTGCGTGCGCTGCAGTGACGCCTTCATCCAGACGATAGAGATCGATGTGGAAAAGCGGCAAACGGCTCGAATAAGGATTTACCAGGGTGAACGAGGGGCTGGTTACTTCTTCAGGGTCGAAACCGAGCGCGGCGGCAATTCCTTTTACAAACACAGTTTTTCCGGCGCCAAGCGGACCTTTCAGCAGAAGGATTTCGCCACCCTTGAGCTGCGTACCGATCTGCTTGCCAAGATCGAAGGTTTCGCCAGCATTCAGCGTTTGCCATTCGCCGGTTAAGAGGTGTGTTTGCGCGTGGGTAGCCACAAGTTTAGATTTCCATCAGGACGAAAAACAAAACGCTCATGGCAAGAAACTCTTCAAAAGCAAGTTTGAATCATCTGCAGGATGAAATACGAGTACTCCGAGGGACATGAAGGCAACTGCTTTCCCGCTTACGGCCTTTCGCCTTTTGGATCGAGCAAGCGTACGGCTTCGCCAAGATGCTCTCGAATATCCGAAGCAACCATTGTACGTATTCCTAATTCGCCAGCAGCTAAATCCCCCGCGAGTCCGCCAATGTATACGGCGGCAACTGTAGCGGAGAGCACATCAGCAATATTGTTGAATGTTGCGACTGATTGAGCGATGAATCCAGCGATGATGCCGGTCAAAGTATCGCCCGAACCGCCGGTACCAAGGCCCGGATTGCCAGTTGGATTAATGAAAACTCGGCCGTCGGG
>Ga0070699_100002566_pt1 | contig 16291 bp, 9 predicted proteins | sample KBSK1503metaG_FD_65473 | JGI IMG/M metagenome (GOLD analysis project Ga0070699, IMG submission 65473) | Corn, switchgrass and miscanthus rhizosphere microbial communities from Kellogg Biological Station, Michigan, USA - KBS K1-50-3 metaG | ecosystem: Host-associated > Plants > Roots >...
TTTCGAACATCCACATCAATTTTCAAACTGGGCGAACAGTCAATCTGGGTTGGACGGCGGCCGGTGACGATGGCATAGGCGGACCTGCTGCCGCACTCTACGAACTCAGCTTCGTCGATAGCGTGACCAATAAAGTTTTTCCGCTTAAAGGCGTGGTTCCGGCAGCGCCCGGCTCACCGCAAACTGTCGCCGTCACGATACCCATGCAGCACACGTCGGGGATTGTTCGAGTCCGCTCCTTCGATAACAAAGGCTTGCAGGGAATAGTCGATGTCGCGGTACCGGTCACAGTGTCTTCCCTGGATGGCGATCCTTATATCGTCAGCAAAAACGCTAACAACACTGTGCTCTCAGTCGGCGGTGTTCGCAAGGCTCTCGAGGAAGACGATCGTTATCTCAAAATTACTTTGCCAAACAACTTCAGCTTTCCGTTCTTTGGCACAAACTACACCCAGGTAACGCTCTCCACGAATGGCAATATCTTCTTTTCCGAACCGCCGCGTCGCGAGCAACCGTTTCAACCGGGAAATGATGCCGACGATCCGCCCGGGTCACCGCTTTACCTGGGCGGCTATCAAATGATCGCGGGACTCTGGGCCGACCTCGACCTGACAACCAGCCGACGGGCCGACGCCGGTGTGTATGAAGTGTCGACTCCAAACCGAGTGATCTATCGCTGGCAAGCCATGCCGTTCGATTGCAGTCCGTGCTCTCCAGTTAACTTCGAAATCGAGTTGAACTCCGACGGAACAATCCGGACTCGCTACGGCGCCGGCAACAGCAATCTCGTTCCCACCGTGGGGATCAGTAACGCAGAGCATGATGCGTATCTCGTCGCCTCACACTCGTCAGCAGATGATTCGATCAATCTGACCAACGCGGCGGAAGTGACATTTGCGCCGAGAAGTCCGTGGGTCGCAACCGTACTCACCGGCCCGCAGGTTCAACTGAATAGTTGGAAACTCGACGGCCGCACGTTTGTTTACGCGAAACTGACGTTTCCAGATGCGGGATTCCGAGTGAGCAACTGGGGTACACCCGTGCGCGCCGGCAACGTGTTTTCCAATGATGCGACCATCGAGCGCTTCACCGGAGCATCACTCGCGGCGAACAGCAGCACGGCGCAGATCTGGGATCTCGGAGTACTCGATCCCGGCAACTACACGTTTGCCTTCAAAAACTCCGGCACCACAGTGAAGACACTAGACTTCACGGTGAGTGCAACGGCCCCGGCGCCGAATCCGATCGATCAGGCACGGGAGTTTGTGCTCTGGCAGTACCGCGACTTTCTGCGGCGTGAACCCGATCTACCTGGTTGGGATCACTGGACGGGCGAGATCACGGAATGCACGGATGTGACGAAGCGCCAGCCTGGTGAGACGGAGGCGCAGTGTGTCGAGCGCAAGCGCGAGAACACGAGCGCGGCGTTCTTCCTGTCGCCGGAGTTTCAGAACACGGGCTACTTCGTGTTGCGTGTGTATCGTGGGGCGCTGGGACGAATGCCTTTCTTTGGCGGGACCGGAGGCGCCAACGATGAGTTCACGCGCGATGCGGTGACTGTGTCGCAAGGGATCGTCGTCAACGACGCGCTCGCGCCGGATGTAATGAACGCGAACAAGCAGGCGTTTGTGAATGCCTTTGTAACGCGGCCGGAGTTCCGCGCGATCTATGACAACCTGAACAACACACAGTACGTCGACAAGCTGTTTCAGACGACTGGTGTAACGCCGGCGGCGTCAGACCGGCAGGCGTTGATCAACGGACTTAACGCCAGCACCGAGACGCGCGCGAGTGTGCTATTCAAGGTCGTAGACGGCACGCAGACGGTCACGGGTGGGGTGCTGGTATTCAATACCACCTACGGCAAGGCTTTCTACGACAGCCTGTTCAATGCGGCGTTTGTGCAGATGGAGTACTTCGGCTACTTGAAACGAGATCCGGATGCCGGCGGTTATGGCTTCTGGCTCGGGAAATTGAATTTCTTTGGCGACTGGGTAAATGCCGAGATGGTCAAGGCATTCATCAAGTCGCCGGAATATCGCGCCCGCTTCGGCGCGCCGTGAGAGGCTTTCTCACGCAAAGGCGCAAAGACGCAAAGCGCTACCGCATTTCGCGTGGTTTTCTTTGTGCCTTTGCGTCTTTGCGTGAGAAATCTTCCCCGGCCTGAAGCGTCTCTGTGTGTGGCGGTTTTGCCATTATCCAAATCTTCTAATTGCCCGATTGCTCACCGTTTCTCTATAATCTTCAACTTGGACAAGGCAACTCATACAGTTGCCTCAGCCTTCTTAAGTGCGCCTCACGCGAGCGATCACGTGAGGTCAAGCCGACCCGGCGTTTTCTGATCGACAATCAACGAGTCAACTAATCACGCAGATAAAGGTGTGAAATGAAAAAGAAGAGCACTAACTCGGCTGCGCCAGCCAAGAGGTTGCCACGCTCGCCCGTAATTATCATCACTGCCATAGCTGTCCTGGCCATCGCGGCGATCACTGTGGTCTCGAGACAGTTAGCCAATAGCAGAGAGGCCAATGGGCCGGAAAAGGTGACCACTGCAATGGCCAACGCGACGGACAAGAAATTTTCGAAGGCTAAATTCGCCGGTCAGGACCTCGCGGCCCAGGTCGATGGCAAGGGGCAGATCCGGCCTCTGACTCCGGAAGAAGCGAAGCAGTTGGCCGACCGTCTGAAGGGCATGCTGAACAAATCGACCGAAGGTCTCGTCGAGGAACAGAACGCTGACGGGTCAGTGTCGGTGGATCTTCAGGATCGCTTTCAGAACGTCACTGTGGCTCGTGTAAATACGGACGGCACAGTTACTCAAGCCTGCGTCGACAATCCTCGCGCGGCAGCGTCCTTCTTTGGCATCGATCCCAAGCTGCTGCAACCTGGCAAGCCCTCAAACCGGTGAAGTGAGTAAGCACGTGCGTAAAAAGTTTTCAATTTTTCTCTGCCTGCTCGTAGTCAGCCTGGCCGCAGCCTCGTCTGCGTTTGGGCAGGCGACGATCGTAATTCTGAACGACGTGGATGTTGACGGAGTTGGATTTAGAGACCATACACCGGTGCCGTCAGTCGGCGGGAATACCGGAACTACACTGGGCGAACAGCGGTTTAATGCGGCCCAATTCGCAGCCAACCTTTGGGGCGCCTCGCTGAATAGCGGACTAACCATCACCATTCGAACGAGTTGGGAGGCCCTGGGCTGCACTGCAACTACTGCGACCCTTGCATCCGCAAATCCCGTGAGCGTGCGACAAAATTTTCCCAACGCTCTGTTCAGCAACACGTGGTATCCCGCTGCTCTTGCCAACGCGTTGTCAGGCACCGATTCGAGTGCGAACCCGGAGATCACTGCAAGGTTCAACATAAACCTGGGTAAGACCGGTTGCCTTGACACTCGTCCGTGGTACTACGGGCTGGATGGCAATCATGGCGCCGGTATCGATATGGTTACTGTCGCGCTCCACGAATTCGCCCATGGGCTGGGATTCACAACCTTCACGGACCCGGAAACCGGAGCGTTCTTCAACGGAACTCCAAGTATTTGGGACAGGTTCCTGCTCGACAACAGCACCGGAATACTCTGGCTTAACATGTCAGCTACTGAGCGCGTCGCCTCGGCCATCAACACCGGCCATCTTGTGTGGTCCGGTCAACAGGTGATCACCAGCGTACCGGGCGTGCTCGTTGGCGGCGCGGACCCTTCAAATCGAGTACTCATGTATGCGCCAAACCCGTTCGATGGAGGTTCTTCCGTTGCACACTTCGATCGGAGTGCGTCGCCAAATATATTGATGGAGCCGATCATCAGCAACGATCTCGATCACAGCGTTTCCCCTCCGGGCGATCTCACCTTGCCCTTATTAAGAGACATCGGGTGGAACTCTGCCATCGCGGCACCCTCACCACCACCAAACGACAACTTCGCCGCGGCCCAGGTAATAAGCGGCTGCTCGGGTGCGGTGAACGGTACGAACGCAGGCGCGACTCATGAAGCCGGTGAGCCAAATCATTCGCCGGATAACAACGGTGGTGTTCGATCGATCTGGTATCAGTGGCAGTCGCCGTCCACAGGCACGGCTACGATTACAACCGCGGGCAGCGGATTTGACACCGTTCTCGGTGTGTATACCGGATCCTCTGTCTCGGCCTTAACAACGGTTGGAAAAGACGATGACGGAGGTGGAGCGGATAGGACCAGCAGCCTCTCCTTTGCTGCCACGGCCGCCGTGACCTATCGCATTGCCGTGGATGGCTACAACAACTTCGGATCTGGTGGAGACTTTGGTCCGGCTACGCTCACCTGGAATGTGACCAACTGCTCGAACACATTTACACCCACAGTGTTGAGCGCGAATCAGGTCGAGCTGAAGAGTTGGACCATAAGCGGGCAGACGTTTGCTTACGCCAAACTGACTTTCCCGGACGCGGGATTCCGTGTGAGTAACTGGGGCACGCCCACGCGCGCCGGCAACGCTTTCTCGGTTGATGCGTTGGTAGAGCGTTTCAATGGCCCGTCCGCGCAGGTGGTTACCAGTACGGCACAGATCTGGGCTCTGGGGGCGCTCACACCGGGTGACTACACGTTTGCCTTCAAGAACTCAGGTACCACTGTGAAGACCTTGAACTTCACCGTGAGTAACACAGCGCCCGCGGCAAACCCGATCGATGATGCGCGCACGTTTGTGTTCTGGCAGTACAAAGACTTTCTCCGGCGCGACCCGGATGGGCCAGGCTGGGATCATTGGACCGGCGAGATCACACAATGCACTGATCCGGCATTTCGCCGTCCTGGTGAAACCGAGGCGCAATGTGTGGATCGCAAGCGCGAGAACACGAGCGCGGCGTTCTTCCTGTCGCCGGAGTTTCAGAACACAGGCTACTTCGTGTTGCGTGTGTATCGCGGGTCGTTGGGACGAATGCCGTTCTTTGGCGGCACGGGAAGTCCGAATGATGAGTTCACGCGCGATGCGGCAATCGTCGGGCAGGGCATCGTGGTGAACAATGCGCTGGCGCCGGATGTAATCAACGCAAACAAGCAGGCGTTTGTGAATTCATTTGTGACGCGCACAGACTTCCGCGCGATCTACGACGGGCTCAGCAACGCGCAGTACGTCGATAAACTGTTCCAGACGACCGGTGTGACGCCGTCAGCGTCAAACCGGCAGGCGTTGATCGACGGATTGAACGCGAACACCGAGACGCGCGCGAGTGTGCTGTTCAAGGTGGTAGACGGAACGCAGACAGTCACCGGCGGTGTGCTCGTTTTCAACACCACTTACGGCAAGGCGTTTTACGACAACCTGTTCAATGCGGCGTTTGTGCAGATGGAATACTTCGGTTACCTGCTGCGCGATCCGGATCCCGACGGCTACGCGTTCTGGCTCGGGAAGTTGAATACCTTTGGCGATTGGGTAAACGCCGAGATGGTCAAAGCGTTCATCAATTCGCCCGAGTATCGCTCTCGCTTCGGCGCGCCTTAAAAACTTGAACAAGTCAGGAAGAGGGGCTTGCCCCCGCTCGTAGGGTAATTATTTAAGAAGCGGGGGCAAGCCCCTCTTCCTGACTTGTTCTATTTCACGATCAGAGATTTTCAGAAACTCTTTTTGGTAGAGCTGTAGATCTCGTAAATCTTCTCGGCGATTCGAATGGGCTCCGGGCCGGCACTGCTGGTCCAGGAGCCCATTAACATTCCCGCGTCTCTCGCTAAATCGTAAGCCGACTTCCTGGCTCTAAACTGCGTAGCGTTGGCGGCCAGTTCCAAAACCGTCGTTACATACTTCTCCGGATCGTGTTGTTCGCGAAGCAGGCGGAATCCCCGTTGGCCCATCTGCGCAAACGAAACAGGGTCTTTGAGGAACGCTCGCAGGTGAGCTTGTATGTCGGCGAGCTCGTGCTCGTGACGCACGTGGGCTACGGTGTCGCGCGACAAAGATGAATACCAGCCGATGTCCGTCACGAGGCTCGGCAGCGCGTGGTACCAGATGCGTAACTGACTGCCGGATGCTTCGCCCATCGTCGGATAACGCAGGTTGATCGCAAGGTGTGAGGTTTGCAACACCTCGTTCAATTCGCTTTCCGGCGTGTAGCCGTGCAGTTGGACCAAATCTCCGAGCCCGAGTTTGCGAATGCGGCTGCGCAGGTTTCTGCCGTCGGCAAGGTCGCCGAAGATGTCCAGGCGAAACGAATCACGCTCCGGCATAGCGCCGAGTGCTTCGAGCACAGCGTCGAGCCGGCGGTTGCGGCCCATGTAACCAAACATGACCAGACGATAGGGCGGTTCTACCGCACGTAAAATCCCGTCGTGAGTGTCAGGAGGAAGCGTGCGCGGCAAGGCGGCAAACTCGACCGGCCATTGCTTCATGGCCTCGATTTGCGCAACCGCTTCGTGCGAATGGACCAACACGGCGAGGCAGTTTTCGAGCGCGAGCGGCGTGAGCGGGTAGTGCTCCGTCATGTAGTCGATGTTGACGGCGCCGGGGTTTACGAATTCGGTTGCAGCCCGCAGTCCCTCGTTGCCGTAGTAACGCTTCATCTGCGTGAGGTAGCCGGCAACGTCGCGCCACTGACCGCGATACAAACTGTCGAAGAAGTTATGTACCCGCAGGTCGTGCAGGATCACGATTCCCGGATGGCGCCGGCTCACCTCCCAGATCGCGGCGTGAAAGAGATGATTGTTGCCGATGTTATAGAAAGTCACGCCGGCCTGGTGTAGCTCCGGCCAGCTAATCGCGTACGGATCGAAGTGGCGCACGCGAGCGACGTCCTCCAGCCTGCGATCCCAGTTAGTTTGATCGGTCCATAACGTGAGCTCGCAACGCCGGCTGAGTGACGGCAGTATGCCGGCGAGATAGTCACCGGCGATGCTTGTCTTGGCCGGCGGTAACGGACAGAACCAGTTGATCTTCATGCGAGCAGTTTCTGAATCACATTGGACCAGGAAAGGTTGAAACTTTCGTAGCGCGCCCGTCCGGCTTCGCCCCACGCCTTCGCGTCATTGCGATTTTCCCAAACAAAATCGAACGCGGCGGCGAGGGCTTCAGGCGTTGGGTCGGTGATTAATCCGGTAGCCCGATCGATGACAAACTCCAACGGACCACCGGAATCGCGACATGTGATGACCGGCTTGCCCGCCAGCATCGCTTCGAGCGTTACGTAACCATAATCTTCATCGACTGGCGGATAGACGACCGCGAGCGCGCCGGCGTATCGAGCTCGCTTCTCGTCCTCGTCGATGCCGCCGAGCCACTCGACGCGTTTCTGTAGCTTCAGTTTGCGCGCGAGTGCTTGCAGCTTGTCGGTGTAATCAGGGTGGTCGGAAGTTCCGGCAAAGCTGAGCTGCACGGGATTGCGTGTCAAAGCCAGCGCCTGGAGTGCGAGCTCCTGGCGCTTGGGAATGCAGAGCCGACTCGGAAAGAACAGGTAATCGGCAGCTTCCGATGAGTAAAACTTTTCTGCATTGGGAGGCGGATGATAGAGCGGCGTCGAGTCGATATCGCAAAAGCGCTTGAGCCGCTGGGCCACGTTACGAGAGTTGGCGAACACCGCCCGCGCTTCCGGGATCAACTTGCGATCCGCTTGCTCGATGGCGTCGCGCACCTGCGAACCGTTGGGATAGTAGACAAGGTCGCTGAGCGCGTGGTCCCACAGCTCATATGCCGTGCGGTGCTGGTGCAAAATCCAGAGTACCTTGTTCGGGTGCGGAATCAGGTAAGCAGGGAAGCGCAATCCGATCAGTCGATCGACGCGCGTGCCCGCAACTTCGGAAGCGTCGAGCAGCCGGCAGGCCAGGATGTGATCGAGAATTTTTTCCGGCGGGTACCACTTGAACGGAATCGCGAGGATCTCGGCTTCGTGTCCCGCGTCGCGGAGTGCGTCGCGCAAACCCTCGGCGTGAATCTCTGCACCGCCGCGAATGAAAGGCACCTGGACCGTAGCGATGAGAATTCTCATGGACCAACTTTCCGGCCCACGATAGCGTAATCCATCGGACCGTAAAAGTAAGTGTTGAAGCGCTTCGTTACTTCATTCTCGCCCGCGATTTTGGCTGACTCCCACGGATGCAGGTGCAGGATTTCGATCGCTTCGAAACCCCGGCTCTCCAGCAGAAATTCCAACAACTCGCTCGGTAAAGGATGGCGATGCGTCGGGTCCATGTAGAAGTAGTTGCTGCCGACCAGCACGTTCTCCGGGTTGGGCGTTTCGAAGATGACCATGCCGCCGGGACGCAGCACGCGTAGTGCCTCGTTGAGCAAGGTGATCAGCGTTTTGAGTGGAACGTGTTCGACAACATGGAAGCCGGTGACTGCGCCGGCGCTCTCGTCCGCAAGGCTTTGCAGGTGCGCCAGGAAATCTTCTTCACTGACGTTGAGATGGCGCGTCCGACACTGCTCGATCTGGATCAGGTTCGTATCGACGCCGCGCGCTTCGATGCCGGCCTCAGCGAGAATTTCCAACCATTCGCCGCGACCGCAGCCAAGGTCGATGACCGGCGCGCGTTCTTTGACGTATGGCAGGTAAACCTGGAAACGTTCCTTGATCTCATCGCGACTGCCGCGAAAGCGATCTTCGAGCGCGGCGTAGAGCGCGTCGAGCTGGTGCGTGTCGCCCGAGGTTTCGCTGGAGATCTGAGGTGCAACGTTGGAGAGTGTATCGATGCTGTTAGCCTGGATACTCAACTCAGATCGCGTGTGTTGTAACTGAAGCTGGAGGCGATCGATCGCGGCGCGCAGATCTGCTTCGGCCTTTGCCAGCGCCTCGCGCTGTTCGATTGTTAATTGCGTCAACGCGGCTTGCGATTCGTTACTCACTTGTTCGAGCTTCGCGAGCACGTCCTGCTTGCCGGTTGCCAGTTGCGCCTGGAGCTCCCCAGTCTGTTGTTTAGTGTTAGCCTCTAAATTGTCGTAGCGTCGATCGATCTCACTGAACTGCGTGCCGGCGAGCTGTTCGAAGCGTTCGAGTTCGGCCTGTTGCCGCTCCAGCACTTGTTGTTTTTCGGCTAACGTCTCGACTCGTTTTTCGAACTGCCTGCCAACTGTTTCCTGAGTTTCGTGCAAGCGCGAAAGCTCCTGTCGACATTCACTGACGTGCGCGGAGACCTGGTTGATGAAATCCGCCATCTGTTCGTGCTGCGACAAGACGTAATTGCCAAACTCTCGCTGGTCGCGGATCAGGTTTGGCAGCCGAACGAAAGCGATGCCGAGACGGATTACGTAACCGAGCAACGGAACCTGGCCCAGGCGCCTGATCAGCGCCGGGAAGACGAGCCCATCGAACCGCACTCCTTTTGCTCTGCCTTCGGGTGTGAAACGCAGGGTGGCGAGCAGATCGATCTTGTTAAAGTCACCCGAGCGCAGTCGCTTCAGGTCGCGCAACAACTCGGTTTCATCGGGCGAGCGCTTCAATACCGCGCGATACGCTGCGAGCACAAATGCGCGATCGTGATAGCACAGCAAGTCGTTGACGTGGTAACGATGATCCGGATGCGGTTGGAAGTCGGGCTGAAGTTTAATTTGCGGAAAGCTGTTTTCTGCTGAGGCTGTTTGCGCAACGCGAACCGGCGCATTCTCATCCTGGTATGCCGTCATCGATTCGCGGATTACGGCTGCCAGATTCTCGATCTCGAGTCGAGATTGATTCATGCCGAGATTAAGCCACAAAAAGGCACAAAAAGCACAAATGCGAACTAAAACATTTGTGCCTTATGTGCCTTTTTGTGGCTTGATCGAGCGTTAGAAGCGGCTGCGATACTCGGGCGACACGATGAATGCCCGCACCATCTGAGCGTCAACCCAGTTGCCGTAGAAGTTCATCTTGCCCAGCCAGAAGTTGAATCCTTCCTGGTCCGGGTTACGGCGCAGGTAACCGGTATATTCCATGAATACGAAGACGGTGTTGAACTCTTTGTTGTAGAACTGCTGTCCGTAAGTGGTCTGGAAATTCTGCACACCGCCAGTGGTCGTCACCGTGCCATCGACCATCTTGAAGACCACGCTGCCCCGGTTTGCAGGAGTGCCGGCCTCAGTGATCAACGCACTGCGATCAGCGCTCGAAAGCGTCACACCGGTGGTCTGTGCGAGCTGGTCGACAAACTGCGTCGCATTAAGACCGCCGTAAGCTGACTGAAATGCCGGCCGCGCGATGAACTGCTCAACGAAGGAGCGCTTGTTCGCATTAATGACATCCGGTGCGAGCGCGTCATTGACGACGATGCCCTTGTTGACCACCGCCACGTCGTTAATGTACTCGCTGTATAGCGGCCTGCATGAGGCCGGCAGGTTCTGCGGTACGCCCGGACATTGTGCGCCTTCGAGTCTTCCTAATGTGCCCCAGTAAACGCGAATCACGAAGGAGCCTATGTTCTGGAATTCAGGCGACAGAAAGAACGCAGCGCTCGTGTTTTCGCGCTTGCGATCGACGCACATCGTCTGCGTCTCGCCAGCTTGACGCTTGCTTGGGTCGCTGCACTCGGTGATCTCTCCCGTCCAGTGCGCCCAACCAGGTGCATCAGGAAAGCGTCGCAGGAAGTCGATGTAGTGCTGGGCAGTATAAAAGTCCGCATCATCGATCGTGATCGGCGTGTTCGTGCCGGGCCTGAGGCGGAGCGGCTTAACCTTTATGTCGCCATAGAAGAGTTCAGACGGCAGATTGGGAGTCTCGGTCACGATCCGAAGTGTCGGCGGGCTCTGCGCAAAGACTGCGCCAACAGTAAAAAGCCCGACCAGAATTGCAAATAAGCATTTCCGCATGAATGTTGCTCCTACAAACATTTTGGTGGGAATGTTGTCGTTGAAAAGAGAACCTGAGGCTGGGGACACTCGCCTTGGCAAAAGCCGAATTCAGTATAGGTAATGGGAATTTTCATGTCAACAAGGTTTCTTTTCAATCAAGTTCGGTCAATTTGAAATCTTCTATTCGAAACACAAGGAAGCGCGTATCGAGTGGCGCATCGATCCGTTTTGCGGTGCTCCGGAAGTGAATAACTGACTCTCCCGGCGGCACCGTGACGGTCTTCGAATAGGAGACCGGCTGATAATTCACCTTTAGCTGTTCCGAGATCAAGCCGGTGATTAAGAAGTCATCAAGTTCCGGGTAGCCGGTGACAAAAGCCATCTCGAGCTTGAGCCTTCGCGGCAGACGCGAAGTGTTGTTTATACGTAACTCGCCTTCATTCGAACACCAGCGCCAGGTTTTAGCCGGACCGCTTTCGAGTCCGGAAAAACCACCGCCCCAGTCAAGCAGTACCGGATGAAAACTTAGTTCTTTCTTGACTTCCCATTCGCTCTCGGAATATTTGCCACGCAGGTTTTTACCATAATCCGAGAGATTGAAAAACAGGAGCCGTCCATTCGGACTGCTTAACGGCTTCGCCTGCAATATTTCCGCAAACTTCGCTTCCAAAGCGGCGCCTTTGTCGTCGTAGCCAAAACGATCCAGGTAAAGTCCGGTGAAACCCTCGAAGGCGAGCGCCTGCACAAATTCCTCCGGCGGCAACAATGCGACCATCTGCTGTGCGCGATCGGTGTCCCGGTTTTTTATCGTTCCATAACTCCAGCGTAGATGCTTCGAATGCACGTAGCCACGGAAATGATCGTAGTCCAACATCTTGCCACTTACCGGAGCCTCCGGAAATTGGGCGTAAGGGAGTTGAAAAATCATTGAGCCTTCAGGCAGTGAAGCCTCGACACCATTCACAAACGTTTGGTCACTAATAAACTCGGCTTTATTTGGAGCATAGTAGGGAACATACCAAATACTGGTTTGGTCCAGCGAACCACCAATCAGCGCTGCGCCCAGCAGCACAAAAAAGATGCACTTACTCTTAGTAGTCGTGGTGCTTCGATAAATACTATCGAGCGCGCAGGCCACGGCCATGAACGAGAAAAAGGCAATATAGACGCTGATCCGGTTGTAACACCGGATCGCACTGGAGATGTAAAGCGAAAACAATAAACTGAACCCGCCAATGGTCCCCAGCAACACAGCGAATATGTTGAGAGCGCTGAGATCGTGAAGGAGACCCCTGGCGTTTGGTATGAGTTCTTTCCGATACAATAACTGCGCCAGCAAACCAAGAAAACCCAGGCTGCCAATGATCCCGAGCGACGCGGAGTCGTTTTCACTCACGAGCGAGTTTGCATTGTGAAATCTCTTGATCCGATCGAACAGATGGATTCTGTGAACGGTGATCGGCAGTAACAACTGAGAGATTTTCAGTCCGTAACTCTCCGCTTCACGCGGCACTCGCAGCATTGCTCCCGCTTGGCCGTGGCGGCGTTGATAAATGAAGCTCGGCGATAGGTTGATGAGTACGGTGGTGGTGGTTATGCCGGCAAAAACCAGCGCCATCACCAGTGGTCGCAGTCGCCGGAACTTCAGCACTCCGATCGCTCCCGCGACGAGTAACAGGAAGCAGAAAAAGAAGGGGTAGTAGACTCCGCTGCATCCGAGCAGTATGGCAATGAGCACACTGATAATGAACTTCCTGCCTCGCGTAATTATCAATTCAGTGGTGAGCCAAAGCAGGACCATGATGGCCAGCGGCACTACATAGTAGTCATTGAGAATAATGTGATGCTGGTTACGCATGAAATGAAACGGGAGGAATGCGTACAGCAAACTGACGAAGAGTGCCGGAACGTAGGACATGCGGAAATGTCGCAGGACAAATAAAGACGAGATCGTTATTAGGGGAAACGACAGCAGGTAAAACAGATTCATCACCACAAACGGATTGCGAGTGAAGACCGAAAGCAACCACATCATGGCCATCACCGCATTATCGAGACCGGGAAATTCATACATTTGTAGAATGCCCGGTGCACCGATGGCTGGATTCTGCCAGTACCAGCCGTTCTCGATCACTCCCTTGGTACACATTGCCCAAAAGACACTGTCGCCCGTGTAATAAAAAGGCACGCGCAAGTCGGCCTGCCAGAGCTTCAATAAGAAGCAAAGTATCAGGACGCACAGCACTGCGGCCGCAATATATTGAGAGGATTGTCTGATACGGTTATTATTCGAAATCCAATTCTTCATCTGCTGGTTGCCGGAATGGCGTGGACCGAAAGAGTAACTTGTAAGAGAAAGCAAGACAACCTCGATCTTGTTGGCACAACTACGAAAACGGCTCTACGAGATATCGCAGGATCGAAGCGTACGTGACGCGCTCTTCGTATTCTTACTCACTCGCGCACTAATCTTTTTCATTCTGATCTGTGCGGGACAGCTCACGGTCACCAGGTATCCGGACATAAAGGCCTACGATGCCTTCATCTCGTTTGAGCGTCCCCAGATTGCAAGAAAGCTCCGCGAAACTATCTGGCACGCGGACGTGGCCCACTACATCGGATTATCGCGGGCTGGTTACTTGCACGCGCCCTTCGATGTGACTAACCCGCGTAGCCAGCAATTCGCCTTTTTCCCGTTGCATCCCTTGCTGCTCTGGCTTTTGGGCCATGTTACCGAGGATGTGATCATCTGGGGTGCGGCTCTGTGCAATTTATTTTTTCTGCTGGCACTGGTGTTTCTTCACAAGCTTACGCTCGCGTTCGGCTATGACGCGTCAGTGGCCCGCCGCGCGGTATTCTATTTGGCAGCCTTCCCGGCAAGTTACTTTTTCTCCATTCCAATGACTGAATCCCTGTTCGTTGTTTTGACGGTGGCAAGTTTTTATGCTGCCAGGCGCGAGCAGTGGTGGACTGCGGGCGTGATAGGTTTGTTGGCGTCAGCTACCAGAGTCACAGGGGTCATACTATTGCCGGCGTTGCTCGTTTTGAGTTGGCAGATGTATCGCTCGTTGCCAATCAGAAAGATCGTGGGCCTGGTACTGATTCCATTCGGCCTCTTTGCCTACATGTTCTATTCGTGGTGGCTGAGCGGAGACGCATTGGCCTTCAAGCATGCCGAAGTGGCCTGGGGCCGCGAGCCGTCAATCTTTTTTCTGAGTGCGTTGCTTAAATGGATAATCGATCCGCGTGTGTTCGCACAGCCCTGGAACGTGCAGTTATTCAGCGGCGCCTCCGCGCTGCTTTGCTTTATTTGTATCTACGTTCTCGCCCGGCGCCGTGAATGGGCGCTTGCGCTTTACACCTTGCTGTCACTGGTGGCGCCGCTTTCATCGGGAGTGTTGCAGTCGCTGGGGCGCTACACGATGGGATTTTTTCCGGTGTTCATCGCGTTAGCCATCGCCGCGAAGTCAGAACATTGCGATCAAACGATCAGATTTGTGTTTGTATTCCTGCTCGGGATTATGACGGCGCTGTACGCAGCGGCCTACACGAACGCGTTGGCCTGAGTCAACCAATTTCGAGATTGCAGATCGCGATTGAGAGATGCCGATCGTCGCTGCTGTTTGGGTTTGCGAGACACGGCTGCCAGGTTCGATCCGCGTTTATCTCGATTTTATAATCCGTGGTATTCCGGGTAACCGCTTCCGGCACGTCAATCGTTAGATCAAGCCACCCATAATCGAATAAACACAACTCGCATAACTTCACGCCGTTCAGTTGCAAGTGCAACTGCATCGGCGACGTTCGCAAGTCAGGGATGTGCGTTGTGAGTTGCAGGCGCAGCCGTGAGAATGGTCCAGCTTCAAACCGCAGCCACGAACGACCGCTCATCCAGCGCGCAACCGGCGGCAGATCGTTCGCCGGATACCAACCGTTGCCAAACGCTGCGCGTGAATCCCGGTCGAGACTGATCGGAACCGTGCCATGCGCCGTCAAGAACAAATCACTGCGATCGCGATGCGCATTGTAAAAAGGTTCCGGCGCGCCATCAGTGGCCTTGACGAGTAGATACAGCCCGCTGCTCGGAAGCTGTATGTCCAGATCCGAAATCCTGCCGAACACGTAACCCATCGCCATATCAAAAGCGTGACGCTCGTCGAAAGACAGACCGCGCAGATAGTCGATGAAATCAAGGTCGAAAGGCGCGCCGTATTCGTCGAACTGCTTGATGAACTCCGCGGCACTCAGGCACAACGTGTAACGCGGCTCAGTTTGCACAGAGGAGAAAACGCGCGCGAAACGATTCGCGATGTCTTCGTCAACTTCAAGTCCGATGTGTCCGTCGATACCGATGAAGTGGGCCAACTTCTCCGCACTCATCGAGTGGTAATCAGGATGGAGTTTCGGATCCAGCGACTCAATACCGTGCAAGGTCACGCCATCGGGGCGAAGCACGCGCTTGATTTCCCGGAGCACCGCATCTTTTTCATCGAAGCCGATGTGACCAAAGACATCGAGACTCACGACGTAATCAAAAGACGCAGCCGGAAACGGCAGATTCGTTAACAGTCCAACGCAGGCGGCGTCGTAACCATTGCGACGCGCCATTTCGACCAGCTCCGGCGAGAGATCCACGCCCGCGAGATAAACGTCTTTGCGTTTGAGTAACGCCAGCAGTCCTTCACCGCAACCGAGATCGAGAACCGAAGCACCGCGCCGCACGTTGTCGTAAACCCACATCGTGCGCGCGAATTTGATATCGAAACGATCGAGCGCGTCGAAGTAACCGGCTGCAAACACGCCGCGAGTCAGAAAACGATCCCGGTAAAACGCGGCGACATCTTTGATTCCGGCAAGCGTGAGCAGGTCGTCTTTCATGCTTATGAAATCGAGTGGACGGTGGTCAAAACCGAGGACGAGTCGAGCGGCTCCGTCGTCGCGGTGGCGTTGAGATTCGCGACGCCTTCAATCGGGATCGCGCTGATCACGCGAAAGTACAATGAGCCGTCGAGCCAGTCGAAACTCACGGCCTCGGGACTGTGAACCGCGATCGAGATCGAATAGAGATCGGGCGCCAGCCAGCAGTTGAACGAGAAAGTTGTTGCCACGCGCGAACCGGGTTTGCTCAAGCCGCCGCGTATTCCCTGCACGCGTGTGTTGGTGCCGTAGAGATGGATGCCGTGACGGTTGCGGATGATGAAGCCGTAGACCGGATCGAGCAGCTCGCTGTGAAAGACGACGTGCATGCGCAGTTGGACCAGTTGGCCTGATTCGACGATCGCGACTGGTTCGTGCGACGTGTTCAGTAGTTCCACTTTCAGGATTTCGGCGCTGCCGTTGCCGTGACGATAAGTGAACTGCGGTGCGTTGACATCTTCAACGGCGGGTTGCGGCTTTTCGCGAACCAGTTCCGCCTGAGCGTAGGCGGCTTCCTGCGCCATTATCACTTTCTGATAACGAGCGAGCACTTCCGCGGGTGGTCCATCCGCTTCCATGCGGCCGTGGTTCAATAGTATGGCGCGGCTGCAGAGCGCGCGGATCGCGCCGGGATCGTGCGAGACAAA
>Ga0070699_100002567_pt1 | contig 16288 bp, 22 predicted proteins | sample KBSK1503metaG_FD_65473 | JGI IMG/M metagenome (GOLD analysis project Ga0070699, IMG submission 65473) | Corn, switchgrass and miscanthus rhizosphere microbial communities from Kellogg Biological Station, Michigan, USA - KBS K1-50-3 metaG | ecosystem: Host-associated > Plants > Roots >...
AACACCAAGCTCGTGCTCGCGTGGCACCTGGGCGCGCGCGATATGATCAACACTGAGGCTTTCACCGAAAAGTTGGGCTATGCAACCCAAGGACGTTTCCAACTGACTACAGACGGCTTTGCGCCGTATGCCAACGCGGTCTCGTACTCGCTCGGTACCCGCGTTGACTATGCAATGCTGATCAAAGTCTATGCTGCTCCCCGAGACGGCGAGCAAAAATACTCCCCGCCAGAGGTGGTGGAGACTATAACGAAACCCATGATCGGCGATCCTGATTTCGGTCGCATCTGCACTTCGATTGTTGAGCGTAGCAACCTCAGCATGCGGACTTCTATTCGAAGACTGACCCGACTAACAAACGGGTTCAGTAAGAAGTGGGAGAATTTGCAGGCGGCGCTGGCGCTGTACTTTGCTTACTACAACTTTTGCAGGGTTCATATTTCGTTAAGATGCACGCCCGCAATGGAGGCAGGGATTACCGGGCACATTTGGACTCTGCGAGACTTGCTGGCGGCGAGCTAGCTCCTCCCGCAGTCTATGTGTGGCTGCCAGTATTCTAACAGCCGCACCGATACCGAGATCGTGAGCAAGGACACCAAAAATGTACAAATCCATTCCCGAAGTTAAGGCAATAGTTCGCAATTGGGCCAACAACTCAGTACCAATCAAACTTGTGCTGATTGACCCTGTCTCGGCTTTCACCCTCAATCTGCGCGCGGAAGCATGGCCGCTGCCAGATTCAGAGAGTCTTGCAATTCGCCTAGGTGTTGAGGGTATCTCTGAATTGATCTTATCGCTGGATGGCGCTCGTTTTGACTTGGAGGACTCAACCGAAGCCCCATCCGATTTACGCGCGGAGGCCATGGGGCGCACCGTTCGCTGCTTAACCTGTGTTTTGGGAACTGGCATGACCGCTTACTTTTACGAACTCTGGGCCGCCCCTAAGTCAAGCGACGTTCCACAGTAACGATTTGAGAGATGCGAAGCAACGCACTAATAGGACACTATCGAATATAGGGTAGTGGGGTGATTTTGTGGTGGTGGAATGAGATTCTTTTTAGCAGAGAAAATCTTATTGTTATTTGAATAAATAGCGGTAGGCAGGTTTTCCGGCTACAGCAACTATCTCGAAACGGTTGATGTCCATTTCAATAGTTTGGCTATTTTTCAGTGTAATCTCAAAATACACTAGTTTTAATTCGTCCAGTCGCGGAGTGTTTTCGTCGCCAACGTCGCCAACGTCGCCAACTGGCTGAGTCATAAGCAACATCGTACCGGGAAGATCGAGAATGCTTTTTATTCGACCGTTGGTCTTGGTTCGCGCGAAATCGGAGCTTTTCCCGTTTATCACGATTTTCATATCGTCTCGACGCCACGCCCAAAGATTTTTGTCTCTTTGATCGGTGATAATAGAAATTTGTAAATCAGAAGTGGTTGTTGAGTTCGGGGTCGATCCAAATACTTGTGCGTCTTTAGCATTTGTAAAGAAATCAAGATCGAGCGGTAATATTGTTAATCCACCGGGCCATTTGTCCCAATCCGAAAGCGATGCGGGTTTCCATGATTGGTTTAACTTATTGATTCGTGAACAGAACGCTTGGTACTTTGAGCTACTACAAGGCACTTCAAAACTAAACTCAACATACGCCGTATCCAAAGGCGAGAGCACTCGCTGTACATCGCGCACAGCCTGACCAGTTTGGTGAACCAGCGACAAAGTTTCCTGCGCAGTGGCTTTCCGAGAAATCTCTTGGTCTGACGATTCCTTCAACTGTGCGATGACACCCATAACGCCGGAGGTCAGAATCCCGAGCAAAGCGAGTTTTCCCCACCCCGTGATTTTGCCGGTTTCTTTATGCTTGAATTCCGTGAGGAGACCGAGAAGGCCAAAAACGGCGGTTAGTCCAACTGAAACTGCCTTCCATCCTGCCACAAAATCCATTTGTGTGTTCCTTGGCGAAAGTAGTGGAATTGTGAGAAGTGGCTTATATCACTAATCCAAGAGGCTTTGATAGGCCAATCCCCGCTGTTTAGGGATTGCAGGACGATTCAACTTTTTATTTGAGTATGTTAGTAAAACCTGAAAGTGTGACCGTAGCCAGTAAGACCCCGCTACGGCCCGATCCTGAAAGCATTCAGCGTGCGCGCGAGCTTTTCTTTGATCCGCCACTGGACGAGGGCATAAGGGAGATCGTTATTGTCTTGGTTGCAAACGGTGTTGAGACATTTGAATCCTGCGAAGGTAGCCAAGGTCATTGCTTCCCAGAACCCACAGTCAGATTTGAGGGCGCGACTTCGGAGGGGTTGAGGGCGCTTTCGGTGGCCTTGGAAAACGGATTGCCAGTCTTTCGACTTCGGCGGGCGTGGGGGGTTATTGACGGACTGATCCACGGGCCTTGGTGGGAGATGACTTTCCTCCCACCAAAACCCAAGGAGCTACAGATTGACGACTAAACGCCTTGCGCGTTCCGCTCCTCGCAGTCTTTGCATAGACGATAGCCGCCTGTCCCGGTCTTGCGCTCCGATGCTGGAATGTCACGACCCGGAGGGCACTTGTCGTTGTTATGGTGGACGCGCTGGCTGGCGGGCTTCTTCTCTTCATTGACCGAATAGAAAGCTGCTACTTTTGACATTTTGTGTTTCACCTTTACTGGAACAGGGGTTTACGTGCAGCGAATTGGCGTGTTATCGTACTTCTGCTAGAAAGTAAAACACGTTGGCTGCCTACCTGTCTCGCCGTTCCGAAAGACACGAGATAGGTGGGCGACCATCGCCATTACAAAATGCTTAGTTCAGCCGCTCACCGCCAATATCGACGCTCTCTGCCAAAACTGGTTTCACGTCTGGTCGCTGCAAAAACTCCTCATAAGCCGAATAAAAATCACGCTCGTCAATTCCAAATTTAGCTAGTGTGTGGCTGACGTGACGCGGGCTAACGAGGAGTTTGCCCCGGTGATGGGCCATAATTCTGACCGATGGGCATCCCGGAACAAATGAATTGTACGGTTGTCCCATGAGCCTGACCCAATGCGGCTCTCTCTCTGAAACATCTGTCACGATACCGAAAGTTCTTAGCACGCGACAGAAAACATCAAGCTCCATTTCTGGAGGGTGTTCGGGGGGCGGTATCGAGGACTCAGGCGACCGCGCTTGCGACTTCGATCCCCGCGAAGACTTCTTGCTTCTCATCGTCTAAGCGAAGCTCCTTTGCGTTTATCGGTATTTGGTGCTCCTTTAGCTCACCTTTAGTCTGTAACCATCTGACCCATACGTCAGTTGGTGCGGGAGTCGAAAACAGGTTGGCGAAGTTCTTGTGCTCGACTGCGAATGTAACCTCATCTGCGAGTAGCTCAGTCATCATGTCATCCAACGTGGTCGGGTCATCCGATGATACGATGCTTCCGGTTTCCAAGCATTGAGCTATATAAATGTTGTAAAGGCTGTCGTACTCGGCGAGCACGCGCAACCTGAACATCGTCTTCTCCTTTCGTTCGTGCAACAGGTTTTTCCTTTCACTTTGCATTGGTCTTCCGTCCTTTCGGGGTAAAGGGGAGTTTTGTTTAAACTCGCCTGAAATATAGGAAAACCCCTCAACTCTGTCAACTTCCAGCACTTACCTCCTAAGCGACTATCTTGATTAGGCTCCAAATCACATCGTGCCTATCAAAGTATGCGCGAGTATAGGCGACGCCTAATTTAGTTGTCAAGTATATGCGGTCATGTTAATATAGGCCTTCTTAGGAGGTGGGCTATGAGTGAAACGCCTAAAGGAGTGTTGGAGTTACTGGAACAACTGCGACAGGAGCGGGAGGATCTAGATGTGCTTATTCAGGGACTCGAAAAGCGGCTGGGTATTATATCTGAACCTCTGGAAGCAGAAGGCAGTACGCTTCAGACGCCTCGAATTAAAGTCACCATTGATTCGATTCCTGTGGGCTTTTTTCATAATCTTTCACAGGCAGATGCAGCCGCGAAACTGCTGCGCTTAAATCCAGGCCATCCGCTCACCACGCAGGAAATACTTCAATCATTCAGAAAGAGTGGAATGCAAGTAAACCCCAAAAATGCTGTACCAATCCTGTATACCACCCTAAAAAGAAGCGATAAATTTGAGCGAGTTGCTGGTAAGAAATGGGGTCTTGCAGAATGGTATCCGAATGAGCGAAGAAAACAACTCTGAATGAAAATAGTCCCGTGGTTGTTAGAGCAACCACGAGACTATTGAAAACCAAACGCGATTGCTCACGCTGATCTCCGGTAAAGACATTGTGAGCCAAGTCGCAGAAAGACGCAAGGCTCATAATGACCTGCCACAATTGCAAGATCGAAGCGAAGAAAGCTGGTAAAGATCGCAAAGGCAATCAGAGATTCCGCTGCAACCAATGCAAGCGCAGGTTCCAACAAGAACGCGAAAGACTCTTGGGCAATATGTACCTCAGCGAAGATAAGACGTTGCTTTGTCTGAACCTATTGCTTGAGGGAAACAGCATTCGATCCATTGAGAGAGTCACAGGAGTAACAAATTCTGGCCAATCACAAGCACGGAGAGTTCCGAAGTAATTTCATTCTACCGGTGGTTGATTTTCTTAGTCGCAAGCTTAAAGGCGTGCCCTCGGATCTGAAACTAAACTAATGCGGCGCAACGTATTAAGAATTAGTGTGGGGCGGTGAATAGAGACAAGCGTGGGGAGGGTCAACGAGCCGCCACACAATTCTGTGTTTCCAAACGCGCTTGTTGTTGCCTTGGGCTCGAAAGCGTCGTCACGGTTAGTGGCGCTCAGTGTTTCCGCCTTCATCTCCATTTATGCTGTCGCCCCTCCTGGCTGTCACAGGCGGAAAGCAGTAGATTCATGGCAAAGTATTCCTCAAGAATTGAGGAAGCGTCGAGCACAACAGGGCTAACAAGCGCTTGAAGCGGCTCGGCTGAGTGCGGTGGTTTTGATAAGGTGAAGCGAAAAGTTGAAAGGAATCGCACGTCGCTGAAGTGCATCAGAGTTCGGCGGCTTCTCTGATCTGAACGTGAATTTAAATCAGAACATGAAGATTGAATATTCCTCTATAGATGAGCGGTGTGAGGTCGCAATTTCCAAAGACGCTGATTGGTTGTTGTTCGATGGCATAGCCGACGCCATCATCAGCAGGTTCAAGGGTAAGCTTGTCGAAAGGATTGATGGTTTAGATGAAAGGTATTGGGACATTGAGATTGGAAGAAGAATTGTGACCTTGCATCTCCAGCATTACTTGGGAATCATCTTATTTTCTCACGATAAAGAAGCAAATGATCTGATTAAAGAAGTGGGAAAGTATATTGAACAAAATTGAGCTGAAGAAGTTGTCCAGAGAGTGCTCTATATGAGGATGTATTTAGAATCCATAGCCGCCGTCGAATAAGCATTTGCAGCGGACTCGGTTGAGCGCGGCGGTTATTGAAAGGTGAAGCGCAGGTTGAGTTGTTTCGCTTGCCGCTGAAGCGCACCGTTCGGCTGCATAGTTGAATGAAGTGAACCCACAATATCTTGATTCGTTCTCGCAATGGTTTGCGATCAATCGGCAACTGCTTGCCGAATGTAACGCAACCTTTGAGTTATCCCAGCCATCTCCAGCGTCGGATAAACCGGCTTTGTATGCTGACGTCGATTTTGATGACGGTGAAGTCGTTGGACGCATCACGATTTGGGAATCAGGCGAATGTGAAATGGAGGCGCTCTACTCCTCTACGGGCAATTTTATATGGGGCGAGAGTCACGCTTTCGATTCAATTGATCACCTGGAGACAGCGCTGCGCCGTTTCTTTATCGCGCTAAAGAGGCCGTCCCACGTGGTCTGATCACGACCGCGACCCGAACAAGCGCTTGAAACGGACTCGGTTAAGCGCAGCAGTTATTGAAAGGTGAAAGTAAGGTTGAGTGGAATCGCTCGCCGCTGAAGCGCATCGTTATATGGCTTCAATATCCACTAAACGAATCATCAACACAGACGACTGGCGCGAGGTAGTCTTCTTCGCCGTCGGCGGGATTTGTTCGCTTGCCATCTTAGGCTTCGGAACTTGGTTGGTTATTGGCATCGCTACCTCCGAGAGTGAGCAGGTAGTCTCCGGCCCTGTAATACTTTCATCGCAGTGGTTGGAACTTGCTCCAAAAAACACGCTGCGGCCAACGAAACAATTTCAAAACATTGTGCTTGAGGTCGACCCGACTGAAGGTCTCGTCGTGGACAATTTGCATCCGGAACGAATGCAACTCGCGAGCGAGGTCCTCTTGAAACCGGAAATACAACTTCTCGATTCGCAAGGAAACATTTTCGTTGCGGAGGTCACTCGTTCCGCCGTGCCATCGCGATACAACAACAGTCTTATTAGTTACATCTCAGACTTGCCAAGGGATCGCTCATACGCAAGGGTTCGCGTGCGAAGCAACGCTCCTATTCATTTATCCAAAATCGTTTGGCATTGCGTACAGGGGAAATGAGGACGTCATATAACAAAATCGTTGGACGCGAGCGGCAGGAGCGTGTTTCTCAACTGGCTTGGTGCGGCGAACGGTGCTTTGAATTCGCGGCGCCCTCGTCAACTCAACCGTTAGATGCTCCTTGGATCAGGTAAACTTAGTGGCATTTTCACTGGAGGCTCTCTTTTGAACCGTCTAGCCTTAACGCTGCTGATCATTCTTTTTTGCGCTACCCCGTTTGTTGCGCAAACGAAGAGGAAAAAATCCAATCCTCGCCAAGGCACACCGCAGCCTAGGACGGAATTGATTGCTGTTGTTGATGAACACTTTCCAGAAGTCTGGAAGCCATTCAGATCTGCTGAAGGTCGCTTCAGCGTTCTACTTCCCGGTGAGCCAAAAGAAGCGACTCAAGTCCAGGATGTAGAAGGACGCAAGTTCACAACGCACATCCTTCAACTCCTTAGTCCGAATGCTTTGTATGAAGTCAGCTTCGTCGACTTTCCCGTTGAAGTTGAGCTGTCGGAAAAGGCAAAAGGAACATTAGACGCGTTGCGAATCGACACTCTTGAAAAAGATAAAGGAAAGCTACTAGCTGAATTGGACTTGTTTGTAGCAAATCATCCAGGTAGGTACATCGTCTGGCGAACCGAAAAGGGCCTGATCTGGCGAGCTAAGTATTTCCTAGCTGGATATCGCATCTACATGCTTTCGTTTGGCGTACCAGAAGAAAGCAATCTTCCTACTGAGATTCAGCAATTCAGGGAATCTATCGCGAAAAAGTTTTTGGATTCGTTCATAATCTTTGCCGAGCTACCAAAGTAACCTACAAACGGAGGCAATGTTCTTAAACACGCATCTAACAAGCGCTTGCAGCGGACTCGGTTGAGCGCGGCGGTGATTGAAAAGTGAAGGCGAAGGTTGAGAGGAATCGCTCGCCGCTGAAGCGCAACGTTCGGTTGCATTCATTCGTTCCGAAAGGAGAACCTCATGTACCTTTTCAATAACTGTCACAATCGCCCGCACGCTGCGATGTATGGCAGCGGTGCCTTTTATGATTTGGACACTACTGGTTTCCAAGCGACCCAGGCGAATAGTCTTCCTGTTGGCGAAACCTGCGTAGTCGCGTCACTCGACTCGATGGGGGACATCACTTTCGACTGGTACAAATTCTCTCGTGAAACCGTAAAGCCAGATAACACCGGCACGCGGTGCCGTGCTTTCTTCGGCAACCATTTCAAAACCGAAACTCTTTCTCGCGGTGACGCTGCGCGCGACGGCATCTACTCGAACTTCTTTGATATCAATGGCAACTTCAAACGACGCTCGGTTCTGCGCGCGTAATTTCGTTCTCGGCATGCAACCGAACAAATCGTTGGACCGGAGCGGCGGTTGCGCGCTTTGCATCTTGATTGGTCCGGCGAAGGTTGAATGAAATCGCGCCGCCCGGTCAACTCAAACGTTCGATGGCTCAACTTATAAATGGAAAGCTATCTTCCTATCGGTGGATTGGTTGCGGTCGGCTTCGATCCCACGGGGATGTATCTGTTGACGATTACCCATTCAGGACGTGGAGTATTTTCAACGGAGTCATGGGCCAGGCTCGCGCGTGATACCACGCTCGCGTACCCTGAGGCGGGTGTAGGAATTGGTATTGGTCCGATCGAAGGCGAGAGAGTCGTCGTTGTGGTGATGCCATTTGGGATCGGATACTTTAGCGTGATTAGTCCGGATGGGCGAATCAAGCTCAAATGCGAGAGCGAAGGGATAACGATTACAGTTTCGGATGATGAATAGCGCGGCTCATAAGCAACTTTGGAGGGTCAAAAGTAAGCCCGGAGCGTGTTCAGGCTCAGCGCCATCGAACAAGCGCTTGCAGCGGACTCGCCGTTAAGTAGCCTTTATCGATAGTTGCGTGGGCGAGCCGCTGAAGCGCAACGTTCGATGCTTCCTGGAGACACCGGGCAATGAAGATGCAAAATAGACAGAGACGCCAAGTCTTAATCCTCATTTTTTTGACCAGTGTCCTGTGCCAAGGAAAGATGATTTCAATTGCGTACTCCTCTAGTTCTCAGTCGGAGTGTCCTTCCATTTCGGTTGACTGTCCTGACGACATGGAAAAGAGCGTTGTCGTGTTCAAGGCCAAAATATCCGGAGGAAGATTTAATCATCAAGCTCTGACTTATAAGTGGGCAGTATACGGAGGTGAGATAAAGGAAGGGCAAGGCACATCAGCTGTAACGATCACTAACTTTAATCTGCGGCACAAGTCGCTCACCGTTGTTCTTGAAGTTAGCGGTTTGCCCGAGAGCTGTTCTGCTAAGGCGTCATGCACAATTTCCGTCTAAGAGCATCGAACAAGCGCTTGGAGCGGACTCGCCGGTGAGTAGCCTTTATTCGTAGTTGCGTGGGCGAGCCGCTCAAGCGCAACGTTGGGCCGTTCCCTTCTTATGAAAACCGGAGACGTGATTTGAGGAAGAACCTGTTAGTGACTGGCCTGTTCCTCGGGCTTCTCTTCTTTGTGGGAGCCAACATGTACAGTTATCATCGCGCAGAGCCGCCTTGCTGCGACGGGATCGTTCAATTTGGCTTTCCACGTTCGTACGGAACATTCGGCGGCTATGTTGGCGCTACAGGTTATGATTTCTTCTTTCTGTTTGCTGACGTTGTCATTAGCCTAGGCGCGAGCGCGATCTTCGCTTTGTTGTTTGCGAAGGTGGCGCCCACCATATTCGCCTCCTGCAGGCATTTGGTTTTCTGGCACGGAAGAACTCGTTTGTGATACACCACGGCCCAACAAGCGCTTGCAGCGGACTCGGTTGAAGCTTGGCTTAGTAGTAATTTGAGTCGGAGCTTTAGTGGAATCGCTCGCCGCTGAAGCGCAACGTTATGCCGCTTAGCACAGGGTAAGATGAAAAGACGACTGTCCTCAATCCTCGTTCCGATTTATAAGCTCACTTTAATTGTGGTCGTGGCGTATAGCTTGTTTTTGACATTCTATGATTTTAGTAAGGTAGGCAAACTGGGTTTGCTTCTTCTTGTCGGCTTTTGCGGCGTTTGGTACCTCCTTACCTTTGATTGGAAGAGCGTGTATTTGAGTGAAGGTCAGCTTACTGTCTCAAACTTTCGGAAGAGGATCGAAATCCCGCTGTCTAATGTTGATGTTGTGGAAGCGTCGAGTTGGTGGGGATTGCGACCTCGAACGATTACGCTATATTTGAAGTCGCCATCAGAATTCGGAAAGAGAGTTGTGTTTGTTCCGAGACTTGGTGGCCTTGAAGCGAGTGAGATGACCGAGGAGCTGCGACAGTTGCTGGCTACTCATAGATAAGGCGGAAGGGGAATCACTCTACCTGCAGGGCGGAATAACAAGCGGCACGATAGCATGTTTCTCAAGTAATCTGTTTCGTGCTGCTTGAATGCTGATCGCGCGCGGCAGCTGAAACGCAGCGTTCGACGCCTTCTTTATTTCGGCAGCATTCGTACGAGAAGAATGTATGTTGTATCTAGTAACGGGTGCTAGCGGTTCAGGCAAGACAGCTTGTCTCGATATCATCCGTCAACGTAATCCGCAGGTCGTCTGGTACGACTTCGACGAGGTTGGAGTGCCCGTGAGCGCCGATAAGCGGTGGCGGCACCGGACGACTGAATATTGGTTAGAGCGCGCCATTGAAAATCAAGCCAAGGGGCTGGACACCTGCATCAATGGAAACATCATTTTAGGTGAAGTTCTGGCTTGTCCTTCGGCCCCGGAAATCAATCGCCTTGCTGTCTGTCTCTTGGACTGCGCTGACGTCGTTCGGATAGACCGCCTGCGTGCCAGAGGCTCAAACGGGGCGAATATGGAGATGCTTTGTTGGGCAGCATGGCAGTGAATGCATGCCGTCGATCCGCAGTGGTACCAAAATACTCTTCGTGATGATGGTGCTCCGGAAATGCAGTGGGGGCGATGGGAGAATTGGCAAAGGGGCGATCCCAGATGGCAGACATATGTTTTGGATACCACCACTCTGACGATAGAAGAAGTGGCGGAGTCAATCTTGCGATGGATGAATCAAGAGAAGTCGGGTTAACCAGACCGGCGTCGAACAAATCGTTGAACCGGAGCGGAGTAAGCGAGCTTCGCATCCGGAAGACTCGGATGCTTACTTAAGTTGACCGCCGCCCGGTTAACTCAATCGTTAGGCGTCTACCCTTATGGTAATTTCAAGAATGTGGTGTAAGCTTCTTCCACTCATATGAAAACAGGCTGCTATTACAGCATAGGAGGTGTTTATGAAACCGAAAAAGTTGCTCCTCTTATCCACAATCGTTGTTGCTTTGGCTGCTGCAACAGTGACTCTTCTTATTACGCCCACGATGGCGATGCAGCAAAGTCAAGAGATTGTCCCCACGCCGAAGTCAATCATTGGCGCTAAAGGCGTGATGGCGTTTGTCGTTAAAGTGGTTGACTCGGGATCGGCTGCCGAACAGGCAGGACTCAAGGCGGGAGACTTAGTGACAGCTCTGGGTGAACAGATCAATTCCATCGAAGAGTTTCAGAAAAGGATAGGGCAGAGCGAGCCAGGGACGACATTCCGGGTAACCTATCTGCGGTTCAATCCTGCAACTGAACAACTGGAAGAGCATAACACGGCGATACAGACGAAAGCGTTCAGCATATCGGGCAAGACGTCAGGCTCTTAGGCGGGCATTGAGAGGTTATCCTCAACCGCCGCCTAACAGGTCATTCGAGCGGACGCGCATTCTAGCGGGCCTCTCATGCAAGGCTTGTCGCTGGGACGGTTCCTGCGCGCCGCTCAATTCCGGCGTTCGATTGCTTCCTAGTTTGATGATGAAACTCTTATACGTGCCAGCGTTGTCGATCATCCTGATTTGCTCGGTCTCTAGTTATTCTCAACTGAGGAATCCATCAATCCGGACGATCGACTTTGCGAATTTCACTTATCCTTATACCGTTGGACTGCTCTTGCCCCCGGACAAGCAGCGGAACTTCAGGCTTCGCGGTGGAAGCCTTCCAGAGACCAAGAGCGCAGTAGGAATGAGCCTCGGCCACGTATTTTATGAGGATGTGACACGTGATGGCAGCGAAGAGGCAATTGTCTACCTTGATGTTTACACGAATGGATCGGCTAGGCCAGGTTGCATTTACATCTATCGAATGAGCAATGGCCGGCCACAATTGCTTTGGGCTTTCGATACGGGCTCTCGGCATTATGGCGGTTTGAGAAGGGTCTATGCCGATCGAGGAGAATTAGTGGTTGAATTGTACGGAAGAGCTAAGGTCATTGGCAGGGCCCTTTTTGCGAATGATGGTACTCTGGCCCAAACACCATACCCGTATGCTGTTACCCGAACCCGCTATCGATGGCGGGTGAATCGTTTTTCCCGTGTGGGTAAACCGGAAGAGTTCGCGGATCCGCATCCCGAGAAGTATGGCATCCCACTATTTGCATTGAAGTCGTAACACGCAATCGAACAAGCGCTTGGAGCGGACTCGCCATGAGCGGGGCTTCTTTGGTAAATTGCGTGGGCGAGCCGCTCAAGCGCAGCGTTATGCTTCGTACTCTAAACTGGAGATGTCCCTACTAAAAACCCGTCCACATTGTAACCATTGAAGTTACCAGTATCGGCTGCTAACGTTTCGCGTCATGAGAGCAGTCTTGGTTTCGTTTATTCTTATGTTGGGTTCGTGTTTCCGGACGCGGTCACGCATGCAGATCGAGATTCTCGCACTGCGTCATCAGCTTGCTGTGCTGCAGCGCCAGACCAAAAAGCGCGCAAGCCTTGGAGCTGCGGACCGCTTCCTTTGGGTGATCCTTTCACGTCTTTGGACTCGGTGGCGCTCAGCGCTGGTCATCGTCAGACCGGAAACAGTAATTGCGTGGCACCGAAGAGGATTTCGTTCGTATTGGCGCTGGAAGAGTAGACCAGAGAAGTGCGGTAGGCCACGCGTTAGTCGTGACACACGAGAGCTAATCCGGCAGATGAGCAGAGCGAATCCCCTATGGGGAGCACCGAGGATTCATGGAGAGTTGCTGAAGCTGGGTATTGAGATCTCTCAAGCGACGATAGCGAAGTACATGGTGCGACAGCGTAAGCCACCTTCACAGAGTTGGCGCACGTTCCTCGAGAACCACGTTCAGCAGCTAGTTGCAACAGATTTTCTGGTCGTAAGGACAGTTAGCTTCCGGTTGTTGTTTGTATTTGTGGTCGTGGGCCATCATCGGCGTCACGCAATTCACTTCAATGTGACGGCGCATCCGACCGCCGAATGGACGGCACGGCAAGTCGCCGAAGCGTTTCTGTGGGATACCGCACCGCGTTATTTGTTGCATGATCGTGATTGTATTTATGGGGCAGAATTCCATCAGCGAGTTGGCGAAATGGGCATCCGTGGAGTGCTGACAGCACCGAGATCGCCATGGCAGAACGCGTACGCTGAGCGCTTCATCGGCTCGCTACGCCGTGAGTGCCTGGACCATATAATCATCTTCAATGAATCTTCCTTGAAGCGCATCTTGAAAGCCTACTTTGAATACTACGAACACTCACGGACCCATCTGTCGCTGGAGAAAGACGCGCCCGCCTTCCGAGTCATTCAACCTCCGACACAGGGTATCGTAGTGGAACTGCCGCAGGTGTGTGGGCTACACCACCGCTATGAACGAAGAGCAGCCTGAAGACTTCTCATCTTGCCCCGGCCGCGTATCCTTATCGTTGCCTAAGACATTAGTATCGTAATTCGGTCAATACCGCCCCAATTCCATCAAGTCAATGAGGGGACAGGTACAGATGTGAACCTCATGACGAGCGTCGCATGGATTGAGGTGTCGGTCTTTCTGCCAGTTCCACCCTGGCCGAATGGAGTTTCTAGTAGGGACAAGGGCAGGGAAGTCCGGTAGACCTTGCGTCAGCCGGGAAATACGAGGGCTAATCAGGGAGATGAGCACGGCGAATCCACTTTGGGGAGCGCCACGGATTCATAGTGAGTTGCTGAAACTCGGAATACAGATCTCTCAAGCGACAGTGGCCAAGTACATGGTGCGACAACGAAAGCCACCCTCGCAAACGTGGCGAAGGTTTCTTGAAAACCACGTCAAGCAGTTGGTGTCGACAGATTTTCTGGTCGTGCCGACAATCAGCTTTCGCTTGCTGTTTGTCTTCGTAGTGTTGGGCCACCATCGCCGGCATGCGATTCACTTCAATGTGACCGCCCATCCCACTGCGGAATGGACGGCGCGGCAAATTGCCGAAGCGTTTCCCTGGGATAGCGCGCCGCGTTATCTGTTACATGATCGAGATTGCATTTACGGAGAAACGTTCCATGAGCGAGTCGGAGAAATGGGCATCCGCGAAGTACTGACAGCGCCGAGAGCACCTTGGCAGAACGCCTATGCGGAACGCTTCATTGGCTCGTTGCGACGTGAGTGCCTGGAGCACATAATTGTCTTCAACGAATCCTCCCTGCGGCGCATTCCGAAATCATACTTCGATTACTACGAACACTCACGGACGCATCTCGCGCTGGAGAAAGATGCACCGGAATCCAGAGTAATTCAGCCTCCAGAAGCTGGTGTCGTGGTCAAGCTACCGCAAGTAGCTGGACTGCATCATCGCTACGAGCGAAGAGCTGCCTGAGGGCACTCCGCCTTCCAGACCACGATCCCTTTTCCAACTAGATAGATAGAATGAGGTGTCGCGCCTATCCTCGCTACTATTGTCTCAAGCGCTGAGTTACTAGCTCAGGCAGCATCCGATGAGGATCAAGAAGACCACCGAGTGAATTGAACCGTCCGCGGTCAGTCCTGCAGCCCTATCGAGTTTTTGGTAACGACAGCGACGTAACATGTTGGTTGTAAAATTTCCTCTCCACAAGAAATTCGATTTTCTTGCAAAGGAGAGACGCGCCCGAATCTTGGGCAATTCAACTACCGAAACTTGCTATCGTTGTGGAGGTACCGCGGGTGGGCGGACTACATCATCGCTATGAGCGAAGAGCTGCCTAAGGACATCTCTAGGCGTTGAGCAATGAAGCGCAGGATGAAGAAACTAACCGCAAGTGTTCCAAAAAGCATGCCGAGAAGCACCGCTATGATTAAGCCCACGAAGAGCCAGTCGCTCACCCTGCCTTTGGCGCTATCCATCGGCGAAATAGTGGCTCGGCGCTGAAGCAAGGCAAGGTTTCTGAGATTAGGTTTCCACCATGCGTCGAACAGATCGCCAGCCCAAGGGATTAGCCCGACGACGAAGTAGATAGCTATGTTGAGGCCCATCCTCAGCAGCGTGACCTTAGGCACGCGATACCGAACGGCGCCGATGAGGATGTAAAGCGCCACGAGTGAGGTAGCTGTATCACCAATCCCCGGAACCAAATCGACGATGGCATTGAGGCCGAAGCGCCAGCCGAGTACCGGTATGCGGAAGCGGTTGTCCATCCAGCGACTTAACAGCTCTAGCTCGCGATCGATCTGGATCTGAGTAGGTCGTTTGGTCGCCCTCTCGATACGTTCGCCAAATGTCATTGAAGCCATCTCACCCACTCCAAATTAGAATTGCATGACGAAAGGCCAGCTGTTCTCGATCGCGCAGATAATTAGATGCGCATGCCGATGTGAGTGTAGCCTTTGTTACAGGATAATCGCTTACATTCAGATACGCAGTCGTCCGGTCAGCCAGCTCGGGCTTTGGTTACAGAAACGTCTGGTTTCAGCGTGGCATAACGAAGAGGAAGCAGCTAAAGATCAGCCGCAATTTATCTGGTCGATCGGCGGACCCGTGTATCCCACCCAGTACGGTGATATCTCACTGCGCAATCTGGCGCCCGGTCAGTATCAAATCATGACCAGGTTATTTGCGAAATACTGGTATCTGCGATCGATTAACGTGCCAGTTTCGGGACTAGGCGCAAAACAAGCAAGTCGATCTATTGATGCGGTGTCAAACTGGATCACGTTGCGGGCAGGCGATCGGCTTTCCGGATTGGTTGTGACGGTGTCGGAAGGAGCAAGTTCGCTTCGCCGCGCAGTTCGGACTGCGCCTCGGGTGCAACCGCAAATACTCCGCTCGACACAAGTGGGACAGCAGCTATCCGCTAAGAAACTGATACTGGAGGCGCAAGGCGGCCAGAAGTTGGAAGTGCCTTGCAACAACCCTGTAATCAGAGACTCAATTCCAGTTCCGGCGGCCCCAACAATCGCCACTAAAATAGTCGGATCGATGCTGCGATACCTGGCTTTTCCCGTTCTGAGTTCCAGGAGCACATCTGAGGCCGCGTAGTCAGGACTGGATTCTAATGACTCCTTCACTTCTTGCAGGGTTACTTCCTGAAGGTAGAGCAATCTGTATTTCCATATGCGTGCCTCACTATTCGCCAGACATGAAAAGAGCCAAGCGTATTGCAGATAATTCATACGAGCAACCTTAACAAGGCTTACATAAGGACACGAGGATTCGAAAAAGGATGATGCTAGGCAGAAATTCTCTTCTGCCATTCGCCAAGTTGACACGGTAGGGGTCTGGGGTTCAAATCCCCACGCGCCTACCATATCTATCAACAACTTAGCCCTCACACCCACGTTTTACGCTGCTCCAAAACGCTCCAATCAAGAACCTAGTTATTGGAATGATTCATGGAATGCTATCCAGGCGTTCGCGTGGGCTAGTATGCAGGAGGGTGATCTCACATCCGCTCGCTTGCCCAGAGAGAATCATCTGAACAATGCGTTGCTGCGCCTCCCGCTTTGCCATGATTTTCGCTTGCGAATAAACTTCGAGAGTGCGCCGGGCATGGCACATCAGCTCCTGCACTACCTTCACGTTTTCGCCGTTTGACGTGTTTTCCC